>FUFK010054568.1_pt1 | contig 11509 bp, 25 predicted proteins | sample 1021851 | NCBI WGS metagenome assembly FUFK01 (sample SAMEA51879418, study PRJEB19060) | metagenome
TGTGTAGCAGGAGCACCTCCTACAAACCCACCTGCAGCAGGTGATAAAAATGAGGGTTGGGATGGCACATCTTGGACAGAAGCTACAGAACACTCTGACAACTCTGCAGGAAGAGCTGGTTTTGGTGATAGTAAAGATTTCTTTATGGTTGCTGGTGGAAATGCTACTGCTAGTTCAGAATTTTGGAATGGATCATCATGGACAGAAACTGCTGACACAGCAGGATCAGGACAAAGAATCAATATGGGTGGGGGAACAACTGTAGCTGGTATTATAACAAAAGCTAGTGGACCAACTCCACAAGCAATAAGTACAGAAGAATTTACAGCTAGTAATGGTGTTTTAACAGTTACAACTAGCTAATATATTGACACTGACATTTAAAAGTGTAGATTAACATTGATTTATGTCAAAAGAAAAAAGGAATATAGCTACTAAGCTAGAAACTGAATCTAAATACCTTACAAACATTTTAGATAAACAAGATGTCAAAGAGTTTAAAAAACTAATACCTGAATTACAGGATACTTGGCACAAAAAACAAATGTTTCGTACAGAAACAGAAATGAGATTTTCTGTATTATCAGATAATAAATATCCTACTAAGGCAGCAAAGTATTGGCAATCTGTAAGAGAACAAAATACACACTTTGAAAACCTAGTGCATTTATCTTTTGATTCTAGAAAAAATGATATTGAGATAGAAAAAATACAAAGAGATATAAAGAAAGAAAAAGACCCGTTAGAAAAAAAATTAAAACAAGTAGAGTTAGAAGAAAAACTTTATGCTAAAGCACAAATGGAGCTTGTTGCTAAACATAGAATGAGAGAAGTAGCTACTTGGTCTAAACTAAAAAAAGAGTTTCATGATGGTTCTTTTGATGATAAAGATGTAAATACACACCAAGCAAAATCCTACCTATTAAGATTACAACACCAAAAAAATACAATAACTCCTGGAACTTCTCAACCTGAAGTATTTAATGTGTTAGGACAATTAGAATCATTAGAAAAAGGTATTAGAGAAAATACATTATCGCTTGATGCCAAAAAAACAAAAAAAATCACCAAGTAAAAAAATATTTTTTCTTGCTGGTTTACCAAGAGCAGGTAACACTATTCTTACATCTATCTTAAACCAAAACCCAGACATATGCTGTACTCCTAATTCTGTAACTCTTGAGATATATAAAAATTTGTTTTTACTTAAAGAAACAGATGTGTTTCAAAACTTTCCTGATCATAAATCATTAGATAATGTTTTAGATGCTGTGTTTGATAATTACTATAAAGATTGGAAATGTAAATATATTATAGATCGTGGACCTGCTGGAACAATGGGTAATTTAAATTTAGTAAAAAAACATTTAGACCCTAATATAAAAATTATATTTTTAGTAAGACCTATATTGGAAGTGTTGGCTTCATGGATAGATTGGTCAAATAAAACACCTGATAATTATTTAAAAAGAGAAGGAACTCCTACACAAGCATGTCATGCTCTTATGAATAAAGATGGTCAGATTGTAAAAGAATTAAAATGTTTGGTTAATTTATCTAAAACAGAAAATAAACACCATGTTCTTTTTGTAGACTATGATAACATTGTAGACAAACCACAAGAAACAATTAACAGAATATATAAGTTTTTAGGTATACCAAAATACAAACACAAGTTTAAAAACTTTAAACAAATAAAAGTCAATGGTTTAAAATATNATGACACCATATTTGGTAAAGGTATGCACACAATTAAGACAAAATNTTTAGTAAAAACAAAAAGAGATATTACAAAAATTTTACCATCAGAAATTATAAATACATATGGACAAATTAAATACTTTTAAGATATTAGTATTTGGATTGCCAGGGTCAGGTAAAACTACTTTTGCAAGACAACTTGCTGTAAACATGGCTTACTTTAATGCTGATGATATAAGAAAAATGTATAACGATTGGGATTTTTCTATTGAGGGAAGATTACGTCAAGCAGAACGTATGAACTGTTTAGCAAACTTAGTTGATGGTACAGTAGTTGTAGATTTTATATGTCCTTATGACAATAACAGAAAAGACTATGATGTTACAGTGTGGATGAACACAATTAAAAATGGTAGATTTGAAGATACAAATAAAATATTTGAAAAACCAACTAATTGCACTTTTGAAATAACTGATTTTAATTATGGACATATTATAAAGGATATTCATGATAAACTACAATAAACCAACTGCACAAATGTTAGGAAGATACCAACCTTTTCATGATGGTCACTTTGAATTGTTTAAAAGAATATTACAAAAAACAGGTCAAGTTGTAATTATGGTAAGATCATGCACAGGTAAAAACAATCCATACCCATTTAAAACTGTAAAAAGAAAAATAAATAGAAAATTAAGAGAGTATTATGGAAAGTATATAATCATAAAAGTACCGAATATTACAAATATATGTTATGGTAGAGATGTTGGATATGAGATAGAAAAAATATCATTAACAGAAAAAATAGAATCCATATCTGCAACAAAAATTAGGGAAAAAAATGAAATTTGATTTTGTCTATTTAGGACAAACTGTTTTAAAATATCAAGTACCACTAGAGGTATTTGTTGGTCTTAATGATATTTATGAAAGGCAAAAAAAACAATTACCAAAAGCTAATAAACAATTAGTAGGTAAGATACAAGATGAAGTATCTTTATTTTATAGTGGACCAAATAACGATAAAATGCACCAGCATAATTTTTTACCACAAGATATTCTAAATTGGTTTATGTCTATATTTGATCACTACACAGATTGGAATAAAATAGGACAAACACAAAAATCAATTAATTCAATTTGGGTAAATGAAATGAAAGCTAATGAATATAATCCTGTGCATATACATCAAGGTAAATTATTTACAGGTTTATCTTCTGTTATGGTTTTAAAATTACCTAAAAATACAGGAATAGAATATTCAGCAGAATCAAAACCAATGAATGGTAGACTACAAATTATAGGTTCAGCTAATGGTCAGTTTTCTAAAACAGATTATTCACCTAACATGAAGATTGGTGATTTTTATGTATTTCCATATGATATGCGTCACTGTGTATATCCATTTAATGGAACAAAAGAAACAAGAAGAACATTAGTTTGTAATGTTGATATTGATTACAATCCTGTATCTTCAAGAACTGCACGAGGACAATTAGAATGATACCAAGAATGCCTAGATGGCAATCTTACGTTGCTACAACTACTCAACCAATGTTTACACCTGAACAATGTAAAATGATAATAGATGCTGGTCATCAGTGTGCACCTGAACAAGCCAAAGTTGGTGGTGGTCATGATGGTCAATATGATACNAAAAAAAGAGTTACNACAATATCATGGATACCTTTTAATAAATTACCACAAATGTATAAAACTATTGAAAATCAACTATCTATTGTAAACTTAAATCATTTTATGTTTGATAATGTAAAACTTACAGAACCTGCTCAGTTTACAGAATATCCAAAAAAAGGTTTCTATGATTGGCATATGGATTTAAATGCTTTTGGTCAAACTGGTGAAAACCCAATTAGAAAAATATCTATGACTTGTTTATTATCAGACCCATCAGAATTTACTGGTGGTGATTTAATGTTTTCTGAAATGGGTGATAATAAACCCTTACCACTTAAACAAGGACAAGCCATATTTTTTGCTTCTTTTTTAAGACATAAAGTTGCTCCAGTAAAAAAAGGTATAAGAAGATCATTAGTTATGTGGTTTGGAGGAACACCTTTTAAATGAGTGAGTTACAAAGGAGAGTTTTATTTCCTACACCTATATATTACAAAGACATACCTGACAGTAAAAAACTAAATAAATATCTTTTTACACAAATAAAAAAATGGAAGAAAAATGATCCTAATGGTGAAACAAAAACAAACTCAGGTTTTGGTTGGCATAGTAAAACTGATATGGACAAGAGAAAAGAATATATGCCACTTATTAGTGAACTTTTTAAAATGGCTTATGAGTGTAACAAAGATTATGGAGTACAGGGTAAATTAGGTCTAGGTAATATGTGGGCTAACATAAATCCTACTTATAGCTATAATAAAACACATACACATCCTAACTCTATGTGGTCAGGTGTATATTATATTAAAGTACCAAACAACTCAGGAAAGTTATTTTTGGAAGATCCAAGACCAGGTCCTAATATACACATGCCAAGAAGATTAGAAAATTTACCTGAGCAATTATGGAGAGTATGTGCTTATGAACCTATTGAGGGTAGAATGATCTTTTTTCCATCTTGGTTGCCTCATGGTGTTGATATAAACATGAATACAGATAAAGGAGAAAAGAACTGGAGAATATCTGTNTCTTATAATTTTATACAAATATGAGTTTTAAGAAAAACAAATATCAAGTTATTCGTGGTGCTATATCAAAAGAGGTTGCTGACATAGCATATAGATATTTACAAATATCAGCAGAAGCAGATAACTGGATGTTAAATAATGGTATAACTCATGCTGGTAATAAATTAATTGGTAATTTTAAAGACCCACAAGTACCAAATTCATATGCAAAATATGGTGATAGACTTATGGAAACTTTACTTGTTAAAACAATTAGTATTATGCAAAAGAAAACAGGTTTAAGATTAGTACCAACTTACTCTTATACAAGGTTATATAAAAAAGGTAATATATTGCGTAGACACAAAGATAGACCTAGTTGTGAGATTTCTACAACTCTTAACTTGGGTGGTGACTTATGGGATATATATTTAGACCCTACAGGACAAGACAATGTAATTGATGAATATAAAAACATACATAAACCAAATGCTCCAAAAGGTATAAAAATTACTCTCAAAGCTGGTGATATGCTTATATACTCAGGTTGTGAACTAGAACATTGGAGAGAACCTTTCAATGGTGAGTTGTGTGGTCAGGTATTTTTACATTACAATCATGCTGATGGAAGATATGCAAAATCNAATTTGTATGATAAAAGACCAATGTTAGGAATTGTAAAATGAAAATATTNATNNTTGTATCTTTATTTTTTTTAGNATCTTGTAGTCATAAAGAAAGANTACCTGCNCCNTGGACTACAATAGTCAAAACANTAACAGGAACAATACAATGAAAAAAAGTGTTCTNATTTGTATACCATCTTTTGATCAAAAAATATCNTTACANACNATATCATCTATAATAGCAGTAAGAGATACTTTNAATCAATCAGGTATNGGTTGNGGTATGATGTGGTTAAGAGATAGCTTAATAACAAGAGCAAGAAATAAATTAGTAAATGAGTTTNTNAAAACAGATGNTTANACNCANCTTTTNTTTGTAGANGCAGATATAATATTTCAACCAAAAGAATTTATNAGAGTTTTATTATTTGATAAAGATATAAGTACAGCTCCNTATCCCTTAAAACATGAAGATGAAATAGAAGATGGTGATGCNAGTAAAGGTTGGTGNATAAATTTCCCTTTGGGTANATATGATTTTTCAGATAATGAAAANGGTTTNAAAAAAGTNAGTTATGCAGGTACAGGATTTATGTGTATCAAAAAAAATGTNTTTCAAACAATAATAGATAANTATCCTGAAATAGAATATAAAACAGATGTNAGAGCAAANCTNAATGATAAAAGAGAACCTGAATCAGTAAAAGGTACTAAAGAATATGCTTTCTTTGATTGTGGTATACAAGGTAAAGGNATTTTAGAAGATAAAGATAANACACAAAGATATTTAAGTGAAGATTATTATTTNTGTCAATTATGGTCACAATGTGGTGGNGAGATATGGNCTGATTTGACAAGTAAATTAAAACATATAGGTAATAAAAATTATGAGAGAGAACCACTACTTAAAGTAAAATATGATAAGTAGTCATGGTGGAATACAGGCTAAAACCTTTCTAACTGCCATGATTNTTTATATCACATTATGAANGATAAAGATACAATAAAACAATTACAAGCACAGGTAGACTTTTTNAAAGGTAAATTAAGANAAGCNTGTGATGGTAANATNACAGTTGATCCTGTTGTNAATCGTATAATNAAAAAACTTATNAAAAGACANAANCAAGGTATGACTAAGTTTGGTAAAACTATGTCAGAAAANAAAAGACCCNTNAATGAGTGGGTAAAAGAAGCCCAAGAAGAGAGTATTGATTTTATNCATTATTTAGAGAAATTACTTAAATAGACCAAAAAGACCCCTTTTAAAAGCCCTCACAAGCCCTACAATTGACGATTGCATCTAAATAGGTAGTCAGGTATACCCTAATTTTATGGTTATAAAATTATGGCAAAAAAACCTCTATATGGTAAGATTGTTCCTTACGAGAAAACTTTTAAAGGTACGTCTATTGGACGTAATCCTAAAAAGGTTTCCTCTATGAATAAACATAAAAGAAAAGGTAGAAGTAAAAAACAATTGAGGTACAGGGGTCAAGGTAGATGAAAAAAACACGCAAAAGGCGAATAGCTAGGTCATCAGATACTGCACATCAAAGGATTGATGATCACGAAAAATTATGTAGAATCATGCAAAGAGAAACACATAAAAAAATAGAAGCTAATGGTAAAAAGATAGAAAGATTAGAAAAGGTTGTATTTACATCTACAGGAATGCTAATAGTAGGTATGGCAACACTTATATATGGATTAATAGTCTAACAAAGGATTTCCAATGCAATTATCAAAACATTTTAAATTAGAAGAGTTTACAAAGTCAATGACAGCAACAAGAAAGGGTATAGATAATACTCCTGGTTCAGGAGATATTAAAAACCTAGAGAATGTCTGTTATGAAATATTAGAACCAACAAGAGCAAAATTTGACAAACCTATAACTATAACATCAGGTTATAGATCAGAAGAACTATGTGAAGCTATTGGTTCAAAGAAAACATCACAACACGCAAAAGGACAAGCAGTAGATTTTGAAATAGCTGGTGTTCCTAACATCAAAGTCGCTTATTGGATACAAAACAATTGTGATTTTGACCAGCTTATATTAGAATACTATGACCCAAATGACCCTGCTGGTGGTTGGATTCATTGTAGTTATAATGAAAAAGGTGCAAATAGAAAACAAGTATTAACGTATGATGGAAAAAAATATGAAGGTGGATTACCTGACATGAAATGGGAGGGTGGAAAGGTAGTTGGATGATAACATTTAAACAAGCAATAATAGATGCTTTAGAAAAAAAATATGAGGCACAAAGATCAAAAGCAGAAGCAAATATAAAAGTTTATATGGAAAACCCAGTAGGAGTTGGTGATCATATAGACATAGTAGAAACAGTAGACAAAGAAATGCAAAAAATTAGTAAAGCAAATGAAATGCTAGAAGAACTATCAAATTGGAGGTAATATGTGGTTAAGTGCAATTAAGTTAGCAGTATCTACAGGAAGTAAAATATACGCAAACAAACAAAGACAGAAAGAGGCAATGTCACAGGCAGCACTTCTTACTGCAGAAAAGATGGCTCGTGGNGAGAGAGAATACGAGGGCAAACTTTTAGAAGCNAGACAAAATGATTATAAAGATGAATTTGTACTTATAATCTTGTCTGCTCCTATNNTTGTANTNGCTTATGCAGTTTTTAGTGANGATCCATCTATGATGGCNAAGATNGAATTNTTTTTTCATCATTTTGGTAATCTGCCAGTTTGGTTTCAAACTTTATGGATAACTGTAGTGGCTTCTATTTTTGGTATCAAAGGTACACAAATATTCAGAAATGGTGGACCTACAAATAAGAAATAAGACAATTAGTTTCTATCAATAGTAGAAAATATAAGATATAGCTAAGTCATGAAATTTATAATGACAATAGTTATGTGTTCCTATTATCAAGGTGTATGTTTAACTCCATATACTTTTCCTCAAAGCTATGATTCAATGTATGATTGTTTATTAGATGGTTATAAAAAATCATATGAGAAAATAGAAGAAATAGGTCGTAAAGAAATAAATTCTCATGGCATATATTTAAAATTTGATTGCAAACTTGCAACTCAGACTTGAAAGTAAACTACTGATTGTAATTACAACTTTTATTTGATACAACTTTCAATGTATGAAATCTAAAAAACTCAAAGTGTTTGTTATTGGAGATACTCATGATAGCCCACACATACCTGACAAAAGACGATTTGGTTGGTTCTCAAAACATATAAACAATATTAAACCTGATGTAATCGTTCACATTGGTGATCTTGTAACTTTAGATTCTTGTACTCATTACATCAAAGATGATACCTATACTGCAAGAATAGAAAAACCATATTTTGTTCAAGAGATGAGATCACTTGAGGGTGCATTAGAAGAATTTGATTATTGGTTAAAAGATAAAAAAATTCCAAAATATATTACGATGGGTAATCANGAAAGAAGATTATGGAGGTATGAAGATAAGAANCCATCTTTTTATGGTCTTGGACAAAAAGAATTATTAGGTACTCTTAAAAAATACAAGTGGGAAGTAATACCTTATGGAACTTATNTAATGCTTGGTGGTGTAGGTTTTATTCATGCTCCTTTGAATCCAATGGGCAAAGAATATGGTGGTGAAGCAAGTGAAAGACANGTAGCAAACAANTCAAAAATAGACATAGTTTTTGGACATAGNCANAGGGCACANGACAATAGAGTNGCNAAAATCAGTAATAANAAGAANGATTTTACTAGAATTGTTAATGTGGGCTGTTCTTTACCCTATAATCACATAGAAAGTTATGCTAGACATAGCTTGACTGGGTGGACATACCAAGTAAGTGAAATAATAATTTGGGATGAACATATACAAGAAGTACATAACGTATCAATGCAGAGGTTAGAAAAGGAATATGATGGAAGAGGACTACGAAAAGTTAAAAAAAACAATATATGGTAAGAACTACGATAAGGTAAAAGATGGTAAACCTTTTGTTCATTTAGCTAAAAGTAAAAGTACAGGAAAGATATTAATACAGATAGGTGATGAGTTAGGTACAGTCACATCTAAAATCATAGGTGTAAGAGAGGCATTTAAAATAGCTTATAGACTTTTGGATATGGTATATGACAAAATCAGACAAGACGAGAAATGATTGATGATAAGGTCAATACGATATGGAAAGTACAAGATAGGTGTAGAGTACACTCATCTTAAAGATTGTTATGGCTTATATGATCCTAATAATAAAAAATTACAAATAGATAAAAGACAAAAAGGTTTTAAATTATTCAATACATGGATGCATGAATTGTTTCATATAATTATGTATCATGAAGAGATTGACGTAAATAAAAAAGGTGAAGAACCTATAGCTAAAGCAGTAGGTGATGGTTATGAAAAGATATTCAAGAGCAACCCTAGATTGAAGAAGAAACTATATAGACTTGCAAATAGTAAAAAGAAATGATAACTATTGATTAGGTTGTTTTTTAGTTTATATAAAAGCCCACCACCCCTAGTATATCCTTTCTCTAAAATTCGAATCGTACAGGGGTGGTTCCCTTTTTAGGCACTCAATTTAAGATTATGTAATTTGTTAAACCTTGTATTTAGGTAAACATCTTTACTATGGAACTGTAAATTATGTTCATTAGCTGTCTTACACATAAAATCTAAATCATATCCAAGATAGTGTGCAAGGAAGAACATAAAGAGTTTTGTAAACTCAGGACCATGCCATTCTTTGATGCCATTCCAATCATTTAGACAAGCTATTGCATGACACATTTCATGTATCACAGTAAAAGCATCATGACCCCAAGCACGTGATAAAGTAATCTTTTTATATAGCTTATTATTTTTGTTGTAGTAATAACCACGATAACAAGCTGACTTATTACCTCTTTTGGGAGTACACTTTACTCTTGATACTCTTTGTCTTATGTTTTCAGGATAGATTTTATTTTTAAATTCTATCCATATCATTGTGGCATAATTAGAAGCTTCTCTACAATCTTTGAAAGAAATATTTTTTGTAGGAAATTGTTTTTCCCATATTCTTTCAACTCTATAAAGTTTGCTTCTTTGTCTGTCCTTACTTCTCATTATCCCCCCTTAGACTAGTATCTTTGTCATAGTCCATAACTTGACCTGTATCTAAGTTTGTAATTTTAAGGTGGTCAATATCCCAATCCCAATATTGCATTACAAATTTAGAAAGTATTGGACAATCTTTTTTTACATTATCCTTTACTTTTTTTGTAAAGTGCTTTGTGTCTTTGTTGTACTCTATTTTAAACATTGTCATTGTGCCTCCATCTGTTTTTGTTATATCTAAGAGTAACACAAATAAAAATGATTGTCAATAGAAAAAAATAATTATTATTAGCCATAATTAGAAAGTGGGTGCTTCCACTCTCGCTTTCACACCCACAACCTAAGGGAAGGTTTGTCTATAAAGACAAATCAATATACCAAAAAAAAGGGGGATACCCAAGTACCTAAAACATCTAAGATGTTAATATACGTTCACCTGAGGGCTTTTNANTTTAGTCTTTTTGCNTAATTTTGCTTGTATNTATGTTTTTCTCAATNAAANNNTNTTTNTTATTTTTGTAAGAAACAAAGACATTNTGNTTTGGANACTTNNTCACTATGCTCTTTAACATTTTTTTAAATGACATAGCTTNTATGTTTTCTGTNNNACCTTTTTCAGGAGTAACNACANAANTATATCTCATGNNCCTTTGATCATNTGTCTNGCACTAGANTCTTGAGTGATACGCATATCTTTTAATGCTCTTTTNTTATCATAAGAATCTTTTTTACGANNATATANACTTTCAGCNANNACNAAAGCATCNANNTGNNTTNTATATTCNNNACTNANNATAGCTTTATCANTNGCATCTGTAGANTTATCACCNNNNCNAATAAAAGATTGTTTCATCTTAGCTTTTAAAATAGGTAAGTGATATTCTAATCTTCTAAAATCTCTTAGTGCATTTGCTTTTTCTTCTGATGCTGTTTCTAGTTCTTGAAATGTTCTATCAGGGTCTAATATATATGTTGTATGTTCTATTGATGACATTTTTTACTCCATTTTTTGTGTTAAGGTACAAGAAGCCTAATCACTAAACTAATAGTTTTTATTTAACTTCCTGTTTTTTTAATTAAGACTATTGATTTTGTTTATTTACAATATCTGTCTTAATTATTTCTCGTTGAATATCTTTGTACTCTCTACCCAACTTACTAGCTTCAAGATTAACACCTCCATGATTATGTACTGTCTTTACATAATTGTTATGTGTCTTATCCAAAGCATCAACGAGTTTTCTCAGTTGCTCGTTCATCTTTCTCCTCTATGGTTGCCCTTATACCTTTGGGCAAACTTTCTGAGACTTCATTAATGAAATCTTCAGCTTTTTTATTAGTAGACCAAGTTATTTGGTTTACAAATTCAGATGTACTACGAATCCACAATTTTATCAAGTAATTTTTCACAGTATTTATTAAAAATAAATAAAGGACATTACT
>FUFK010057660.1_pt1 | contig 11507 bp, 7 predicted proteins | sample 1021851 | NCBI WGS metagenome assembly FUFK01 (sample SAMEA51879418, study PRJEB19060) | metagenome
ACAATCATCAAACCAGATTCTAGGCCAGGATTTTCCGCCAAGAAAGGCCGTAATGCACGACGATCAGGATCAAGCATCTGGTCAATTCGACGTTCACTTATTGAGGACAATTCAAACAAACCAAGACTCATCGCATCTGCTACGAGAGCGAGAACCTCTGCATGGAAATTGCCCTGCGATACAACTTCATGCTGCCCGGGATTTTCGGGAGTTGGGAAAATCAAAGGGTTGTCTGTGGAGGAATTCAATTCAATCGAAACGGTCTCAATCAATTTCTGAAACGATTCTTGGACTGGACCATGTACTTGTGGTATGCATCGGAATGAGTACGGGTCTTGAACACGGTTGCAATCCGTATGATGTTGAAGAATTTTCGAATCGGACATAATCTCAACCATTCTTGACGCTACGAAGAGTTGGCCCATGTGTGGACGCGTCTGATGTATCCTCTGATCGAACGGTGTAAGAGTTGATTCTGTTGCATCGATTGACATGCCGGCAACAATGTCTGCGTATGTGAGCAACTGTCGCAACTGCTCAACAGCAATGGAGAGCATGCCTGTGATGAGACTTGTACCATTGATAAGCGACAAACCATCTTTTGCTCTGAGGCTTAGTGGAGCCAATTCACATTCACGAAGTGCATCCATGGCATTGATCACTTGGCCATTGTATTCAACAGGTCCTTCGCCCACGAGGGCACATGCCAAATGGGACAACGGTGCAAGGTCACCACTTGCACCAAGACTGCCGATACGAGGAACAATCGGGTGAATTCGGTTATTAAGGAACGCTTGCAATTGCAAGATAACATCAGGATGGCANCCAGAGTGGCCTTTGACNAGTGAATTGATTCGGACACACATCATTGAGCGGACAATTTCAGTTGAAAGATGAGGACCGATACCTGTAGCGTGCGATCGAATTAAGTTCAGTTGGAGTTGTTCAACTTCATCTTGACTTACCTGTGTATGAACGAGTGATCCAAACCCGGTATTGATACCGTAGACTGTTTCATCCCCTTCTACGATACGATCAACGACGTTTCGAGCAATTTGAACACGTTGCATGGCATCGTCTGAAATTTCAACGAGTGCATTTCCATATGATACATCAAAGACGTCCAACGTATTCAAGGTCGTACCGTCGATTGTCACTGTTCGGCTACGCACGTTATCTGTCTCCTAGTAAATCATCCAGCAAGTCGTCATCAACCACTTTTGGCACCGTTACACGTAAGTGTGGATTGATGTCCATTGCGCGTTCAATTGATTTTATAGCACCAGAATTGCGAGCCCAAGCACGACGGGCAACTCCATTTGAAACATCCCAATGCAGCATCGATTGTAAGCGTCGTTCTGAATCAGCAGAACCGTCGATAACCATTCCAAAACCACCGTTTGATACTTCTCCCCAGCCCACACCTCCTCCATTATGCAAACTCACCCATGTAGCACCACGCATAGCATCACCAACGAAGTTGTGTACCGACATATCCGCTGTCCATTTTGACCCATCACGAATGTTCGCAGTTTCACGATATGGCGAGTCTGTACCGCTGACATCGTGATGGTCACGACCGAGAATGATTGGTGCGGAAATACGACCCTCTGCAATCGCTTTGTTCATGGCACTTGCTATACGTGTACGCCCCTGCTCGTCAGCATACAAAATTCGGGCTTTGGAGCCGACGACGAGCTTATGTTCATCTGCTTCACGTATCCAACGAAGATTGTCTTGGATTTGCTGTTTGATATCAGAATCCGTTTCTTCTGCATGCATTTGTGAAAGAACGTCCTGAGCGATTCGATCCGTTTCTCTGAGGTCTGCGTCTAATCCCGATGAGCAAACCCAANGGAAGGGCCCAAAACCTCGATCAAAGCACAGTGGCCCCATGATGTCTTCCACATAAGACGGATAACGATAGACGCCATCACGGACGAAAATATCTGCACCTGCACGACCTGATTCGAGGAGGAAAGCATTCCCGTAATCCCAAAAGAACATACCTTTGTCCACGCGATTGTTGATTGCATCGACGTGTCTACGTAGTGATGCTTGGACCTGTGCCTTGAATTCCTCAGGCATTTCATGCATNAATTCTTGTGATTCTTCAAATGACAATCCAGCAGGGAAGTATCCGCCCTGATACGGGTTGTGGAGGGATGTTTGATCACTTCCTAAGTGAATGAAGACATCTCGCTCAACGATGCGCTCCCATAAGTCAACAATGTTTCCGACATAGCCGATGGATGTACCAATTTTCTCTTGCGATGCTGCAAGCATTTTGTCAATCGCTTCATCAACATCATACGCCAAGTGCTCCACCCAACCTTGTTGGTGTCTTTTCTCGGCAGCAAGAGGATTCGATTCAGCAACTATGCATGCTGCACCAGCAATNACAGCAGCTTTCGCTTGAGCCCCTGACATGCCTCCTAACCCGGATGTAACAAAACATAGTCCGCCCAAATCACTGTCTGATGATACTCCAAATTTCATGCGAGCAGCGTTCATGAGAGTAATCGTTGTACCGTGTACGATACCCTGTGGGCCAATGTACATGTACGATCCTGCAGTCATTTGACCGTATTGTGTGACGCCCATTGCGTTGAGGCGTTCGTAATCTGTTGTAGAGGAGTAATTGGGAATCATCATACCATTGGTTACAACAACTCGTGGAGCATCTTTGTTCGATGGAAACAAACCGAGAGGGTGCCCAGAATACATGACAAGTGTTTGTTCATCCGTCATTTCTGAAAGATAATTCATCACCAAGCGATATTGAGCCCAATTCTGAAAGACTGCGCCATTNCCTCCGTACGTAATCAATTCATTCGGAAATTGAGCAACACGAGGATCAAGGTTGTTGTCAATCATGAGCATGATGCCAGCTGCTTGTATCGATTTNGCTGGGTAATCGTGAATTGAGCGTGCATGGATGTTGAGATTTGGCCGGAACCGATGCATGTAGATTCGACCGTATGTTCGTAATTCTTCCAGAAATTCCTTCGAAAGTACGCTATGATGCTCCGCATCAAAGTATCGAAGGGCATTCTGTAGCGCCAATCGCTTTTCAGAAGGCGTTAGGATTTGCTTTCGAATTGGAGCATGGTCAACATTCGGGTCAAGACCAGGGTGTGGTGGCAAGTTCTTCGGCAAGCCACGATACAGTTCGTCCGACATAATTGATTCTCCCTACAACTCACCCAATCAACCGAAGGACTTGAGGATTATTCATTGNGCAGCAGTCCGACGGATTGAAGAACATGCGATGTGTGACACAATCATGACGAACGACATTGATGCAGATGCCGTCTTACTTGATGTCGAAAAGGACATCTCAAAATCATTCAATGCGGTGCTTGGTGCAACAATCGCAGTATGCATTGTTTTTTTGTTCCTATCAGCAAATTTTGGCAACGCAGTTACACAAATATCAGGAGAGGATAATTCATCGAGCGGGGAATATGTTCCATTGTGGGAACGCTATTTGCAAGATTACAGTACAGACGGTCCACATGGATACGTACTTGAGACTGGAACCTACGAGATGCTGGAAACGGCCAATGAATGGAATTCAACCCATCATTTTGTTGAATATGAATTACCACTTGAAGAGGGTGGCGCGGCACCAAATGGNCTGATCAGCCTAGCCGTNTGGAGACCCGATGTCGAAGATGGAGTAAAGGTTCCCGTCATTGCAGAGATTGGACCATACTTCCAAGAACCATCTGTTCAAACACCAACGATTGAGGTTCCCGGAAGTTGGCTTGGTTCAATGATTATCGATCAAATCTTACCTCATGGATATGCTTTTGCGCAGATTTCCGTATCCGGTACTGGTAGGTCAAATCATTGCATGGATTTGATGGGCAACGCGGAGCAATTAGGTAACGACGCTGCCGTACGCTGGTTGGCTGAACAAAATTGGAGCAACGGAAATGTTGGATTGATTGGCAAATCCTACGATGGCTCGACCCCTTGGCAGGCAGCTATGTTCGGAAATGAACATGATTACCTCAAAACAATCGTACCAATTTCTGGACTTATTGGCGTCAAAGAGTTGATGTGGAGAAACGGTAGCGCCGAAGCACGTGCTCCAATTATGCACAACGGCGTCTATGGTTCATATGGAATTGATGGTGATGAGGAAGATTATCAAAACATATGCCCTGATTACTTGATTGGCCCTGGAACTGGAACCTCAGCCTACTTGTTGGGTTCGGAAGTTTTTGGAGACTACTGGGCTGAGCGGTATTTCCTCGACCGGGTCCTCGAAAACTATCAGGGATCGGTCTATCTCATTCAAGGAATGCACGATTGGAATGTTGACCCACACATGGCTGTTCCGACGATGAATGCCCTCATTGATGCCGGTATTGAAGCAAAGGGGTTGTTTGGACAGTGGGANCACGATTATCCTGACCGCCCAGAACAATTGTTTGAACGCAGTGATTTAGGTGGCAGAGGTGGTGAAGCATTCCCTGAGATGATTCGCTACGATTGGATGCAAGATCTGCTGGAATGGTTTGAGTATTATCTCCAAGAGCGCGGACCTCAACCAGGACAGTGGATTGAGGTGCAAGACAACTATGGTGANTGGCGAATCGAATCACGTTACCCTCCTGCCGATGCTACGGAATGGGTTGCTTCACTCGGAGGAGAGTTGTCCAACGTTGGCGGTTCACTGACCATTCTGCCAGATGCTTCATCAGGCCCAGTATGGGAGACAGAACCACTTGCTGAAACACTACGTGTTGTCGGTACGCCTAGACTTCACGTCGATGTTACAACAGCAAGCGTCGGAGGACAAATTTACGCTCTCCTCGAAGATTGTTTCGAAGGTACATGCATCCATGTTGGCCATGCTATCATGGATCTGCGATACCATGCAGGTGGCGATGATATCCAAACATGGCTCCCAGTTCTTGAGACCATCAATGCGAAGATGGAATTCATGCCACTTGATGCCATGATCGAAGAAGGTCATACCATTCGTCTATCCCTTTCTTCTACTGGTGAGGATTATTTGCCTGCAAGCACCTCTTCCATCGTTACTATTCAAGAAGGTGAAAGTTCAACATTGCAATTGGACATTATCGACAAGGACTCGGATGAACGGTTGTACTTCATTCCACCAATTTGTGAGCACGAGTTGTGCTCTTAGGATTCCACAGTGTGAAGATGCATCCGGAGAGAATCATTAAGCATGCATAAGCCAAAATTCCTTGTTGTAAATTCACGTAATCGTGTTCGACGAGATAACCAGCCGAGATTGTCGATACAACCTGTCCAAGAGATAAGAGTAGCATATCTGTTGAAAATACACGTCCACGCATTTCATCTTCAACCCATTGCTGGGTAAGTACTGTGGACAAGACCCAATTTCCACCACTCGCCGTATGTGCAAGTGTTACCAAGGCCAGCGTTAGAAGAAGTGGTCCATTAAGGCTGATACCGACCAAGAGGTAAAACAGGCCACTCACGACAATAAGCAATCCAACGAGTCGGGGCCATTTTTCTGAATTTTTGAACAATCTACGTGCAAGTATCGGACCAATACCTGTCCCGACACCACGTGCAAAGAAGAATATTCCAAATCCAAGAGCAGCCCCTACAAACTCAACATCGTTACCCGCAAGAACGAGGAACACACCTGCTAATCCACCTCCTGCGATGTTCCAGGATGTTTTAGCGAAAATGATTCGGAACAAACGCGGGTCTGATTTAATCCTCTTTTGGCCGATCCATATATCTTTGAGCGCTGAAGTGATGATGGACCCAGATGACATTTTGTCAAAGGTCTGCGGGACTGTGAGAGGAATCAGGAGGATGGTACCAACGAGGAACGTAACGGAGTCGATAACAAAGGCTACGTTGACGCCAAATTCAGATACAACCAAGCCACCAGCAAACGCACCCAAACAGAGTGCTGTCGACCACGTAGCACTGTCCAATGCATTTGCTGTTGTCAAATCTTCACTATGAACAATGTTCGGAAGTGCTGCGCGTTCGGCAGTGACATACAAGCCATGCATGGCCATCATTCCACCAGAACATAGGAACATCCACCACATGTCTTCTGGGCCGTCGACAGCGATGAAAACGAGTGCCAGAAACATCTGCAATATGTTGGTAATGATCATCAATTTCTTTCTATTTACTCGGTCTGCGAGTAGCCCAAAAAATGGTTGCATAAGCGCGAAACATCCCATTCGCACGGCCATCAGTATGCCAAGTAAGAGCTCAGAATCCGTATACTTGAGAATCAAGAGAAACAATGCAATGGTATTGAACCATTCGCCAAACATCGAGATNAATGCNGCAAGCCAGAATTGACGATATGTTTTGTTCTCTCGAACAAGTNGGACGTAGGCATTGCCCCCCATATCGACTCACTTATTCCTCTTCTGACGAATCGACTGGATTGGTAAGAGTGACATCAATCCATTTTGATGTAGGCGTATTGGAAATGTGGGCAGTTGATTCGAGAGGCACGAGTTCGTTCGCTTCTGGGAAATATGCTGCTAAATTCCGACGAGGTATTTCGTAAGGAACGACAATCCACTGCTTCGAATGGCGCTTTGTTCCTTGGAAATGGCTTGTAATGTCCACAACGTCTCTGGTTTTTAGTCCATATTCGCTCATGTCAAGAGCGTTCATGAAAAGTACTCGACGATTCCCGTGTACCCCTCTGTATCTGTCATGTAATCCGTAAATCGTTGTGTTGTATTGATCGTGACTGCGAATCGTCATTAAGACAAAGTGGTCCTCTAGCAACGTTACATCTGGCAAGGAATGCACCGTGAAAGAAGCCTTGCTTGTTGGAGTCGAAAACTCACAAGAATCTCTGGGTGGATTCGGTAACAGAAACCCGGATGGTTCGCGTACTCGTTCGTTGTAATTTTCAAATCCATTCAACGACGTAGACATAATATCCCGAATTGCATCGTAATTATCTATGCATGATCTCCAATCCAGTGCATTTGGACAAAGTAATTGTCCAAGTTGTGCTACGAGCGCAGGTTCACTCATCAATCCAGTTGAGGCTGGTTTGAGTTTGCCCTTCGAGCGGTGTACAACACCCATTGAGTTTTCTACGGTGACAAATTGCTCTCCTGATGACTGAACATCCAATTCGGTGCGGCCTAGAACAGGTAGAATCAACGCTGTTTGCCCCGTAACCAGATGGCTGCGATTCAGTTTTGTTGAAATCTGGACAGTCAAACCAACCTTTTGAATCGCATTTGCAGTTCTTGGAGTATCGGGTGTAGCGGATAAGAAATTACCACCCATGCAGATGAGAACGTCAACGTCACCATCTTCCATTGCGTGAATTGAATCAACAACATCGTAACCATGTTTCCGTGGCATCTCAAATTGTAATCCTCGTTCTAATTTAGCAAGAAATGTTTCACTCGGAGCTTCCCAAATACCAACTGTACGATCTCCTTGAACATTCGAATGACCGCGAACTGGGCATACACCTGCACCTGGGCGACCAATATGTCCACCCATGAGCAGGAGGTTCACGACTTCCTGAATGACAGCAACTCCGTTTTTGTGTTGTGTCAAACCCATTGCCCAACAGGCAATGGTCGCTTTAGAGTCGGCGCACATTTGTGCAATGTCGTTAATCATCTCACGTTCGATTCCAGAATCATTGACAATTTGTTGCCACTCGATCGTGGATAGACTTGATTCAAATTCTTCAAACGCCTCAGTTTTGGAGGCAATGAATTCACGATTGATGGCATCCAATGCCAAAAGTTGCTTCATGACACCCTTCAGGAGTGCGGCATCGCCACCAATGCGTACAGGGACATGAAGATCAGCCAGTTGTGTCGATTTAACGTCACCCGTCATGTAATCCTGTGGATGTTTGAATCGCTTCAATCCTGTTTCTGGTAATGGATTAATGCTGATGATTTTTGCGCCTCTTTTCTTTGCATCACGTAATGCTGTCAACATTCGTGGATGATTCGTTCCAGGATTTTGACCGATAACGAGAATCAGGTCAGAATGATTGAAGTCCTCAAGATGCACAGTGCCTTTTCCTATGCCTATGGTTTGTGTCAAAGCCTTCCCACTTGATTCATGACACATATTCGAGCAATCAGGTAAGTTGTTTGTTCCTAATGCTCGAACCAATGCTTGGTAAAGGAATGCGGCCTCATTTGACGTTCTTCCGGATGTATAGTATACACCACGTTCAGGAGAATCCATCGATTGAATTGAGGAAGCAATGTGTTGGAAGGCTTCGTCCCATTCGATTGGAGTATAATGAGACGCATTTGCCTGTAAAATCATCGGTTGTGCTATTCGGCCTTGACTGTTCAACCAATAATCAGATTTTTTCAATAGATTGGCCACGGAATATTTCTGGAAAAAGGACGCATTGACGTTCGCTTTCATTGCTTCATCCGCAACTGCTTTAGCACCATTTTCGCAGAATTCGAATGCTGTCCGATGGTCAGGATCAGGCCACGCACAGCCTGGACAGTCAAAACCTTCTTTTTGATTCACCATGAGAAGTGATTGCACGCTTTTCGTTACACCCATCTTTCGAATTCCATGACTCATCGAAGAGATTGCAGCAGGAACTCCTGCGGCTGTGGATTTGACTTTCGATAGTCGCAACCGATTGGAATCGAGAGGCGTCCTACCATCCACGCTCTTCTTCATGATTGACGGAAATCAATCGGCTTCATCAATGCTTGGAGGTTTACAGCATCAATATCCTACTTTCCAAGCCCCTCGTTGAGTGACGAAACCGTACAATGTTATGTTATGTTCACGTGCCAAGTTGACCGCTGCAGATGAGAATGCACCAAGAGAGGCAATGGCTGGAATCCCAACCCGTACGCATTTTGCCACAATATCCCAGCCACATCTTCCTGATAGTAAAAGGAGCGAATTTTCGAAGACTGTTGAGTCAGAAAATATGGCCTTGCCGATGGTTTTGTCTACGGCGTTGTGACGCCCAATGTCTTCTGATACATGATCGATCGAACCATCAACAGAAAAGAGTGCTGTTCCATGACAGCCACCACTTTGATGGAAGAGGGGCATGGATTCTGTCAGCAGTTCCAATGCCTTCGTGAGCAGAGGCAAATCAATGTCTGAAAATCTTGAATCGTGTTTGATTGGTTCGTTACGAGCAACGGTCAACTTCGGATGATTGCAAGCTCCACAAGAACTTGTAACAATCTGTTGTCGAGGATTGATCGATAAAGTGCCATTGTAGAGCAGTTGAAGATCTGAACTGTCTTGAACTTGAATACAATCAACTGATGGTTTTTCATCGATATAACCCTCTGAGTAAAGATGTCCGGCATGGAGTTCAATGAGATCAGTTGGAGTTGCTAGCAGTGTGGAATAGACTTCATAAAGACCTTGTTTGTTTAATGCGTGCAATTCAACAGCAACCTCTTCCACAATTGTTTCTTTTTGTATTGAGGTCCTGTCAACTGAAAGACGCAACAATGGCAGTTCTGTGTACGCGTCATTCATACTGCTCCACCTCTATGTCAAAAAACTCAAACTGCAAAGATACGAGTTCAGCAGAACTTTTCGCTTCAGCATATGCCTCAAGAGGTTCCTTATTGAGTTCGAGGAATCGTTCACCCCACCTGAATTTACTCAACAATTCCCTGCATTGGTCCACACGTCCCAACAAATACANGGACGCAGCAAGGGCTTCAACNGTTGACAGTTTTCCTGGCTTCCCCCAATTCACTGGATTAGCAGCTAAGAGCAAAGGCAACATGCGAGGTTGCAATCGTGTGCGACGCATGACGTGTTCAACGGAATCTTCAATTTGCGCCCAAGAACAATCGAGACCAACCAATGCGCCATGTGTTTCAAAGATTTCACGATCTTCAGGCCCGAGGACTTTACCACAAAGTGGTTCCAAGATAATTCCTTTTTTTGGAAGCCGCCTGAAATTCTTGTGCAACCGCAGCAATTCATCCTTGGATGCGCGTACAGCAGTGTTCTTTTTTGGATCGTCTTGTGCAAGCCAAATTGCATGAACAGGAATGTCCATACACTCACCGTAAGTCTTTGAGATAATCTCCGATGGTCATCCCACGACTGTTCGAGGATTGCCCAATCATCGATTGGTGATCACTGCTTGCTTCAACCATCAAATCAATACCAAGAATCATTTCAAACTTCTTGACGACAGCATCTGCAGGAGGTTTGCCCGATTCTGCAGATTTAATCACATTGACAGTTTCGGCCATCCTTTGACCCAATTGGGCCTGTGTCCATCCTTTATTTTCACGAGCAGTCAGGATTAATTTAGCAAAATTGTCTGCTAATTCTTTTTCTTGCTTGTTCATGATGCTGTTTTTATTGAAGCGCCGTTGGTTTTGTTTTCCAGCGGGCCTTCGCCGTGCTTGGGTCAAGCCAGGCGCCTCTTGTTTTGGTTCGAGATTCATTTGCCCTATGCATCTTTGGCAAATCGCTAGCATCGCTTTATTGACGCGATGCTCTCGTGTTGAGACTTTTGTCGCACCACACAATTCGCAATCACCCATCGTATCCCCATGAAACGCTTTCATCGACAATTCATGAACCCTTCGCTGTTGTCTTGAAAAACAAACGATGAGTTGATACACTGCTGGCTCAAGGAATACTTGATTGCGATGGGTACAGATGTGGGCCGAAATTTAGACTCTGTGAACAATCATAGAGACGATGACTTCCAGAAACTTGAGACTGAGTTTCGACGTTTGCAAGAAAAAACGCAAGAGTTGATTAGTGAGAGGACCCACATCGAATCCGAACTTCGGAACGTCAAAAAACAAGCAGGTCGGCTTGAAGAAGAAGTACGCCACCTGCGTGCACCTCCGCTCATTGTCGGAACGTTACAAGATGTATTGGATCCAGAAAGAGCCATTGTTCGCTCCTCCAATGGTACAGTGTTCCAGGTATCTCTTAACCAGAGGATTGAACCTGATCTCCTCAAGCCTGGAACACGAGTTGCACTCAACCAAGACACACTCTCACTCGTCGAGGTTCTTCACGATGCATGGGATCCAATCGTAAGCGGGTCAGAAATGGTCGAAAAACCTGACATAACGTACGATATGGTCGCTGGTTTGGATGATGAAATCCTATCGGTACGAGAAGCAATTGAACTGCCACTTACCAAGCCACAGTTGTTCACAAAAGTTGGGATTAAACCTCCAAAGGGTGTTTTGCTTGTTGGACCACCGGGTTGCGGAAAGACATTGCTTGCCAAGGCTGTTGCTCACCATACAAATGCGACGTTCATACGAATGGTCGGTTCAGAGCTCGCTCAGAAATATATCGGTGAAGGTGGCCGTCTTGTGCGCGAGTTGTTTTCACTGGCGAAGGATAAATCTCCTTCCATCATTTTCCTCGACGAAATTGACGCCATTGGGGCAAAGCGATTGGATGGCTCAACGAGTGGTGACCGAGAAGTTCAACGCACTCTCATGCAGCTTCTCGCAGAACTGGATGGTTTTGATGATTTG
>FUFK010043448.1_pt1 | contig 11506 bp, 11 predicted proteins | sample 1021851 | NCBI WGS metagenome assembly FUFK01 (sample SAMEA51879418, study PRJEB19060) | metagenome
ATGGACCAAGAAACAAATGTTTCGAACAGAAACAGAAGCAAGGTTTTCTGTGTTACAAGATAATAGATACCCAACTAAAGCTGCAAAGTATTGGCAATGTGTAAGAGAACAATCTAGTTATTTAGATAATCTTATGGCTTTGTCATTTGATTATAGAAGAAACGAAGCAAAGATTAAATGGTTAGAAGGAAAGATAGATAAAGAAGAAGATGAATATAAAGCTACTAAATACAAAATAGATTTAGATGAAGCTAGATTTGGTAAAGCATCTATGGAAAAAGTTGCAAGACATAGAATGCGTGAAATTAAAATGTGGTCTAAATTAAAGAAAGAGTTTAATGATGGATCGTTTAATGACAAAGATGTAAATGTTCATCAATTAGAATCTTATGGTATGCAATATCACGAAAAAGCTAAAGCATTAAATGCAAACTCAAGTGAGGCTGAAATATTTAATGTAATGGGTCAATTGCAATCACTGCAGAGAATTAAAAAATCTGGTGAATTAGAAAGTAGCTATCAAGAGAAAGAACAGATAACGCAACATGAAAAGCCCAAAGTTTGATTTTGTATTCTTAGGTCAATCAATTTTAAAATATCAAGTGCCACTAGATATTTTTATGACTATTAATCATATCTATGAAATAAATAAAAATAGATTAGATAAAGCTAATCAACAGTTAGTTGGTAAAATAAAAGATGAACACTCTTTGTTTTATCATGGTCAAGATCAAACAAAAATGAAAAACCATAACAGATTACCTAGATCTGTTACACACTATTTTATGGAAACGTTTGCACACTATCTAGCATTTAATAAAATAAGAGATTACGATTTACATCTTAATTCTATTTGGGTTAATGAAATGAAACAACACGAATATAATCCAGCACATGTTCATAGAGGTATGTTGTTTACAGGTCTATCTAGTGTTATGATTTTAAAATTACCATCTACATTTGGTGAAGAATATTCTGCAAGTGATGTTCAACAAAATGGTAGACTGCAAATATTAGGTGCAGCTAACGGTCAGTTTGCAAAAATAGATTATCAACCACCAATGGATCTAAGAGATTTTTATATTTTTCCATATGATATGAGACATACAGTATATCCATTTAATGGCACTAATGAAGTAAGACGAACTCTTGCTGCAAACTGTGATGTGTTATTTGATCCAATAAAAAATAGAGGTGCAGCATGATATTTGAGCCACGTTGGAAATCTTATATTGTAGAAACGACTACACCAATATTTACACCTAAACAATGTCAGATGGTTATTCAAGCAGGTAGAAGTGAACCTAAACAAGATGCACAAGTTGGAAGTAAAGAAGGTACTAAAGGTGGAGTCCATGACACTAAAACTAGAACTTCACATATTAGTTGGATACCGTTTAAAAAAATGAATGAAATGTATAAACAAATAGAAAAAATAATGAAAGCTACAAATGGAAATCATTTTGGTTTTGATGGAATGCAACTTACAGAACCTGCACAGTATACAGAATATCCAGAAGGCGGGTTTTACGATTGGCATGTTGATAATGATATAAACTTTCAACATGAACCAACTGTAAGAAAAATATCCATGACTATTTTATTATCACCAGAAAATGAATTTGAAGGTGGTGATTTGGAGTTAGTAAAAGAAGGTCAATCTACAAAAATAAAACAAGGACACGCTTTATTTTTTGCATCATTTATAAGACATAGAGTTGCACCAGTAACAAAAGGAAATAGAAAATCATTAGTTATGTGGTTTGGAGGCACACCATTTAAATGATGATTAAAGCTGCATACTTTCCAACTATTATATATGCTAAAGATGTTAACTTAAACAATAGACTTTTTGAAAAAGCTGTAGTTGATTGGTCAAATCAAGACAAAGGTATACAAAGAACTAATATGAAAGGTTGGCATAGTAAAACTGACATGCATAAAATACCTGTGTTCAAACCATTAGTAGATGAATTATTTAAAATGCAAAATGAAATATTTCAAGAAGAGTGGTTAGATAGTGGGCCTATCATTGGAAATATGTGGGCTAACATAAATCCTCCAGGAGGATATAATAGACCACACTTACATCCCAACAGTCATTTTAGTGGAGTATACTATATCAAAGCTCCTGAAAATTCTGGACAGATAGTATTTAATGAACCAAGATCTGCAGCACATATGGTTATGCCGAGAAGAAAAGAAGGTCAACCACCATCACATTTATGGAGAGAGGTTAGGGTTAATCCACTAGAAGGTAGAATAATAATGTTTCCTGCATGGCTGTGGCATTGTGTTGAACCTAATGAATCTAATGATATAAGAATATCCGTGTCGTTTAATTTTATACAGAAAGGATTTGATGTTTAAATATCAGGTTATAAAAAATGCAGTATCTTTTGAGTTAGCTAATTTTATATTTAATTATTTTTTACTTAAAAGAGACGCTGTTGATTTTATGTATCAAAACAACATTATACATGACAATGGTATGTTTGGCACTTGGTCTGATAAACAAGTTCCTAATACTTATTCTCATTATTCAGATATGGTAATGGAAACATTAATGATGAAAGTGTTGCCTAAAATGCAACAAGAGACAGGACTACAACTAATACCTACTTATTCTTATGCAAGACTGTATAAAAAAGGAGACATATTAAAACGTCATAAAGATAGACCCTCTTGTGAGATATCTACTACAATAAATCTTGGTGGAGATCCCTGGCCTATATTTATCGATGGCACGGGGTCTAACAACGTCATAGACGAGTATAAGAATGTACATAAGCCCAATGCACCCAAAGGCACAAAAGTCTTGCTTGAAGTAGGCGATATGCTAGTATATAGTGGCTGTGAACTTGAACATTGGCGAGAGCCGTTCGAGGGCAACATTTGCGGTCAGGTATTTCTACATTATAATCATGTAAATGGCCCATTTGCAGACAAAAACAAGTTTGATGGCAGACCAAAGCTAGGTGTACCATCATTTGTAAAATAGTTTATAATGGAGTCGTATGTTACAAAAAATAGGTTTTCAACCTGGAATCAATAAACAAATCACACCTACAGGAGCCGAGGGGCAATGGATAGATTGTGATAATGTTAGATTTAGATATGGCACACCTGAAAAGATAGGTGGTTGGAAACAATTAGGTGAAAGCAATCTAACTGGTGCAGGACGTGGTCTTCATCATTATGTAAATAGCCTAGGCAGAAAATACGCAATTATAGGAACAAACAGAATTTTATATGCATACTCGGGTGGTGTATTTTATGACATACATCCTATTAAATCTACAAACACGCTTACAAGTGCATTTACCACGACCAATGGATCTGCTGTTGTTACGATAACATTTAGTGGTGACCATGGTATTAGTGAATCTGATATTGTATTGTTAGATAATTTTTCTACGATTACAGGTTCTAACTTTGGATCTTCTGATTTTGATGACAAAAAATTTATGGTAACATCTGTTCCATCAGCCACAACAATTACTATTACTATGCCATCAAATGAATCTGGATCTGGTGCGACTACATCAGGTGGTATTAGAGTTCAACATTATTATACTGTAGGTCCAGCTGTACAAGCAAAAGGTTTTGGTTGGTCTCTAGGAACTTGGGGTGGTGAAGAAGTTGGAGCTTTTACTACAACATTATCAGGTGCCATTAACGACTCTGTTACAACTGGTATTACATTAGCAGATCCATCACAGTTTCCAAGTTCAGGTACAAACTTTGTTTTAATAGGCACAGAAGAAATATCTTACACAGGTATTAATGCATCTAATGAATTAACTGGTGTTACAAGAGGTGTAAGAAACACGACGGCTGCATCTCATGGCGCTGGAGATACGGTGACTAGCACAGCAAATTATGTAGCATGGGGTGAGGCTGCATCAGGTGACTTAGTATTAGAACCTGGTATGTGGTCATTAGATAACTTTGGTGATAAAGCTATTTGTCTTATACATGACAGTGCGGTATTTGAATGGGACTCAGCACAATCAAACGCAACAGACACAAGAGCTACAATTATATCTGGTGCACCAACAGCATCAAGACATATGTTAGTATCTACACCGGATAGGCACTTAGTATTTTTTGGAACAGAAACAACTATTGGAGATACATCTACACAAGATGATATGTTTGTAAGATTCTCGGACCAAGAAGATATAAATACATATACACCTACAGCAACCAATACAGCTGGCACACAAAGACTAGCTGACGGATCACAGATTAGAGGAGCTATCAGAGGTAGAGATGCAATCTATGTTTGGACTGACACAGCTTTATTTACACAACGTTTTGTTGGTCAACCTTTTACATTTGCGTTTGCACAAGTTGGAACTAACTGTGGACTCGCAGGACAAAACGCATGTGTTGAAGTTGATGGTGCTGCATACTGGATGTCAGAGAATGGTTTTTTTAGATATGCTGGTAAATTAGAATCATTACCTTGTTTAGTAGAAGATCATGTTTACGATAATATAAATTTAGAATCTGGTAATCAGATGGTATCGGCAGGATTAAATAATTTGTTTGGTGAAGTAATGTGGTTTTATCCAACAACAGGATCTAGTGTTGTAAATAGAATGGTTTGTTACAACTATTTCGATTCATCGCCACAAAGACCCGTATGGACAGTTGGCACACTTGCTAGAACTATGTGGGAAGATTCTGCTATTTTTGGTAAACCACACGCTTTAGAGTATGATGCAGCAACAGATACATCTTTTGATGTTGTGGGCAACACAGAGGGTAGAACAACATACTATGAACACGAAACAGGGACTGATCAAGTTAAAGGTGGCACTGTTACAGCGATTACCGCTAATATATCTTCTGGAGATTTTGATATTACAGCTCAAAGAACAGCACAAGGTCAACAAACGGGCATTGCAACATTTAGAGGAGATGGTGAATTTTTAATGAAGATAAGAAGATTTATACCAGACTTTATATCTCAAACAGGTAATACACAAGTTACATTACAATTAAGAAATTTTCCTAATGATAGTCAAGCTAGTTCATCACTTGGACCATTTACTGTAACATCTTCTACACAAAAAGTAGATACACGTGCAAGAGCTAGAGCTATTGCATTAAAAATAGAAAACACATCGTCAGCTCAAAGTTGGAAGTTAGGTACTTTTAGATTAGACACACAACCAGATGGACGTAGATAATGGCTAAAATAGTACAAGTATTAACAAGACCAAGCAAAGAATATGATTTACCTACAGCAGAAGCTCAAGTAAGAGATCTTGATGCGATTGTAGAAAAATTAAACACTACGTTTCAAGAAGAACTAAAGGATGAGGTAGAAGCATTTAACTTCTTTATAAATTAATGGCTAATAGTTTTATAAATAAAAAAGCAGACCTAACGACAACAGATCTAACTACACTATATACAGTGCCTAGTTTTAAAGCTGCTGTTGTAAAATCATTGATAGTATCCGAGGATGCTGGATCAGGGTCTACTATTACTATAACTTTAGTAAATGCTAGTGGTACTATATTTAATTTATTTAAAGATAAAGCTATAGCATCAAAAGCCACAACAGAACTTTTATCTCAACCTCTTGTAATGGAAGAGAGTGAGGTATTAAAAGTACAAGCTGCTGACGCGAACGAGCTGCACGTCATAGCTTCNATATTAGAAATACAGCCGCGAGAGGTAACAACATAATGAAAGATATCCCAGTAATAGAACCAAAAGAAATTATAACAACAATAACAAATATGAAAACAGGCGAGGTATATAAGGATGATTCTGAATGGAAAGCTAAAGGAATACCAGAATCTGACATAAGAAAAGATGTCAGAGTTATTATGCCTAGTCTTGATTTATTTGGAGAAACAAAATAAGATAGTAAGATGGCCATAACAAACGCACAACAATATCAACAACTAGTAAACCCACCGATGAAAGGTAATAAAAGACCTGGATATCGTGGTGATGATGCATATGGTGGTGGATCTGGAAATACAGGTGGAGGAAATACAGGTGGAGGAAAAGGAGATGCTAGAGATAGAGCAATGGGCCTTCAAGGAAAAACGGGTAGAAAAGATACATCTTTAGACACTGGTGGGGGTTTTGGCAAAGTAGATAGAAGTAAAGTTAGTCAGTTTTCTCAATATGGTAAAAACGTAATGGCTCAAAATTTAAAATCATTACAACCAAATCGTTTAGAACAAGCTTTTAATCTTTACAAAAAATATTCTCCATTAGGAATGGTTACAAGAGGACTTACAAGTCTTTTTGGTGGTCCTAAAACTGGTTTTTCAACACAAGGTGCTCCTTATGGAAATGTACCAGGTAGTTTAAGAGGTAGAGATATTACATCAACTGACGATGACGATGATAACAGAGGTGGAGGAGATGGCATACCTACTTGGATGCAATTAGGTTATCCAAGTCAACAAGCATACATGGCAGCAATGCAAAGAGCAACGCAAGCACCTGCAGGACTACCAGCAGCAGTGATGCCTATGCAAACTATGGATTTGAATAGAATAGCTTACAGGCTTATGGCTGATGGTGGATTTTTAGGAGAAGAAGATGAACCAAGACAAGCTTATGGTTTAGGAAGTATTGTTAGAAAAATTACAAGACCAATAAAAAAGGTTGTGAAGAAAGCAACTAAAGCAGTTAAAAAAGTTACAAAGAGTCCTTTGGGTAGATTAGCTTTAGCAGTTGCAGCACCTTACGCATTAGGACCAGCTGTAGCTCAATCACAATTTTTAGCAGGTTTATCTGCTGCAAAAAAAGCAGCGTTAATATCTGGTGCAACAACAGGTATCACGCAACTTGCATCAGGTGAAGATTTAGATTTAAAAGACATTGCATTATCTGCAGCGTTGTCAGGTGGTATTTCAAAACTTACAACTCCAGCAGCAGCAGGAGTTGATCCTTCAAGTGCAGCTGGCAGAGCAAGAGTTGCTAGTGATATTAAAGCTGGCGCAATACCTGATAGAGCCATGGGTCAAATAGGTGCTCGAACTNCTGCACTTACAGGACCAGCAGAATTAGGAATGACAACAAGATCAGTTAAACCATCTATAATTCCTGATAGAGCTATGGGTCAAATTGCTTCAAGAACAAAAGACCCAAGTATATTTTCTAAAATAGGAGAAAGTCTTAAAAATATTAAAGGAAGTAAAGTTTTAAAATTCGCAAAAGATAATCCATTTTTAACAATAGCTGGTGCATCAGGACTAGCAGGTCTAATGGCTAAAAAAGATTTTGAAGAAGATGANTTTTCAGAAATGGACAGAGGTGANGGTATCGATATAGCTGCAATTAGAAGAAGACCTTTTGNNTATATGGCACCTAGATTTGCTGGTAGTGAGTTTGACTTCTATGCTGCAGATGGTGGTAGAATAGGTTATCAAGATGCAGGAGCTGTGTTAAGTGAAAAAGAAATGAAGAAACTAGCTAAAAGTGCTTTATATAAAGGTTTTAAAAAGATGTATTCTGTAGACCCTCAAATGGCAAAAGACAACCCAGCATATGAAGGTAAATTTGATATGTTTAAAAAAATATACGATCAAAAATTTCAAAAAGGTGGTAAAGCAGAACCTGTAGCTAAAAAGGTTATGCCTTTATTAGATATGGGTGGTATGGAAAAAGATTATAGAGCTGAAGGTGGATTTGTACCTATTGGACGTATGGAAAAAGCAGATGATGTCCCTGCAAGATTATCTAAGAATGAGTTTGTATTTACAGCAGATGCTGTTAGAAACGCCGGCGACGGAAATGTAGACAAAGGCGCAGAAGTTATGTATAACATGATGAAGAACCTCGAAGCCGGAGGTGACGTATCTGAAGAATCGCAAGGCTTAAAAGGCGCAAGACGAATGTTTCAAACATCACAAAGATTAGAGGAAGTATTATAATGGCTGTACAAGAACAACGAACATTACCCGCACAATTTGTTGAAGATCTAGGTAAAGATTTAGCAAAACAGATTACAGCACAAACAGGTGTACCTATTGTTACAACTGGTATTGCTGGTATATCACAACAACCTGGTGAAACTGCAGAAGGTTTTAAAGCAAGACAAGATGCAGCTAGAGCATTTACAACAAGACAACAAAGTTTGGCAGGACTTGCACCACAGATTGCAGCAAGAGACCCACTACAAACTCAAGCACAACAAGTTGCACAAGCAGGTATAGGTTCTTTTCAACCATTCTTAACAGCAGCAGGNCAACAAGCGACAGCTGCTGGCACAACATTAGGAGGCATCGCAACAGGTGCACCAACAACACAACAAATTCAAGATTTCATGTCACCTTATCAATCACAAGTGATTGATGCTACACTCTCAGAATTTGATCGTAACACTGCACAAAGAGAACAGCAAATACGAGATCAACAAGCAGCTTTGGGTGTGCTCGGCGCTGGTCGAGCGGGCGTACAACTCGCCGAGTTTGGTACGGGGGCGGCACGTGAACGTGCTTTATTACAGGCGGGACTTTTGCAACAAGGTTTTGGTCAAGCAATGGGTGCAAGACAACAAGACATTGCAAATAGATTTGGTATAGCACAAGCACAACAAGGTTTAGGTGGATTCCAAGCAGGACTTGGAGCACAACAACAAGCATTAACTGGTGGAGATGTAAGACAACTTGGAACATTGGGCGCATTGAACCAAGCGCAAGCACAAGCTCAGCTTGATGCACAAAGAGAAGCTACAAGAATGGCAACATTCCAACCACAAGAACAACTAGACAGGTATGCTGGTCAAGTTACTGGATTACTAGGTGGATATCCAGCTCAGTTTCAACAATCAATCACACCTAATCCTACACCATTACAAACTGCATTAGGTGTTGGTACAACACTAGCTGGTATTTATGGAGCAGTAAATCCAAGACCACTGTTTGCAGAAGGTGGTGATGCAAAAAAAGGTATCATGCAAGTAGCTGACATTGATCCACTAGAAGATGAATACGAACAATATGTATTTGAAATGGAAGAAATGGGTAGAACACCAATGTCTTTTGAAGAATTTAGAAGAATGGTTTTATCAGGACAGGGTTAATAATGAATAGAACACTTAAAAGACCAATGTTTAGAATAGGTGGTTCTGCAGGAACTGGTATTACATCAGGATTAGATAGAAAACCATTTAAAGAAGGAACAGATCCATACGATAGAGCTCTTAAAACAACACGAAGAGCTATGGAAGATCTTGAAAGATTTAGAGGAAAAAGATCTGGTTTTATGCCAGGATCATTATCTAGTTTCTTAACTTCAACTGGTTTAAATTTATTATCAGCAACTCCACAAGGTTCTGGTTTTGGTGGATTATTAGCTACAACAGCTAAAGCTGCACAACAACCTTTTCAAACTTTTCAAGCAGCAAGATTAGCTGAAGAAGAAGATAGAGTAGGTAGAGCAGAGGATATTTTTGGAACTGCGCTAGCATCGGAATACGATGTTTTAGCACAAGAAGCAAAAGCAGGTGGTGACAGTAGAAAAACTGCAGAAGTTGAAATGGGTATTATAACAAATGCTCAAAATGAAATATTTAAACAAAGAGATATTTTAAATGATCCAGAATCAACAAAAGAGCAAAAAGAAGCTGCAGAACGAGTAATTACAGTACAACAAAGAGTTTTAGAAAAAGAGTTAGGTGTTCCAACAGAGTATGCTGCAATTGTTAGTAGTCAAGAATTATTTGAATCTGAAATGACTACTGTTGTTAACACATATAATGCAGGTCAGGATAAGAAAAGAAAAGAATACATTGATGCTAATCCAGGTGCAGATCCAGCGGAAGTGTTAGAAATGTTTCCTGATGTAGTAGATGGTTCTGCACAAGCAAGAGCATTAACATTTGAAGATTTAAAGAAAAGATTTTATTATAACGAAGGTGGTAGAGCAGGCTACAGAATGGGTAGCAAACCTATGATGGAATCTGTTGCTGAAAGTAAACGACAGACAGGTGAAGTAAAAGATTTATCTTACACAGAGTTAAGAGCTAGACTACCACAAGAGATATCAAATGATATTGTACAACTGTTAGCTAATAGCAAACAGGCGTTATTAGATTTTGCAAATATACAAACAGGCGAAGACATCGCATCATTTAATCAACAATACGACGTAAATTTGACATTACCACAGGGGGCGTAGATGGAACCCTTTAATAAGAAAAAAACTATCTTAGACAAAGATACAGTACAAAACACTCTTACCTCATCCTTAAAAAAAACACTTACTAAACAAAAGAAACCTGTAAAATTTACATGGGAAGGTGCAGCTAATTTAATGATGTCTTTGAGTAATACTCCATTAAGAGATTACAACATGAGACGATTAATGGATGAAAGATTACCAAGCATTACAGATTTAGCAAAAGGTAGAAAAAAACCGGTAGAAAAAGACTACATAGATTTTTTTGAAGACATGGAAAAGTCTATATTTGGTGCAGCTCAAAACATATCTTATTCAGTAGGAGATTTATTAACTACAGGAACAGATCTTGCTCTTGATACAAATCTTACCGAAAAATTAGACAAAGTTTATGAGGAAAATAAAATAGCTGATCCAGAAACTTTACTTGGAACTGTAAACAAAGTTCTTATTGAATATGGTTTACCGGGCGGTGCTGTGTTCAAAGTAATGAATAGAGCTAAAAAATTATTTAAAAGTAAAAAAGCCAAAGATGCAGCTACAGCAGCAGCCGCAACGGGCGCGGGAGCAAAAACAGTTAATCTTGCAAAGAGAGTTGGTTATATGGCAACAGCTTTTGGTGCAACAGATTTTATCACGTCTGGTGCTAGACAAAGAACGGGTGAAGAACCATTGCTCATGGACCAAGAAAGCGAAGAGGGTTTAGAAGGTAGAGATCTTGCACTTGCAAGATTTAGAAATAAATTAAGATTTGGTGCTGAAGGCACACTAATAGGTGGTGCTTTTCCTTTATTAGGTAAACCACTTGCAAAGATTGCAACTGTGGGTGCAAAGTATGGTTTAATGAAACCTGCAGGTTATGCTTTGACAGGTGTGGATACGTTAGTTGTTAGACCTGCAACATATCTTTTAGCAAATATACCTGGATCTGCTACAGCTGGTAAAGCAATAAGAAATGCAAGTTCATATGCAATAGACAAAGGTTTATCAACAGTGCTAACTGGTAACCCTACAAAACAACTACCTGCGTTTGATAAATGGAGAATGTTTTCTACAAAAAGTTCAGATCCATTAGAGGCAAGATTAAAAAAAGTAGATGATTTTTTATCAGGATTTAGATCTCTTGGTAAATACACAGGTCAAGGTTTTCAACTTACATCAGGAGCTAAAAGAGAAATAAAAGCAAGATCTAGAACTATTGAAAAATATTTAGAATCTATAGAAAAAAGATCATATGATTTAGCTAAAGATTTTGAAGGTATGTACAATACAGCTACAACATCTCCTGCTAGTAAAGAATATTATCTAGATCAGGTATTATCATATTTAAAAGGACAAACAC
>FUFK010044098.1_pt1 | contig 11506 bp, 7 predicted proteins | sample 1021851 | NCBI WGS metagenome assembly FUFK01 (sample SAMEA51879418, study PRJEB19060) | metagenome
TCAGCTGGTAAATATTGATTTAATATATAGTTAGCTCTTTGTTCTTTTATTTTATCGTTTAATTCTAATAAAGACTTTTCATCACCTAAATTTATATTATAAACCTCTTCTATACCATCAACGCCTTTACCTCTTAGATATTGCGTTTCATCTAACGAAACATTAGCTGCAAAATTAGGATCATTTATTAATTCTTCTAATATTGATTCTCTAATTGTATTATATTCTTTTGCTTTTGTAATAATTTTTCTTCTATTTTTTCCTTCACCTACAAATTTAGTAATGCTAGTTAACGTAGGCTGATACTTAGCTGCTATTCTATCATAGCTAGTTTTATAAGATGGATCAAAATCGTCAACATATTGTATAAGAGGTTTAGCACCTTTTTTAGTAGCATTTATATCATTGCTAGCATTATAAGTTAATGTTTTACCATCTTTACCTGTAAATGTAACTATAAAAGCCCCATCTTTATATTCAACTTTAGAACCTCTACCATTTCGCAATAATATATCTTGTAAATATTCTTGATTTATACTAGGCGTTAATTGAGATATTTTATTAACACCTTGTCCAGAGTTTATAGCTTTTTGATATTCAGCTGCTTGCTCATCTTTATTAAGCATGTTTTCTAATAAGTTCTTAGTACTAGATACTAATTGAGATTTACGCTTTATAAACTCTGTTTGATCTCTACCTATAGAATTATAACCTAATAAATTTATTTCATCTATTTGATCGTTTAAAAGCTTCTGTATTTGATCAGAAACATTATTGTCATCTAGATTATCTAAAGAAGTAGCTTGCTCTTGAAGTCCAGTAACAAATGTAGTTAAAGCATCTTTACTAGCTTGTATGCTTGCCATACGTTTATCAAAGCTAGTTACACCTTTTACAACTGCATCGCCTAAATACCTAGCGCTATCGTCTATCAGCATACTAGACGATACTTGTCTAGGCCTACTGTATTGTCTAGGTAATCTTAAATCGCGATCATCTAAATTAAATATATCTTTTTCTTCCATATTTTTATTTATTTAATGCCATACTGGTTTGGATCTAGTCCTGCTAACTCATAAATTTCTCTCATAGAAGCGTTAGGATATAACTTAGCTAATCTATTTAGCTCATCCATATCATCAACTGAAATTTTTGTTTTAATACTTGGCGTTGCGGTAACTCCAGAATTAATAGCCGGGCCTAAATTAACGGCTTGACCAAGGTTTANATCATCCATTTCAAANTTATTTGTAGGTAAACTAGGACTTATATTTAAATCTAAAGTTGGCCCTGTTGTAATAAGATTATCTAAATCTTGTTGCGTTTGCATTAAGCTACCTAATTGAGATTGATTTGGATCAAGACCAGTAACTTGAGCACCTGTTTGATTGTTTACCGTTGGTGATATTGTCTNAGAAGTGCCTGACGTTATTCCAGGATCATCACTTAAGCCACTTTGTATTTGCGGCTGTTCACTTTTTTTAGCAGGTACTATACCNCTTGTAAACTGTTCTGCAGCTGNACCNANCTGATCAAANACAGCTCTTTTATTTGCTATCTCTGTAGCTTTAAATATATCTGCTTGCCTTTGTATTCTATTTACATCTCTAACGTCTCTAGACTCTTGTAAACGCATCCTAAATCCTTCTCCTTTAGCTTTAGCCATATCAACTTGCAATTGACCTTGTGCTCTTAGTCTAGCATTTTGTGCTTCTTGTTTTTCTAAACTAGCTGATATACCTTGCTGAGACTGTAATGCAGCTTGAGCTAACGCTGTAGCGCCGCCAGCTGCAGCACCCGTAGCTCTTAATGTATCTAAAGTATTTGCTAATGCTATATCAGCGTTTTCAGCTTGAAATCTAGCAGCTTGAGTAGCTACTGGTAAATTTTTATATGGATTTTCTAAATCTTTATATGGATTAGTAATAGATTGCCTGTTTTCTAAAAGGCTCTCTATTTTGTCTACTTCTTGGCCATATTTTATATTAGCGTTTATAGCTTGATAGCCTGCATAAGCTGCTGGCGCTGCAGTTACTAAACTTTTTAAAACTGTGCCCGGTAAAATTTCTAAATCATCTTTAAACATATTCTATTGTTGTATTGGTGAAAACTCTGTTGACACAGCAAATAATTCTTTTACTCCGCCGAAATTTGTAGTAGCATCAGTAGACATAGTTACTGTTGCAAAAAATCCTTTTATACCAGTTATAGAAGATCCAAAGTTTACTTCTTCTGCTGACACTGGTGTATTGTTAATTAAGTTAGCAACGTACTTATTATTTTTTCTATTAAAACCACATCTATATTGTACGCCTTGATCTGTNTATAANCCTTCTACAAAGCTTTTTACAGGAAGNGTTATGTCATTTANTATTAAACCATTNTCATCTGTTCCATCAGACTTCATNCTGTCAAGTTGCCANCCGCTGCTGCCTTCATAAGCTATTGTTTTAAAGTTTTTACTTACTGAAGGGCCATTATTAAATATAAACTCTATAGACGAAGGATTATCTACACCATAAAAATTGTTATGATTTGTTCTAATAAAGTTAGAATCATAGTGTTTATAAAGCACGCCATACTTAGTAGTATACATACTATTTTTCATGCTAAATATAAGCTCAGGTCTATATGTATAAAAAGTAACCCAACCTTGAACAGATTCATCGTAAGCTATAGTATTATAGTTATCACTTAATTCATCAGTGGTTTTACTACCTGTAAATGTTTGTAATGAAACTATATAGTTAGATTTATAGTTGTCATAACCACCTACTATTTTATCTTTTCTATTATAAACAAACCTTACAACAGGTGCTAATCCAGTAGCGCTTACTGGTATAGCATTGCCTCTAGTATAAACAACAGTTCTATTAATAGGTGATTGACCAGAGTTATCTACATATACACCTGATCCAACTACGACTGTTTCTAAAGTAACAAAGTTATTAGGATTAGCAGTGAAGTTAGTATTTAGTTGAACTTTAGATCCTATAACTATATCATCAGGTAAACCGCCTGATACAGCAACTTCAAACCATCTAAGACCAGTAGGAGCTGGCACAGCTTGAGGTGGGTTTGAAAAGTTTGTGGGACCTTGTTGTATTAATCCTGTAGTACCATTATATACTAAACTTAATCTATTAGAATAAACTAACTGGCCTTCAGATATTTTAACAAGCTCATCTCTAAAATAATCTTTCATACCATAATTAGATATTGGAGTTATTCCATCTTTTGATAATCTTATTATAGCGTTTCTATCTTTGTCTGCAAAATATCTTCTAAAACCAAATTCAGCAAAAGACTCTGGGTTTCTACTTATACCATAGTCGCCTACATAAGGCGTAACAGGCCCTATAACCTTAGTTGTCAATGCTGTAGTTTGATTACCTTCAGTTGAATATATAGCATCTTTATCTATTAATGCCTGACTAACTTTGTTTTCTTGAAGTATAGTTAAGTTATTATCTAATGCATGTATTAGTTGTATAGATCCATTGTGTGGATCTATAGTTCTAGTTATATCTTGTCCTGTAGAAAAAACATTTGTTTCATTTATATTTGTTCTAGAATTAAATATACCAGAATATATTAATGAGCTAGTTCTATGCCTAACTTCGTTTGAATCTTCTTTTAAATAAGCTCTAGGCCCTAATTCTATTTGTGTGTTATTAAAGCCGCCTCTTATTCTAGATTCTTCTATAATCCAATTAGATCCGTTTAATCCATTTAAAGAAGCGTTAGCAGATGACCAAGCATTACTATAAGGCACAGCGTTACTAGTTGTAGATGGAAAGTTTGGAAACTCATTATTGCTATAATTTAAATCAGGTATACCAGGAAAAACTTTTCTATAATCAGCTAGAAGTCTTAAATTGCTATTTCCTTCTGGATAAGTAGCTATTAAAGGTGTAGTATTCTGTTTTAACCAAAACGAATTATAATATTTTACTTCTAAATTAAATGCCATATTCTTATGTATATGATGTAACAGGTACTGTAAAGTTATTGTTTTTTGTAACTATCCATATAAAGTTAGCAAAACCTGGTAAAGAACCTTCATTAAGCGAACTTCCAGCGTCTGAAATTTGAACTTTTATAATATATCCCCAACCAACATCTCCGCTAAATCCAGCACCTGAAGGCATATCACGGTTTTGTAAAAACCCGCCAAAACCACCTATACCATTACCGCCAGGTCTAAAATAAACATTACCAAATTCTGCCTCACAATAAAAATCAAGAGTTTTATCTACTAAATCACTAACAGAATCGTTAATAAATCTCCATTGTCCATTATTTTTATATTCAATTTTACCTCTTAATACTTTCGATATACTATAAGCAACTTCTTTTATTCTATTTTCGGGTGTATTTAAAATGTGTTGATAAGAGTTAAATGTATTAACATTATTATTTCTATTACTATTATTTAAAGTAGATGGTAACACAGCAGAGCCATTAGTACTATGTGAAACAGTTAAAACTAAAAGATTGTTATGTCTAAAACTACCATATTTAAATCTTAATTGAGTTCTAGGAATTACTCTAACAGAAGCTTGAGTAGTGTTTGCTATAGGATTACCATTAGCATCTGGATTAACAACAGTAAACTGCTCATATAAACCATTTACTTTTGTGACTATATCGTTTATTTCGCCATCGTTGTAAGATTTAAGTTGANATTCTTGTCTATTATTATACAACGTCAAAAATCCGGCATTAGGTATTTGATTTTCAACTATACCGTCACTTAATGAATTAGGACTTAAATCTCTAATCGGTACTTGAGCAGCTGAAATAGAAGGAGCTATATTAGTTAACTCAGCACTTTTAGTTACTGGATTTACATTAGATGAAGCATTAGATCTAAGAGAAAATATAAAGTCATATTTATCTTCTACGCTAGAACTACTACCATATATAAAAGGTTTATTAGTAGTTATTTTATAAGTAGGCGGTGTGTTAAACGAAGCTTGTTGAACTATAACTAAATTAAAGTCACCAGTAACATCAGGAGGTCTCCTGTTTGGAATAATTTGCTTTACTCTCATCGTTATGCTAGGCTCGCTATTTGTTATTGGAGTTCCATTTCTATCGACTGCTTGAAAAATGTTAGTTATATCTTTTGGAAAAGTTGTAGACTCTGAAAATGTTGTAACAAAATTAGATATACCAACTGGTTCGCCACTAGAACCAACAGGTGTAGCTACAGAAGTATTAAAATCTGATATTAAACCAGTGTTAGAACTTTCATAATATATTTCTAAATTTGATTTAAAAGGTTTTGTTTCAAAAACGCATAAATCTTTTGCAAATCTATATGCTATTTGGTTGGCTACATTAAAGCCTAATCTTTTCTTAGTAGATATAGTAGCTATTAAAGGATTTTTATTATTTTTTAAAAATACAGGGTCAACATTTCCTGTTGCTCCTGGGTATATGTAAAAAGCTTGTGAAGTGTTTAAATTTTCAGGCGTCCAGTAATTAGGAGGGTTTGTATTTTCAGGAACATAAGGGCCCGTAACTTGTAGTGCACCAGATCCTGCGGCGTTAGTGCTAGAATCAACAAACCTTATGTTTATATTTTTATAAGCTGTCCACTCTCCAAAATCTACAAAGTCTTTAACAGTGTCAACAGTAGATTGTTTAGTGTTAATACTTTGCTCATTTACATCATTACTATATGAATTACTATCGTTTGGATCATTTACATTTACCGCATTGTCGGTTTGACTAACTGTATTAGAAACTCTAGGAAATAAAGAAATGCTAGAACCAAATATATCATCGTTAGGCCCAACTTGTTTTAAATCTCTAGGTATTTTATTTATATTATCATTTATTAATGGTATTTGAAAAATACTACTAGTTTCAGTAAAAGTTAAAGCCGTGTCTAGTTTTTCAAAATTTATATTTCCACTTAACCCACCAGGCGTATATACATTATAGTAATCTTGATCTTGTTGTTTTACTACTACTTTATATGTATACCAACCTAAAGGATTAAAAAATTCATCATAAATACCATTATATGTTGACGTAGCTTGCGTAGGTATTTCTTGATTAAAAGAAACTTTTAAACAATTGCCAGGCCATCTTAACGGATCTGTACCTCCATTTGTATATTCGCTAAAAAAAGTAGAATTAAGAGTTCTAGACATCGGGTTGTTATTAACTATAACATTAGATGATCTTCCATATCTATCCTGTAATACTAAACCAACTTGATAAGTTCTACCTTGTTTTAAAGTATGGTTTAAAAATTCTTTTTTGTTATTACCTGTTTTTTCACCAGAGCTTACTTCATAATTCAAAGATATAGGCGTAGATTTATTTTGCAGAAAATTACCATAAACTACTCTATTGCCTACTATTTCTTGAGTTTTTGCTCTCATTGGAACAATATCATTAACTCTTATTATTTCTTGTTCATCAAGAACTTTTATTGGCTTTTGTGAAGCATAATTATATACAAACTTATTGCTAAGTTGTGTTATTTCTATTCTTGCAGGTCGACCTCCTACTATATTAGGAGCTATTGTAACTATATCACCTATTCTATATCCAGTACCTGTGTCATTTAAAGTAACTGAAGTTATTTGACCATTACCATCTACAGTAGCTATATTTAATTTTAACCCAGTTCCAGAACCACCTGAAGTATCTTTTACAGAATTAGCTGAATATCCGCTTTCACTTGATATTATATTAAAAGTGGTAGGTACAGCAGGAATATCGTCAATTTTTAAATCAGCTACAACTTTTAAACTTTTTTCATCTGAAGCTTTATATATTAACTGTATTTCTTTTACTTTTAAACTATTTTCTATTGTATCAACAGTATATGGTAGATCTAACACAAGCCCTGCTGTTGTAATTTGGTTTTCCATAAAATCAACAACACTAGACTCTTTTGTTTTATTATCATCATCGCCTATAAAATATCCATATTGTTTAGGTACAAAAGCGTGTTGTGAAAAAGGAGCTAACAAAGAATATTCGTCATCATCGTATTTAAATCTGTAACTAAATTTTACAAATTTTTCTTTTAAAAAATCAGCATCACCTGCAAATTGGCCGTTGTATTGAGGGTTTTTTATTTCAAAAGCAAAAGTACCTGAACTCCAACCTAAGTCAGTTCCAATATCTGTTATTGCGTTTCCTGATACGTTGCCATTTATAGTATCATACTCTGGAAATAATTTTACTTCAACTCTATTATTACTTGTGTCTATTACAATAGAATCATTTTCATTTCTTTTTATATAAGCAAATCTTTTATTNTCGTCGTTTACTCTGTAAACTCTAATATCAAAATCTGGTTTTGAGTTTCCACTTCCAAAATGTTGAGCAGGACTAGCATATCTACCAGCTGGAGATCCATAGGCGTTAAGATGGTCAAAAACTAAACGAGAAGTATTAGTATTACTATCAGTAAAAACTTTTCCAGGTGATAGAAATATAGCTGGCATCCAATAATCTTTTTCATTTAATAAAGTATTTTTAGATGGGCTAATAGTATCGTTTAAAAAGCTAATTGGATTAAAAGGCGCAAACTTAGCTACAGATATATGATCTTCATGCGTGTAATAAGTTAAAGGATTAGCAATAGCTGTTTCTACATTTATTTTTCTTGGTTGATTTCTGTCATCAGTAAAAAATAAAAAATCTTCTAATATATTTGAAGCTACAGGATGTGTTTTGCTAAAGTTTAAAAAGGCGCCTTCAACTAAAACTTCACTTATTATTGTGTTAGATGAAATATTAGCATCTTCCTCAAAAGGTATTTGACAATATGCTATGCAATGTTTAGCACCATTAATAGTAAATTGTCCAGACACTGTTGATGGTGTACTTCTAAAAGAACTATCTGCTGATGCATCTGAAAAATTAGTTATAAAAAAATATATTCTATTTTTNGATTCATCAACAACAGTGCCAATAACTTCTAGATTATTATCAGTTAAGCCAAAATTAGTTAAATTAAAATTACCTCTAATATTTTCTAACGCGCCAACATCTGCTCCTTCAGAAGCGCTAATACTTATATTCTTACCGTCTCTATATTCGCCACTAGGAATTATTCTAGCGTCTAAGTCTTTATTCATCTTAGACTTTAAGAAAGTATTTTTAATTTCAGGCATAATTAATGTTTAATCCATTTAGCTTTATTTCTAAATACTTGAGATATTTCTTCTATTTTAATATTGCTTAATCTTATTTTAGCATTTCGTAAAGCTGCAAACCTATCTCTTTTAAATCTGTTTATTATATATTCAGGTACACCTGCTCTTCCAGATAATATACTATATGCTATATGCATGTAAATAGCTTGCTCTGCCATTTTAGGTATTTTCATATCAGCATCGTAAGCTAAACCATCTGATATATATTCTAATATTATTAACTTACCTACTAGTTCGTTTGAAAAAGAAAATGTACCTAATCTTTCATTTATAGTAAACATACCATTTACTTGGGCCTCTTCTGGTTGCAGTCCATATCTTTGTCCTAATAAAAATTCATTTCTAGGTACTCTGTAATCATCAGGTTGATTATTAGTAGTTAAAGATCTATTTCTCCAAGCTTCTTCTGTTAAACTTTGATTAGCTTCTAAATTAGATCCGTAACTGTCTTGAGTAGGTATACCATCTTGATCTTGTATAGGTAGCTCTTCTGGATTAGAAGTAACTCTAGTAGGGTATATAATATGCTTAGCGCCGGCTTCATCTATCCAGCAACACTTAACATAGTTTACATAATCTTGAGGTATTACCACAGATAAGCTAGGTGGTATAGTAAGTTCTTGAGACTTAATAGATTTAAGTGTATCGTAGCTAAATTCTTGTAAACCTCTTTTAGCATGAAACATAACATCAGTTCTTTTAACACTAGGTATTAGTTTACCTGCGCCAACATATGCTACTAAAAAGTTATTTATTACTTCGTTTAATTTTATATACTCATAGCTGCCATAATTGTTGTTTATAGCAGGTTGTGATAACTTAACTAGTATATCATCATTAGCACCTAGAGTAATAGTTATCTTTAATAGATTATTTTCAACTTGATATTCACCTACGTTTAGCGCTGTTCCATTTCGCTCTACAATGTAATTAGCTATAGGAGAATCAACTAACTTTGTGTTAAATGTACAATTAAAAGTTTGATTAGCACTAGATGTAGAAGCAGCTACAAAAGCTTGTTGACCAGAATAATATTGAGCGTTAGTTTCGTTTAGTAATGCCATTTATTAAGATTTTTCATTTACTTCTTCTTGTTGTATTTTCTGAGCGGCTACTTGTATTATAGACGGATCTCTTATTACTATACCAGAGTACAATAATATTTTTAATATTACTTCTGTTCTTTCAGAGTTATGTAATTCAAAATTAGTTGTACCATAAGTACTTCCTGAATTAAAGTCTGTAGCTGTAAGCGTTATAATGATATTAGCTGATAAACCAGGTAAGCTAGCTTGAGGTATTGTTATCTCGTCACCTACAGCAAAGCCAGTTCCAGCTGTAACTACACTTATGTCAAAAACGTTACTACCTACAGAAACTGTTATTACTAAACCTGTAGCATTTGGATTATTAGTTGTTATATCACCATTAGCTAAACTTAATGATATAGGATTTGGAGTATCATTAGCTGTTATGCCTGTAGTAGCAGCTGATGCGCTTAAAGTTCCATCACCAGTATTTAATAAGTTAGCTCCAAAAACAGTTGGGTCATTTATATATTGCCCTAAGCTNCCTGTAAAATATCCCCAACGAACTTCACTAGGTTTTTTAAGAAACTGAACGTCTACACCTGAAGTGATACTAGTAGGATATACTTTTATTTTATTATCTTCGTATAAATATATTGGAAAAGACTCTGACGGAGTAGTCAAAGGCGACATGTTTATATTGTAATACTCTCCTCTAGTTGTTCTTTGTATTTCAACAGGATTAGTATTAGTCGCTGTGTAAGTTGCAGAACCTAATCTGTATAGTTCTGTAGGCAAATCAAAAACGCCATTAGCATGGGTAACAGTTTGAGTTGTTTTAAACTCTGCTATTTTTTCGTCTGTTATAGCAACTCTGCTCGCATAGTCCATATCGCTTTGAGGTATACGAAGTTGCTGATTTAAATCTTCAAAATAAGCTTCAAATATTTGTCTTTGTACTTGGCTACCTATTTTGTTAAATTCATCTGGGGTCATATAACCACGCTGTTCATTATTTAGTATAAGTAGTACCGTTCGGTATACTATATTTGCGCTTATTGCCATATTAATATGTTTAAAAAGGGACTACTAACCGTAGCCCCATAGTAATTATAATCACTTGTTATTTTAGCTTTTTCTGTATAGACTTGTATACTTCAACGCCTTCATCTGTCTTAAACCAAGCGGCTAAAGCCGAGTATGGGTTTTCATCAAATGGAACGTTCATAAGTTTTCTATTATTACTAGCCCAAGAAAAAGTTCTTTGATCTTGTGATAAGTCTAGTATTTTAGCTTCAACAGCCTTAATACCAAAGTTTCTAAGACCTACATTTTCATCATTTGCTAATTCTAAGAACAAACTAGCGTTTTGTCTAGCAAACAATAACAAATCTCTTTTAAGTTCTTTAGAACTCATCTCTGACACACTAGAGCCTTGTTCAACTCTTAATATAGCTTCAGCATCGTCAATATCCATTTGCTTAGCCACATTTAATGCTTCTATTTCTAGCTCTAAGTAATCTAAATCATCTATAGCTTCTTGCACATCATCTTTTTCAGCATATAGCTTATTTCTATTTGGATGATATAGTGATAACATTTTTTGCAAAGCAACTTCTGACTTTGGTACAGTCAGTACTCCATCTTCAAAAACAATATGACCTAGCGTTACAGGTCCTTCTTGCTCATCTACAAATGGACTTTGCATATTAGTTGCGTATCTCAACTCTCTATTATAACCTTTTTCTTCATCAAAATACATCAATGGCTTTCTCATTGAGTGCCTTGAATTTATTCTAAATGTTAAAGGTGAAGTATCATTTAATAAATGATAATGTCTATCTTTAATTTCCCAAGTATTTTTTTTTACTTTAGGTTTTTTTTCTTTTGTTTCCATAATATAATATAATATAATAATTAATAAAGACCCCGCCGAAGCGGGATCTTATTATTGTTGTTTTTAAGCTACAGCAGGACTTGAAGCTGTCGCAGTTGCGGCAGTTATAATTGGTCCTTCTTGATTAGCTTGATATGCTTCTAAAGCGGCTTTAACACCAGCTACATCAGCATCTACAGTTCCAGCAGCAGTAGTAACAGTTAAATGCTTACCATCAGTGTAATGCATTCTAACCTTATTAGTACTTTCTTTAGCTACATAAGCTACGCCATCAGCTGTAACGGGTCCTATTCCGTTTATTTTAATATATCCCATAATTTCTAATCTTTAAATATTAATAATTATACAGTTGACTTAAATAACACGAAGTTATTAGCACCTTGTACACA
>FUFK010039103.1_pt1 | contig 11503 bp, 5 predicted proteins | sample 1021851 | NCBI WGS metagenome assembly FUFK01 (sample SAMEA51879418, study PRJEB19060) | metagenome
AGTACTATATTTTTTACTGGTTCTACTAGAGAGAGGACAATGTTTCATGATGCTGGTTTTAAGTTAAATAGTAGTAGTGGGCGCGTTTTTACAGAAGGTGCACCAGATACACAACCATCTGGAACTGATGGAATGCCTGGAGGTTTTGATCCAAATAACAATCCAGTTGGAGGTGTTAGAGAGATTGACAGTTGGTGTCCAAGATTCATGCATGCAAAGGCAAAGGCACTTGAAAGAAATGATGTTACTGAACTATTGAAAGCAAACACATCTGGAAAATTTGAACTAGATCAACTTTTGGCTTCACCGATAGTGGATGAAGATGAAAATATAACTACATTTTTAACTCCAAGAGAGAAGTTTCAAGAGACTTGTTGGTTTACTATGAGGGCATTTAAAAANCCAAGTCATAGAAGACCAGGCCAGAACAGTTTTGTTGAAGGTGAGGATGTGATCGAAAGACAATTCGGTATCAATGTTTTTAACAATACATTTAGTGACAGAAATGAAATAACTTTAGATTTTATAGATCAGACAAATAAGATAGTGGTAGCAAATACAGATACTGCGTTCACAATAGATGGAGAACCAGTTACAAATCAAGCATTTTTGAATGATGGTTATGCAAATGGAAACTTTAAGAATCAATAGGAGTTAATATGGGAATGCCAGTCTCAGCAGCAGGTGATCAATCGATGGGTCATGGATTTTCACCAAGTGGAATCACACCAACTCAAGCAACTGTTCTAGTCGGTGGTAANGCGGCTCATGTTGTTGGTGATGTNATATTACCTCATGTCCTTGGTAATTCAGTTCATGGGGGNAGTATTGCACAGGCATCAACTACAGTTTTTGCAAATAGTAAGGGTGTCGCAAGACTCATGGATCAAGGAGATTGTGGTGCCATAATTCTTGGAACAGCAGGTAACGTATTAGTAGGTGGATAATGTCAGAGTGGAAAGAACCAAATACAAAAAATAAGTCAAAAGTGGTTGAAGATTTTATGCAAATGAAAGACACTTTAGAAGTTATGATAACAAACTTGAAAAAAAGAAGAAAAGAGTTAGCAGATCAGTTGGAAGAAGAAGAGGTAAAAGATGGCTGAGTGGCAAAGTGTTCAACTTAAACAACAAGGTCTGATTAAGGACATAGGTGAAGCTGCACGACATAACATAGAACAATTAGAGTTTGCATTAGATTATGTCAGAAATGGTGCAGAATTTATTAAGTCTGCCATACTTGGGTTTACAGATCCAGCCGGAGCAGCTCTTTTAGCCCTCGCTAATGCATTGATCGCCTCCCTACAAAATTTTAAAGAGGCGGGGATGTATGTCCTAGTGATAGATCCTATAAATGGTGATTTTGGATTAAAAAACAGAGATGCCGTTGGTTTTGAAATGGAAAGAGATGCAGAAGGGAGGGTCTTATTTAAAGCATCAAGAGTTTTAAATCCTGAAACTGTATTTTTTGGTATAACTTATGAAGTGAATGATGAGTATAGAAAATCTATAAATTTGGTAGATTTATCTAATACTTATAGAGATGTAAATGGTAAAACAAAATCACAGTCAGGATTTATACCACCCATACCTAGAATTTCCCCAACTTTGAATTTGGTGCCAGGTGGATATAACCCCGAAACATGGACAGGAACCAAACCCTCACTTCCACAAGCAGATTATGGTGTTTTAGGTTATTCTCTACCACTACCAGTATTTCCTGCCCCAAAATGTAAAGAAATTATGGCTGCTGCATTTGAAGATGAGGGTGATGTTCCAAGACACAGATTGAAAAATGTATTTGAACGTGGACCCTATTATACCTACTCAGGAGATGTTTATCCCATTCAAGACAGATATGGATTTGTCAATCAAGAACTTTACAAATTAAAACCAAAAGATAAAAATGGAAATACATTGTCAAGAGATGATAGATTTCCTCTCACGAATAAAATTTCTTCAGGTAAGCCCAACTATCAAGGAAATACTGATTTGAGTCGAATTTCTCCCGATCTTCAGGGTGGTATAACAATTACTGCAGTTGCAGTAATTGCTGCATCATCAAATCCCAATGAGTGGATAGAATCTTTGAAAAAAATAATGAATTTATTTTCAGGATTTGAAGAATTTAAGAAACAATTAGAAGATTATGGGAGAAAGATTGCAGAAGGGTTTGTTCCAACTGAAACTGTAAGAGTAAGGGCATCCAACAAATATAGTGGTGGTTTGTTTCAAGTTGGTGATTTGGTAATTGGTAAAAATAGTAGATGTATTGGTAAAATTAAAGAGGTAAAATCTTCAAAAGTTGCTGATATGAAGATTGTGGAGTATACACATAATGTATTAAGTAGTAATTTAGAGGCTGCAATTATGCCGACAAGTATCGTAAGAAATGTCATCGATAAAAATAAAGATGGAGAATTTTACGATATGGAGCTGGAAATTTTTAATTATACTGAGAATGCTAGACATGGTGTTAGTGTATTCACAATTGATGAGGTTTTAGAAGAAGCAGAAGAATATACGATACAAAATCCAGATGGTGAAGAAGAANTACATTATAGACCAAAATATATGGAACAAAGACTACGACAAGAATCTGGTATTGGACCACAAATTTCTATACCAGATTCACAAAAACCAAAGTACGGAACAGTTGTGAATATATTTCCAACAATACCACCATCAGTCTTACCAGATTTCTATAGTTTTCAATTTGGAGATCACATACCTGGCTATAAAGAATTTTTCGATAACCTTATCAATCTTGCAGAAGTATTGAAATCTTTTGCAGAGAGTTCAATTGCTGCTATTCAAATTATAATTGATGCAATTGATGACATAGTGGAATATTTTGAAGAAATAGTAGAAAATCTTATAGAATTTTTGGAATTATTTGATATAGGGTTACCGAATCTTGGTGTTTGGTATATGGGAATGAGATCACAAAATGGTAGTCAAGCATTTGCTAATGCAATAAGGAATGCCGATGGTGGGCCAGGTGATAATCTGAAAATTTCTGCAGGATTTTGTTTTGTTGGAGATCCAGTTTTTTCTGGTGTGACTAAGGATGCTGTTGAGGTTGTTTTTGGTGATCTTTTGGGTTTAGAGTTTCAATCTGTTTCTTGAACTAAATAATATAGGAGACATACATGCCAACATATACCAAAGACTATAAAGATTTAGATTTGGATTTTACAGCAAATCCAATCACAGGAGATGTTGCAATTGTCTCCAATGCCACTTCAATCAAGAGGGGTATTAGGAATATACTTCTAACGGAGAACCAAGAAAGATTATTTCAACCAGAGATCGGTTCTGGTTTGAAAAATTTGTTATTTGAACCAATGACAAACATCACTACTCAATTAATTGAGGATGAAGTGAGAAATGCCATTGAAGCCTGGGAAGGTCGAGCTAATATTTTAGAATGTATAGTGACGCCGGAAGAAGAAAATAATAGATACAGAGTTGCTGTTACTTTTAGGATAGTTAATCAAACAACAGAACAGCGACTAGAAGTATTCTTATCCAGAGAGAGATAACAAATGGCAGATGTTTCTTCAAAATTAACAGTTTCAGAATTAGACTTTGATAATATAAAATCCAATCTCAAAAANTTTTTGAGAGATCAGAATGAATTTGCTGATTATGATTTTGATGCATCGGCTATGTCTGTTCTTTTGGATGTTCTTTCCTATAATACTCATTACAATGCATTCTATCTAAACATGATTGTTAATGAGATGTTTCTCGATACTGCGTCAATTAGAAACTCAGTAGTATCAAGGGCCAAACATCTTGGATATACACCACAATCAGTCAGGGGTGCAAAGGCATATGTTGATCTTACAATAACTCCTGCAGATACACCTTCAACGATAATTATAGCAAAAGATACTCAGTTTTCATCTACAGTAAATGGTATATCTTATATTTTCAGTACCACAGGATCAACTACTGTAAATGTTAATGCAAATGGTATCTACACAACTGCAAATGTAGAAATAAGTCAAGGTGTTCCTCTGACTCATCGTTACACTGCAAATACAGAAAATCCAGACCAAAGATTTATTCTTCCAAATGCAAATACNGACACAAGTACTCTNACAGTCAGGATTCAAACNTCTGCAGAAAATACNAATGTCTANACTTACACNATCGCAAATGATACAACNACAGTTACGTCAACATCAAATGTGTATTTCTTAGAAGAAGCNGAGGATGGTAAATATGAGGTCATCTTTGGTGATGATGTNATAGGTAGAAAACCAGTAAGNGGAAATATNATTTTACTTTCNTCTCTNATNGCAGATGGTCAANANCCAAATGGTGCCNCAACNTTTAATCCAGTTGGATCAGTTGGTGGTTATTCAAATGTGTCTGTCTCTACAGTAACTACGGCATCTGGTGGTTCTCTTAGAGATTCGATTGAGAAAATAAAATTCAATGCACCAAGAAGTTATCAAGCACAGAATAGAGCCGTAACGATTAATGATTATAAAAGAATACTTGAGAGAGACTATCCTGCCGCAGAGGCCGTGGTTGCATGGGGTGGTGAAACAAATGATCCCCCTGTTTATGGTAAAGTATATCTTGCAATAAAACCAGCATCGGGTCTTACTCTCTCAGATGCCACTAAAACTTTTATCAAAGATACAGTTTTGGCTAATAGGAATGTTGTGTCTGTAACACCAGAGGTCACAGACCCAGATTATTTGTATGTCACAGTTGATACTACAATAAAATATGATTCAACAAGTACTACTCTCACAGCGGCAAGTATTGAATCATTGTTGACTAATACTGTTTATCAGTATGGACAGACAGAATTAGGTTCTTTCTCAGATCAATTTAGATATTCACCATTACTCAAGAAGATAGATGAAACAGAGTCTTCTATTGAAAGTAGTTTGACTACAGTAAAATTGAGAAGAACATTTACTCCTACTCTGAATGTGGCAACTTCTTACACTCTGAAATATTCAAATAAGATTCCTACAGTCAACGGCATACCTCAAATCACTAGTACACAGTTCTCACACTTTGATGACAATGGTACTCTTAGAACGAATTGTGAACTACAAGATGCAAATGGTATCCTACAAGTTTTTAGAACATCTGGATCTGACAGAATAATTGTTGCAAATAATGTTGGTACAGTCACTTACAATTCTGGAAATGTTGCCTTGACTACTTTCAAACCAACAACGATTACAGATGGAACATCCAATGTTAGTGTCACTGTTACACTAGACTCTAACGATATTACTCCATTGAGAGAACAAATTCTCCTTATTTCAAATAATGATATTTCTATTACTATGATTGATACTGGTGGAACTGGACAAACGACGGCTGTAACGAATACCACATCTTCGACAACGGCCACAGAAACGACATCAACTTCAAGTAGTAGCTATTAATGAGAACAGACGGAGGAGCTCTATANACTCAGATAGAGCAACAATTACCAAGTTTCATACAACATAATCACTCAAAGTTTTCTAAGTTCGTAGAGAAATACTATGAGTTTTTAGAACTGAATCTTGTCACATTCAATGATCTCGATTTGAATGAGGACAAACCAATTCAAGAGAGTGATAATGTAACATACACAGTTACAGTTGCAACAGGTAATAATGCATACAGCAACTCTGTAAATAAGTATTTCGTCAATGGTTCGGTTTCTCCCATACTTAATGTATCAACAGGAACCACATACATCTTTGACCAGAGTGATTCTACAAATGCAAATCATCCTCTCAGAATATCCACAACTCCAAATGGAAGACACACACCAGGCGGAGAACAATATTCCAATGGTGTAAATGTTGTAGCATTTGGTACTCCTGGCACGGCTGGTGCACAAACTTCGGTTTACATCAGTCCAGATTTAGCAGGGACTTATCTTTACTATTATTGTAATACACACTCAGGGATGGGTGGAAATGTAGTCATTGGAAACACTACTCCATACATTTCACTTGAAAATGGTAATACTGATTCTTCAAATACAAATAATACTTACATTGACCTTGAAAATCCAAATCGTCAAGGTGACCAGTTTCTAAGTGGTGAAACAGTTGAGGGTGCCAACTCTGGTGCAACTGGTATCGTAAGAGGTAAGTTTTCAACCACACAGGCATATATTGAAGAAACCAATGAGGGTAACTTTCAAGTTGGTGAAAGGATCGTAGGTCAAGAGTCCAGAGTTTCTGCGAATGTTACTGCATACACAAGACAGGCTTTAAATGCATCAAGGAATGTCAAGTCATTTCAAGATGTAGATAAGGCACCTCTAGGTTTTGTTGAACTGTTCAGAAAAGAATTTTTACAAGGTGTTCCAAAGGGTGCGTTGGGTAGTAAAGCCAACATGCTCAAACACATCAAAGATTTTTACCGAGCAAAAGGTAATGAGGCCTCTTTTCAGTTTATCTTTCGTCTTCTTTATGGTAAAGAGAATGTTTCTTTTTACTATCCTAGTACAGATATTTTAAGACTTTCGGATGGAAGATGGACTGAAAATAAGTCTTTAAAAATTGATTATGATCAGGCAAACAACTTTGCTTCATTTGAGGGTAGATTAGTCAGAGGTTCAATATCGAATGTTGTNGCCCTTGTCGAAAGAACAGAGACATATCAAGTTGGTTCTGCAACAATCTCAGAGTTGTATCTTTCTAATATCGATGCAAATAATGCATCATACAATGCAAACACGGATTCGGGTTTTACATCTTTCCTGTCTAGTGATACAATTACAACAACCACTGCCGATGATGACGGAAACTTTGCATCGGCTCCACTTACTGGTATTCTTGCCTCAGTTGCAATTGATGCAGGTGGTTCAAACTATTCAGTAGGAGATGACATCACTGTTTCTGGTGGTGGAGGTGGTAGAGAAGCCGCAGTTAAAGTTGCTTCCGTATCTGATGCAACAATTAGTGCATTTGACATAATAGACCCAGGCGATGGTTTTGCAGTCGGTGATGGTGTTACGTTTACGAATGAGGGAACTGGTGGAACAGGGGGTGCTGCCAGAGTTCAGACAATCACTCCAACTGCAAATGTATTTGTTGATACCCTTACGATCAACCCACACAAAGAAGATTTACTGAGTGCATCTGCATTCACTGCACCATTAGATAGTGCAACAGTAAACACTCATTTGTTCTCAAATACGACAACTACCTTTATTGCACGTGTCAATGGAACGGCACCAAAGAAAGGTGATTTACTTTTTGAGTTAAGTATCAATCAATTTGTTGTGGATCAAACTGCATCCCCACAATCTTTGAAAGATGATGGCACTAATTTAAATGCAGGAGATTTTCTTGTCACAGAAGCTGGAGAAAGGTTTGATGATGAAACAGATGCATCATTTGTAAACTACAATGCAAACAATGCAAAGTTTGGAACAGTAGTTTCAGTAGACACTTCAAGTCCATCTGCAAATACTATGACCTATGCACTTGGTTCCATAGTTATTGATTCAGTCAAAGGTACAAAGACAATAAGAAATTTTGAAAATAGTGAAACTGTTTTTGTTTTCGATACTCAAAAAGATGGAACTGGTTCTCCAGCAGCAGCAAATGGATTCAATGCCGTATTGTCTGATACTGGGGCGAATGTGGTCTTTGCAAATACTCCTGTTTCAGTTACTTCAAACACGTTTCATGGTGCATTAGCAGGGACTCTCAATGAGGTAGAGATTGGTGGTATTCGTTCAATACAAGTTCTCTCATCTGGACAAGGTTATACATCTATTCCAGTAGTAGAAATTGCAAATACCAAAATAGAATCTTTTGGTAATGCCCCAGATAAAGTTGGGGCGAACTCAGTTTTTGTTACTTTAGCCTCTGCTATTGCCAATCAGTTTAGCTCAAATACCATCGTCAAAAATCAAAGTAACTCGGCCACTGGTCTAGTTCTTGGTCCGATAACTTCAAATACTTCTTTGGTTGCAACAGGAAATACTGTACTTAGAGTACAGATGACAACCAGTAATAATTTTTCTGCAAGTGATACACTTACAGCATACACGAACAATGCAGATGAAAATCCAGTGGGTATTGGTGACTTCGGAACTGCAAATGTATCAACATCTGGTGCCACAGCCACGTTTACTCAAGCAGATCATGGATTTACTGCAGGACAGAGAATCGTTGTAACAGGGTCTAGTTCTGGAACAGATGCAACTGTATACAATAATAATCACACTATTGCAACTGTATCAAACACTTCTACATTTACAGTAACATTTCCTTCAACTCCAAGTGATACGAGTGAGTCAAATCTCAGGACAAGAAGGATTGTTTCTGCTAATGTTGCTGCAAGTAATTCAGTCTTTGCAAACACAGGTGCGGCTGGTAATAATGCATCTATTGCTATCTCATCTATTGCTATCGGTGCAATTCAGTCAGTAACGATAATAAACTTTGGAGCCAACTACACATCAGCACCAACTCTTGATGCTTCAGGTGTAGGTGGTGGGGATGCAACTCTGACTGCATCTCTTGGAGCTCTTGCAGAATATGATGGTTTCTTTGATGGAGCTCAGGGATTATTGAGTGGTCAAAATAGGATGCAGGATAATTTTTATTATCAAGACTTTTCTTATGTTATTAAGACGGACATAGATACTGCAACTTATCGTGACCAAATCCTGAATCTTGTACACCCTTCTGGACTAAAGATGTTCGGAGAAGTGGTGATGTATTTGAATGCCACTGCGGGTTTTATGAACTCAGCGGCAAATACAATCAATGATACACAAGCAAATACTGCACTTACTGGTGGTTCGGTTAATGTTCCAAATTACAGACTTCATGAACTAACGATTGCTGCTCAAAATACTGCATCATCTAATGTTCAGATTTCCATACAAACTTCACTTTTTAGACCAGCTCTTACTACACCAGCAATCGATGCTAAAGTAGAATTTCCTTCTATCAGTTTTGATTTAATATTAGAACAATCAAATGCAGGTGTGGCGATTGAAGGTGCCCAGGATACTATTGGATATGAAACGACAAGTGGTGGTGGAAGTATTCTTCTTGATGATGGTTTTTCAAAGATAAGATCAGAAGAATTTGAAGTATCAATTATACAAGAGGATGAGTCAAATCTTGAACTTGAAGCAGGAGTTGATGACTCAAGGAATTATCTTTTATCAGAGCCCACTGAAGAATCTACTCAGATAGTTAGTGAAGATGATCATGATGTATTCAACATTCGACTTGAGGAAGATGGTAGTGATTACCTAATTGAACAAGAAGGAACTGAATTAGAGTATATTCTATTTGAAGATGAAGATAGAATGATGGGTATTGATTATAGTAAAGATACCTTGTTGATGACTTTGGAGGCTGAGACAGTTGTACAAGATGAAGATCGTTTTATAGTTATCGATAGGACACACTCTGATGGTTTCATTATGCCACAGATCCAGTTTCCAGAATCGGAGACAGGAGCCGTTCAGATTGATATGGGTTATGGAACTCAACTAAAACTTGAGGATGATAACTATCTACTTCTTGAAAGAACTGAAGGAATGTTCCCATTGTATCTCGCAATGGAAGATTCAATGCAAGATGAAGTGATTGTTGGAACTCAAATTCAAATTAATCCAATTGCACATCCAGATCCACCAGCACAACCATTTANAGTATCAACTGTAGATGAATCAGATTCTGCAACTCCTTATGAAGAACAAGTATGGATTGCTGAAACTGGTGGTGAATTAGTAGAATTAGAAGATGATGATGGTGGTCATTTACTCCTTGAGAGTAATTTTCACTTGAAGATGGAGGGAGATGAGAATGCTGTAAATAGATTCATCTTCGATTTTGCCACTACGACAAAGGCATCTGTAGTCCTTGAGAATCTTGAAGTCAATCTCCCATACGGAACAGGAAGGTCTTCAAGTTTTGAATACAAGGCACAAGGTAATCTTAATGTTACTATGGGTGAAGAATTTGAACTTCTTACAGAAGATGGTAGAAAACTTGTGGAAGAGTCCACAGGAGAACTTGCAAATCTTACTGATGAAGAAGGAAATATTTATCTCCTTGAACAATCATATTTGAGTAATCAACAGTTTGCAATAAATCGAGCGGTTGATACTTTATCAGAACCAAGAAATTTTGTTGCAGCATCTTATGATAGAAAACCAAGTATAACAGGAACAGGGACAAATTTTGATTCTGATTTCAATGCACCAATCGTTCTTGAGGATGATGATCAAACACTAGTAACGGAAGAGTTTGGAAATAGATTGGTTCGTGAACACTCCGATCTGGGTGTACGACCTTTTGGTGTTGAAGAAAATGATAACAATGAAACCATCTACATTGAACTAGAGACTTACACAGAGGATGGTGACCTCATTTTGATTGAGGGTAACGATAGAACATTCGTTCCAATCGAACTAGAAACTGCAACAGGTGATGGTAATCTTGAACTTGAAGTTTCTGAATCAAATCAAAATAGAAGACTAGTTTACAATGATTATCTTGATGTTATCATTGAAGAAGAATTTGTTGCACTTGAAGAAGATGATAGAATCCTCATGGAAGATTATGTGTCTGGTGATCCTGAGGCTTACTTAGATGAAGATGGAAATAATCTTGTACTAGAACATTTGAATGATAACTTGGCCACAGAGGGTGTCACAGGTATATTCCATATAACTTATGACCTCAAGATTGAAGATTTCACTGCAAGTGTTGCCCTTGAGGATAATACGAGTATAGTTCTTGAATCACACACTCCTACTGGAATTGGTGATATTCTTCTTACTGCAAATGGAGATAGATTGATCCGTGAAGATGATGTCGGTGATGATAAGTTTTTCTTATCAGAAACATCTTATGCCAGAACTTATGCAAATGCAACAATCACAGTAGTTGATGACAATAGGAAAACTACAAATGCAACAAGAAATTTTATAGTGAATGATACGAACAGAGATAATCTTATTGCAGAAGATGGTAGTAATTTTGTTTCTGAAATTGGAGAAGATGTTCCAGCTACATCAGAGATAGAAATTATTGGTGATGTGTTTCCACATGGATCACATGAATTTGCAAGAGTAGTATTTGCAGATGGAGACACTGCAGAAATTGTCAGTAGAACAAATGATTACCTTTATAATGTAGACTATGGTGCAATTCTATTAGAAGATGATCCAATAACCCATGCTACAGAATATCTTCTCAGTGAAGAAGGTTCGGGTTCTAAGATCATCAGAAATTATCATCAATCTACTGCTCAAAATTATAGACTTGAATATGCAAGACATAATCAAGCAAGTTCTATCAATCAGACTGATAGACTTATGAAGACAGAGATTGGAACTACAGACACAAATAATTCTGGAAGAGAATATCAGTTTACCATCAATGGAATTACCACAGATGGAACAACTCTTCCAAATTTACATGAATGGTCTGAAATTCATGGAGATAATGTTGTAATGGAGGATGGGGCAAACATTCTTACTG
>FUFK010052033.1_pt1 | contig 11503 bp, 10 predicted proteins | sample 1021851 | NCBI WGS metagenome assembly FUFK01 (sample SAMEA51879418, study PRJEB19060) | metagenome
TTTCCATTTTTATTATTCATAGGATTGCCGTCTCTATGGTGTATGTCTTTACCATCGCCCACCCTAGCTTTACCCATTTTTATTGCTAAACGCCTGGCTTTGTTTCTAGCTGATCTTCGTTTTATTTGTTCTGGTCGTGAATGATAGTTTGCATATTCCTTAGCGTAGTTTCTCGCCATTAAACCAAACCGCTTATCCCACCCATATCACGCATAGCTATCTCTCTGTCACGTTCGTCTGGAACGACTGTAGGCGACATTGCTAATGATGGTGAGCTAACATTAGGAACTGCAAAAGAATCTATATCTTGTTGTAATTGTATGTCTGGTAAAAGTTTACCAGAGACCTCCGCATTTGAAACCTCTCTAAACGCTTGTTCGTTTTCTACTGGCATGCTAGGTAAGGGATTTGATGTTGCGCTATGTTGTGGAACAGGCTCGATTGTGTCATTTGCCAAACCCTCCGTTACTGCTCTTATTTCTTCTCGTATATCTGGGTTTAACTCATATATTTGGTACAATCTTCTAACATGTTGACCAAAACTATTAGGGTTATAAGCGGCAATCTCTACACCCTCTGTCAACCAGTTTACAAAAGACTTATTGGTTAAAAGTTTTGCAGACATGTATGGTGCCACCAACGCACCTAATCCATACTCGAAACCCTCTGATCCTGCTATCTTGCCTGCTATATCTGCACCACCGACACCTAACACACCCAAAGCACCTACAACTCTTGCGGTACCGCTAGGGTTTGCCATTTGAGATGCGGATTTACCTACTCTATCAACTACAAAAACCAAATCGTCTAAAGCTGGTACCAACTCTTCATACTCAGTTTGTTTAAATAAAGCCTCTTTTGCTTCTTTACTTAGTTTGTTCCAATTTGTAATAAAAGTCCTTGGTGAAAAATCTTGAGCCATTTTGCCAATTTCATCTGCGCTTTGAATACCAGGTGTTGGTAAACCCATCCTACCTAACATATAGCCAGACATAACAGAATACTCATCTGGTGTTAGTTGCGATCTTAATTTTAATAAATCTTCACCACCGTCTTTTGCACCTGTTAATACATATTTCAATGCGTCTGTTGATCTAACTTCGCCTTTTTTAATAATGTTATCAATGTAAGTAAGACCACCCTTTTTACCTGTATTTTCTCTAACATATTTGTTAGCTGCTTTATATTTCTTTAAGGCCTTCGGGTTATCTGATCTGGCAACCAAAGCATCTAAGTCTTTGGTAACATAGCCAATCAACTCTTTTACTTTTCGATTAGAGGCTGATAAGGCTCCCTGTGACTCAGCATGTCTAATATTTGCCATGAGGCTTGATCTAAAATCTTTAAGTTGGTTATAAGACAAAACACCATCTTTAGCATCTTGTAAAACCCTTTCAGCTTGTCTCAAAGCTGGGTTTAAACTTGGTTTACCTGTTGCAGTCTTTGATTGTGCTAAATATTTATTAACAAAAGCTGTCGTGTTTGTTGCATCTGAAACTAAATCATCTGGCATAAAGTTGTTTACTTCGCTATACAATCTATGTGTAGTTTGATCATACCTCAATCTAGCGGATCTAGCAGCATCCATTAACAGCTCTCCAGCCTCTTGCGTTGTGCGTATGCCACCATATTTTTCTGCAAGATTTTTAGCAAAGGTGTCTATTTCCTTTATAGTTTGTGCTGCATTATCGTGCATAATTTTTGTTGAAGAGGGCGCAGAGGCTAATGCACTTTCAAATAAATTTATGGTTGGGTTTGCTGTAACCTGTCCAGCAGACGGGTTTGTAATACCGACTGTATCTAATTTTTGTTTAGCTATTTTAGAATCAGCTGACATACTCCCGCTAGCAAACCTTACAGGTTGTCCTGCGACATATTTAATACCTTGAAACAATTTATTGGTTAGCGGCCCACCTATGGCATTGATGCCAGCAGTTGTACCATAATCTGCAAGCCTCTCACTGCCGGTTCTTGTATCCTCTGTTTCGCCAAAAAAATTAAGTATGCCGATATAAGCCTCTCTTGCGGTTGCTGAACCCAAGCCTTCACCTGCTACGATACCCGCCGCTATACCTGGCGGTCCACCTGGAGCACCAGCCGCAGCACCACCAATGGCTCCTCCAATAGCACCGACTGTTTCTGCTATCTCTGGTCCTACATCAACCAAGTCTCGTAAACCTGGTACTGGCACACCAAAAATTCGTAAATCTTCATCAAACAATGTTGGTTGTCCTGTTTCGGGATTTGTGAAAACAAAGTTGCCATATCCAAACTTAGCTGCACCATCTTGCGGGTCAAGAACCTCAACAGGTAACGCGTCTGGGTAAAAGTTTTTAAGTGTTGCTAATCTATCATCTGGTGTTTGTGCTGCGCTTACAGCAGCTCTTACATTACCTGGTGCACCTGTTTTTGTATCTATGGAGGCCAATAACCTATCTTGAGCTAATTTTTCTATAAGATCATCTTCATAGTTTCCCTCAACATCTTCATCCATAACCATAGACAACAAAATATCATCTTCTAAATTTTTAAATCCATCGCTCATAGTAAACCTTTTTCTTCTAATTTTTTTCTTAAAACTGGGTCTGTTTTTGCTCTTTCTCTCAACTCTAACAGTGCATCTTCTCTACCATCTAGACCACCGCTTTTTTGCACATTTTCTTTGGTTCGCTCGTATGCCTTGCCAGCCTGTCCTTTCATAGCAGCCAAAGCGTCCCTTCTTGCTTGTCGTTTATCAAGCAAAGTTTGTGGGTCGTCTCCAAACTGTGGAAAGTAAGTACGATCAATCCAATCTATTTCACTCTCGTTTATCACCGCACCTGTCTCTTGTCTTAGTTGTGCGGTCGAAAAATCTATTTTTGCTCTCTCATACTGTTTAAACTTTGGTGAATTAAAATACCTCTCTATAGCATCTGGCACTATTGGTAAATTACTTATAACAATATCGTATGCGTTTACAGGATTAAAACCAGAGTTTTCTAAAGCCTCAAGTTGTGCAACAGCATTTTCCATACGCACTGCAAACCCAGCTTGTTTTTTTTGCTCTCCAGTAAATGGGTCTTTTACTTTTTCAGTACCGGGTATAATTTGTATATCAGATTGTTGGTCTAAATCTTCTAATTTTACAAAAGGCATTACTGTATCACTCCCTCAACACCATTTGGATCTGCATAAATTGGTTTATCGTTTTTATACCTACCAGTGAATGTGTAGGTAACCCCAGCATCTACAACAGTTGAAGGCGGAGGCGTTATATTTTTTTTAGCAAAAATTTCATCAACCTTAATACCAGGAACAGTAACAGAAATGGCTCCTGTTTCAGTTTGTATTATCTGGTTTTTATCTTGACCAGCTACAGCCACCGCAACCTTGTATTCTGGTGAATTTTTTAGCTCTGGATTTTTTTCTGCTTGTATAATAAATGCAAGCGCTTTGCCTAATGTAGACGAGCCAAAGTCAACACCTTGTCCATCTAAAGCTGCATCAAATTGCATTTCAAGTATCTCTTTTGACATTTCTGCCTGTTCTTTTCTTTTAGCCTCTACTTGTTTGAAAGCCAACATGGCTAATTGTTGTTGCATTTTATCTTTTTCACTTTGTATTTTTTGTGCTCTTTCGTTAAAAGACTGTAAACCAGCAGTTAATCCTACACCAAAACCACCAGGACTCGATGCGCCTGCAACCAACCCAGCACCAACCTCAGATGCTAAATCAAAAATGTTTTGTTTTTTTGGTTGCACAAACAAACCAGATAATTGTTGTGCTTCGGCCTGTATATCCTCAGTAGTTATTGGAGCTGATTTTTGAGCGCCATATAAAGCAATTATGTCCTCTGGACTAAGCGAAGATGGGACCTCACCACCCTCGTCAAAAAGATCTATTTGTTCTGGTATTTGTGCTCTGGTTATCGCCATTAATTACCACCATAAAGATTACCTAAAGCACCGAAGGCAGCTAAACCTGTGCCGATACCTGTTTGCATCGCACTCGGTCTAGGTGCAAATTGTGTAGTTGTCTGNAANTGTCCNGCTGGTGCCATACTCACAAATGGTGCTAATGCTTGATATTGTAGTAATGGTGTCATTTGTCTTTGTTGTAGGTTTCTACGTTGAGCATCTAACATTTGCTGGGTTTGTTGCTGTTGTTGTGATCCCATGCCATAAAGTGCAGCTATGTCAGATGCCGATGCGCCTGCTGCTTGCGCTCCAAGACCTTGTAAACTTGTTCCAAGGCCAAATTGTCCGCTAAACCTTTGTTGTCCTATATCCTGTTCTGTTTGTCCCAAGCCGCTTAGAGCTCCTGCAAGAGCTTGAGAACCGCCAAAGCCTTGTCCGGCTAAACTAGCCAAACCAGAGCTTGCAGCTCTTTCTGCGGCCTTTTGTCTAGCAAACTCACCTAAACCTGTTTGTTGAGCTTGTTGGAACCCTCTAGAGCGAATACCACTCAAAGCCTCGGCTAAACCTCTACCAAGCGCCTCTTGACGCTCAGAGGCTCCTAAACGCGCTCTAGAGCCAAAGGCTGACTCACCACCTCTAGCTATGTCACTTGCTCTGGCGCCTATGTCCGATCTTGCACCTTGCTCCATAATATCTTCAATGGTTTGTTGTACAACCCTATCCTCAAACGGATCATAGAACTGTCTCGTCATACTTGGATCATAACCGCCTAGCGTACCTCTTAATATATCAGCCGATTCACCCAAACCAGTTTGTAATGATCCAACACCACCTCTGGTTGCCTCCAAAGCTCCGATAGCGGCAGTTCTACCTCTTTGTAGTCCTTCTTCAAGTGCTTGCGTACCAACTCCAAAGGCTTGACCTGCGCCTTGTAAAAATGGATTTTGTATGCCCAAGGCCTCTCTTTGCATTTGCATGGCTTGTAATTGATCTGGACTAAAACCAGCTACCTGTTCATCTATGACAACAGGATTACCTTGTTCATCAAAAAATACTTTTTCAGCAGCTCGCATAGCGCCTGGTATGAAACCACCTTGTCCACCGATACCAAACAACAACTGTTCGGTAAGCGGGTCTAAGCCAACTTGTTGTTGCGTTACACTAGCAGCAAAAGGATCTTGATTAGAAACGTTTATTGGCTGCATGGGTTCTGTAGGCGTAGGTTCTGGCTCAACTGTAGGCGTAGGTTCTGGCTCAACTGTAGGCGTAGGCATAGGTTCTGGCTCAACTGTAGGCGTGGGAATTGGCGCTGAACTGACTATAGGTGCAGGTGTAGGCGTTGGTTCTGGTGTAACTATAGTTGGTGATTGCACTAACGCTGGTGTTATAACCGGCATAGGATCTACTGGTGGTATGAAAGGAACTGGCTCACCAACTGGCAAAGCTCTCATCACTGGATCTGGCATGTCTTGATCTATTGTAGGAACTGGTGGCACAAATTCGTCACGTGGCTCGTTAACTCTGCTTATAAATAGTTGTTCTGGTTTGGGAGGTATAGCTGGTGGCAAAATCTCTCTTGGTAAATCTATATCTACAACATTTCTTGGTGGAACTTGTATTGGAGGTTGCACTGGTGGTTCGATAGGCAAACGCACTGGTGGTTGTATTGGTGGTTGTAATGGAGGTTGCACGGGTGGTTGCAATGGCAATACAGGTGGCAATATTGGCAACGGCACAGGTCGTCTTGGTGCTGGTGGCATAATAGGTAAAGGCATACGTCGTCTTGGTGTAGGTGTTGATANGATAGTATCAATAGGCTCTCGCTCCATCATGGGTATCCTACGCATCATCAACCTATCTCTAAGTATGCTCATTATGGTGCTTTAGCCTTGTTTGCAAACGTATCCATCATTTTATACATAAGATTCATACCACGCTCTCTGTCCTCTTCTAAGGTTGGCATGAGACTAATGATACCGTTGGGGTCTGCTTGCATTTCGTATGAGCCAGCGCCTCTTACAGCTCTTCCTGTCATAACAAACTCACCATCGCTCAACATGGCTGGTATATCATCGCTAGTTTCTGTGCCTGGCCCATTTATGTCACCGTCCATTCTAGGGAATTGACTTGGGTCCATTTCACCACCCTCTTGCATTTGTACGGCTCCGCCTTGTGCAAAAGCCATAACTCCGCCACCATTTGCTAAACCACGCACCATACCACCAGTAAGATCTTCAACGCCTCCGCCATACATCATCATTTGCATTGATTCTATGCCTTTACTTTTTGGTTTTTCCTCTGGCATTAAAGATTGAATTACTTGTTGTCTTGCTTGACGTTTTTGCATAATTATTTCTTCATCATCGCCTAATTGTGGAAAAAACGTACGATCTATATAATCAATCTCACTGTCGTTAATTACTGCGCCAGTTTCTTTTTGTAGAATAGATGTTGTAAAATCTAATTTTGCACGATCATATTGTTTTTTCTCTGCCGATGTTAATAAATTTTCTATGGCAGCGGGATCAAAAGGCAAGTTACTTGCTAAAAGATCTCTCATATTATTTGGATTGAAAGTGGTTTCTAATTCATTAATTATGTTGTTTGCTTGTCCTGCTCTCATCGCTAATTTACGCATTTTATTAACACCGCCACCCTCTTGCATGCCTCTAGGCTTACCTCCAGATAGCTCTGGTATTGTGCCAGCTGGTAGTAAACCAAACTCTACAGGGTTTGGAGCAGGNTGTCCCATTCTTCTGGCTATCTCTGCCTCTATGTTGTATCTACCTGTTGGACTCATGGTTGTAAGAGGTGTTAAAGGCACGCCTTTTTGTTTTTGTGCATCTTCGTAAGCTAACTTACCTAAACCAGCAGCTAAAGCTCCTATTCCGCCCATTTTTAGCGCGTCTCCAAAACCACCACCAAATAGACCTCCGCTACCTTGTTGCTGACCGCCACTCAAAATGTTACCTATTACACCTGGTTGATCTCCAGTGCCTAAAAATCTCTGTCTAAGTCTTGGCCCTAAAGTGCCACCAAAAATTCCTGTTGGATCTTGAGCCATACCTAATTCTTGTAATATTTGTTGGTCTGACAAACCCTCAGAACGTAATCTAGCTATTCTTGTTTTATATTGCGGGTCAGAGGCTAGAGCATCAATATTTGGAGCCTCTTGTCGTCCACCAAACAATCCGCCGATACCTCTTCTTATATTAGGGCCTAGTTGTCCACCAAAAATACCTTTTGTTCCTGTAGCTGGGTTGAAAAATCCACCAATACCAGCTCTTATGCTTGGTCCCAACGTCCCACCAAAAATACCTGTTTTTGCCGCACCTGTTGCAGCTTTAGCCGCTGCACTTGCGGCTCCTTTACCAAAAATACCAGCTAGGGGTCCAGCACCAGCAAAACCAGCGATACCCAATGCTGGCAAAGCNATTGGTGCTACTTTTTTTACAATTTTTTTAAGTGACTTNCCTATTTTTTTGAAGAANCCATATTGTGGTAATCCTGTNATTTCGTTAAGGCTTGCAATACCAGATCCNACAACAGCTTGCTCNGGATCAATNCCAGCCTGNTTAAATTTNTTTTCNACCATGCTTTCAAANTTNGTGTCNCTNAAAAATTCTGGCGGNAANATAACCTCGCCCGGTCTAACNTGTGCTAATTCTGTGTCGTCACCCATACCTAGTGCTTTTACTTCTTGCGCCATAGGTGAGGCGGGAGCTGTCATAGATTGTAGATATTGATTCAAGCGTCTTTGTAATTCTTCTTTGGTTTCTGGATCTGTCTCTTTTTGTATGGCCTCTTGCAAAACATCTATAACTTGGTTGTCATCTTGAAAAGTGCCTGGTGTAGTTGGTTGCATTCTTTCTGGTAACAACTGCATTTCTAAATCGGACATTGCACCGGGCATAAAAGGCAATGTTTTTATTAGGTCGCGAGGATCCTCAACAAGCGGCACCGCTGGAGCAGGTAGATTTTTAATTAAATCGCGTGGTTCTACTGGCTCTTGTGGTATAGGATTTGGTAATAGTGTTGTTAATCTATCTATGTCATTTTGTGTCAATGGTCCTTTACCCATAATAGCACGCACGTCTTTGCCAGAGGTTGCTCCTTGCAACATAGCAGCAACATCTTTAGCTGGGGTTGTTTGCTGTGGCTTAGCTAATCCGTAAACCTTTCTTAAACTATCTTCTAATGCGCTCATGGTGTACTTACTGTTACAGCTCCTATACTTATTGTTGCAGAGACACCAGTCGGATAAGTTTGATGCTCATACAGGTTTCTAAACTGTGTGCCATCAAAGGCTTGGTGAACCTCTGTCGTTGAGTTAAATATAATAGCACCTGTAGCAAATTGCAACTCGCTTATGTCTGTGGAGTTAAACGATTTTATGCTGTCTGGGTCGACTGATCCTAAGTTTATTTCTAATATTCTTACAAGTCTGTTAAATGTATCAGCTGAAACTGTATCACCTTGCGCTTGAGGTAACTGTGTGGGCAGTAACTTGCTCATTACCTACGCCCGGATGGTTGGACATCAACTCTTGTACTACCAAGCCTCCACTTGTAATTTTTTCTGTCCGAATCAGTGTTATCGTCATCTGATTCAAATCGCAATACAAACTGTCTGGCTCTAGATCTTAATGAACCAAAAGTAGAACTAGAAGTGATTTGTGTTGTAGAGTCTGTTGAAAGTGTTTGATTGTTAAAATCACGTCTTTTTACAACTACGTTTATGGCTGGGTTTTGGCTAGTGCCAGCTTCGTTTACAAACAATATATCTGGCAATATACGTTTGAGAAACACAAACCTATCGCCATCTGATATGTCAATATCAGCCGATTCCACGAAAACACCGTCCATTGCACTCTCATCATCGTTAAAACCTTTTTCATGTTCATATATGCGTTTTGTAGCGCTTTCTTCACCACCAGCCAAAGGTTTATCTAATACTCCGGCTGCTAACCAACTGTAACGCTCTAGTGTGCCTATGCTCCAAGAGTTTTCTTCATAGTTATAAATAACGTATCTCGATATTTCTGTTTCGTTATCTGTGATTGATGGATAAAAAAACCATACCTCTGAGAACTCCTCATTCAAACCTGCAAAACATTTAAAGGCTTGCGTCTCATCTAAATCAGAAAACACATGATCTTGCACACTACATGGTATTTTTTGTACTGAGCCGTTATAAAAGTAAAAACCTTTTTTCGACATATAAAACACACCTCTTGGTGAGTTTGTTACTGCTTTTGGGCCGATCAAGCCAGCTCCCTCATTTATTAGATTTACTGCAAAAGTTAGTGGCGGTCCAATAAAATTCATAGAGTATAGCGAGGTGTCTGTAAAAATAAGCACCTCCTGTCTAGCTTTGATGCCGCCTACAATAGAAGAACCAGCAGATAATCGTAGTGATCCAGCTGTATTTGTTGATAGCGGCTCAAACTCCAAAGGATTTTCTTGATCGCTAAATGCTATCAACATTGGATCTAACGTGCCAGTTCTTGATCCACTGCTGATAGGATCTGCTCCTAACACAATAAGATGCCTGTCGGTTTCGGATGTAATGACTTGTAGCGCCTTAGTTGGCACTAGATTAGCACCGCTTGTGGTTGCTAACTCAACTGCTCTAGTGGTTAAACCATTGTTTTCTACCCATCTAAATATACCGCCTGCTCTTGGATTAATAATTAAATCCTCTCCATAGTTATCGTGTGTCCACAAACGCAACTGATTCACGTCTGATAAAGCTGTGGAAGAACCCCAAGCACCAGCACCCCAAGTGCCAACACCCCAACCAGTTGAAGGCACATATACATCTAATCCAGAGTTGGTTAAATATACTCCATCTATTGCAGAACCACCATTACCAGAGTCACTGGAGTTTGCTGTCACTGTTGCACCGCTAGTATCTTTGGCAGTTATTTGATAAGTGTTTGTGCCTGTTACTAAATCAATTTGATACTCTTGATTGAGCACTGTTGCTGTGACATTACCACCTAAACTTACAGCACTTGAAAAAGTTACAAAATCTCCGTTTACTGCTCCATGTGAGCTATCGGTTACAGTTAAAGTTGATGAGCCATTCGTAGCGGCAAAAGTAATTGAGTTAGTGCTAGTTTTACGCACGGGTGTTATGTCGTTATAGGTGCCGCCTTCTTCAATATAATATTTGTTAGTCGTGCCAATACCTAAATATTTATTACCTGCTAACGAAATCCAAGAGTGTAGTGCTCTTGCTGAACCGATTAAAGTATCAGAGGAAAGTTTCTCCCAACCACCAATTTTTTCTACACGACCTTTTCTAAAACGTATTTTATCACCGTCTACCCAACCACCTTCGTTTGAGTAATCGGTTTCTTCTTTGTTTATACCAGGCTTAAAATTTAACTTTGATAGCGGCATGGTGCGACATCTATGCTAACCTAATTATTGCGCCCGTCGCTGTAGCACTAGGAAAAACGATTGTAAAATCGCCAGCCGTAGAAGTTTTATCTCCACCAAAATCTATAGCGCAAACCGCTTTATCAGAGTTTGTATCATTATAAATGAGACAACCTCTAGCAGTTACCGTAGCATTACTAAATGTTAAGTCTGCAAAATCACAAAAAGCAGTAGTCCCCGATGTTGTAGGCGTAACATTAGTTAATGCCGACCCACCCGAAGTGTAATTAGTGCCAGATGCTTGACCTGTAGTTGTAAATGCCGTTGTGCCAGCTCCCAAAGTAGCAGAGCTTGTATACAAAGCCAGCTTAAATGAGTTACCGCTAGTAGCTGTAAAATTATGAGTGCCTACGAGTAACTCTTGTTTAAAACTCGTACAAATTGCCGATGTAATTGCCATTATAGCTCCTTCAATATTTTAGCCATGTCGCTGTGGCCTTGTTTTTCTAATAAATTTGCATAAGTCGTATTCTGTGACTTTATTGCATTTTTTATAGTATATAAGATTACAGTATAAACTTGGTTTTGGAAAGCCAAAGCCTGTTGTTTGACATGCTCTGGTGCATTGTCTGATATGTCACATATTTTCTTTGTTGCTTGAGTTGCCCAGAACTCGGCATCATGTCCTTTGCCATCTGTGGTTGTGACACCAACTTTGCCTAAAACAAAATCGCTTTCAACACTCATCCTTTATATGGTTCTGGCGGAACCACGTCCTCATCTATTTTTAAACCATATTGTTCTAATTGCTGGTTTATTTCTTGATAGGGGCCAATAATAAACCTACCCTCATGCGGAACCGCTACTAAAGGTTTATCTAATCTATGAAAACCATACAANTTTTCAGTNGCGGGCACNTTNCTGTCTAATACGGTGGATCTGCCACTAATACCAATTAGTATATCTTCACTCATACATTTACTGATCCAAAACTCAACGCAAGCTCTACCTGCTTCGGCAAAGTGCATGTTTTCTTTATATGAAAAATCTATGCCAAAAAGATCTAGTCTGCCAACTTTGTTAAATAATGCAAAAGCTATCGCATAAGCAACTGTGTTATTTAAGTAAGCACATTTTGTCGCATTGCATACTTCTTCTATTGGATAAAGCACGGGATTTTAGATCCTAGGATCAAATTCACACGTATAAACTGGTGTTTCT
>FUFK010045823.1_pt1 | contig 11501 bp, 7 predicted proteins | sample 1021851 | NCBI WGS metagenome assembly FUFK01 (sample SAMEA51879418, study PRJEB19060) | metagenome
GGCATGGATTTGAATATCTCGCCATCGGTTACGAAATCCTTCCTAGAATATCAAAAACTGCTGAAAGCCGCCTTTGCTGAATACGCCGAAGAGAAGGAAATGCCCATCATCCCAACAAAACAATCTGTTAAAGACGTTCACAAAGAAATCTGGAGTCATGTCGAACCAATCGTGAAAGATGTTCTTCAGGTTTTTAAATAATAACGGAATTTACCAACTCCGCTAAAGGGATTCTTATTCTGGGTATTGGGAAATCCACAATATGTTTCGTTGTTTTTGGAGGATAAAGGCGACGGTTTTTGGCCCAATTTAGCACATCTTGTTTTGAAACATTAGAAAAATCGCTCCAGGGCCATAACTCTAGTTTGATGCTATCATTGTTTAGATATTCAACTTCGATAACTGGAATGAGGTTAAGATTTAACTCGATGCTTGCTCGATATTTATGGTGCCCATCAAGTATTGTTTTAGTTGTCTTATCAATCAAAATAGGTTTATGAAAAAAACCTCGTTTTTCCAACTTTTCTCGCATTTCTTGCAAGCGATCCGGGATGGTTTCCTCATGGGGCAGTAAGTTGTCGATGTTAATTAATGACCACTCCATGTTTAAGTTTGAGAAAAGTTCGCTATTATTTTTTGGGGGCAAGTTGCTCATCATATAAGCATCAATTCCCATATTCCTACTGAGCCAGAATCCTCATTAGCGACTAACAACAATGGAGTCCCCGTTGGTGAAACATCCGCTGAAACAAATTCCATATCCTCAGGGTTCGAAGAGCCATCCACTTGAATCCATTGTTGGAAAGAAGGATTGTTGGGGTCTGTAATATCATAAATCATCACCCCGAAACTTCTCTCCATTGAGACAAAGAGGTACTGTCTTCCGTCCATTTCTCCAACCTTAACGCCTTCTGGTTCAATCCCTTTATTATCATCTCTAGTATTCATTTCATCGACAAGGTGTTGGCCGTTATTGGTTGAATACTGTGAGAAGTCATGTCCACTATCCCATACCATTTGCAAATCTGTTGTCCAAATGGAAAACGACCTTGCCCCAACTCCGCAGATATAATCTAAATCGCCATCACCATCATGGTCGCCACAATTATTTGGCACATTCAGCCTTCCTAACTGGTTCATTTGTTGCATGTTAGAAGAATCTGGAAACCGCATTGGATCGAGGTTTGTCGAAGCAATTCGTATTTCTTCATTTAGGCCGATTTCTAAAATTCCTGATGAACTNTTGAAATANCGGTAATCNCGNAGNTCNCCCTCATTNCCNGTTATCANGTAAGTNACNCCATTAACTGTGTAAGAAGTTATTCCATCCGGCATATACATCGACATAACTGGCCAGGGCTTTGGATTGTAAGCATCTTCATCACTTGCATCGAGTGGATGTAATCTAATATTTACGAATCCCATCGGGATATTGGTTTCAGTAGGTCCAGAATCAGTCATGATTGCTAGATTTAACTCGCCAGTAGGATTGAATTGCCAAGAGCCGGTGTCTACGAGGAAATTGAGTAAATCTATCGGCCCGTCGTTATTATCAAGATCACATAAGTTGGAAGTAGTAATCGTTGCAACAAAAACTTCCAATGATTTGTCATCGATGTAGGCTATCGTACCAATATTATTTGGACAATCGATGGAAAAGTCCACTCCTTCTAAGTCCTCTAGATTATCTGGGGTTTCGTGAATTGAGTGTATCTGTCCTGAAAAATCCCTAATTTCAATCAAATCAGATGAATCATGAACTATAATCAATTGTTGATTACCGATATAATCTAAACCTGAAATATCACCGCCCTGAGTTGGTATTGTTGACAAAGATGTAGTGCTAAATTGTTGGTTTGTTTTATTCAACCAATCGGATGATATTGCGTAAACATGTAAGTCATTATCTGTTTGACNACCTGCTACTAAGAACCCTAATTCGTTTGATTGCCATGCTGTGTCTCGATCTGTATTTGGAATGAATGTTAGTGATTCTAATCCTTGTCCCTCATCAATATCAACTGGTAAATCGCTTAGTNAGACAATTGAATGTGTTTCGAAGGTTGTTGAATAACTAAGAATTTCGACTTGAGTAGTCGATTCATCTGCAGCAAATATTATTCCGTTTTCGTCACATGTTACTGCTTCATAGTCAGATCCGGAAGTGTAACTATCGACTGGAGTTCCTTGATTGTCAATCATGTGTATTGACCCGCTGTCATCGGCTACCAAATACGCCGAGTACGCCGCACAATAATCTAGACCGCTACCTTCCCCGGAACCAAGTAAAGTACCGAGTGAGTTGAACGTAAGTGGCCCATCGTTAACTGCAGAATTCAAACTATCGTCAATTGATAACATGTAGGGGGTGTTAGAAATTGTTTGAAATTCTCCCGAGATGCTATTACCAACNATGGTTAATNCTTCTGGNTTATCTCCATATCTATCGCCGAGTTCAACGAATGGTGATTTCAAAACCGGCTTAAGNCCNTGNCTTGCAGCCGTANNACCTGCTTCTCCCCCAACATAANCAGANTTNGGATTNNCNGGTGAGAGANCTGTGACNCCAAAAATAGTCGAAGAATCTACCAATCNCCCCCATGATGTATCAGGGCTTAGTGCNGGGACANTNACNATATCAACAACGTTNCCTGCTGAATCNTCCATCGTGACCGACTCGCCGCCGGATGAAATCTTAATCGGCAAGTGATGTGCTCCATTCTCATCTACTGTAACAGCAAAATCTTGGTTGCCATCATTGGTATCATCAGCAAACAGCAGCAAGTGGGAGTTGGCTTGTATTGACGAACCGGATGGAAAAGTGTAAGATTTTGCTGGATCATCATAGAATTTCCAACCTGTTAAATCAACCGTGGTAGATGTGGGATTGAATAGTTCAATATAATCTGAATCGGTTACGCCATCTTGAAATGGATTTGGTGGTCCAGTGGTCACCTTACTTGCTACCTCATTGATGACAATTTGATCACTCACTATAGTAGATGATGGGTCGGTAACTGGTTCATCGACTTCTACATCGTTAATTTCATTCATTGACATCGCTTCTAACACACCTGCTTCGGTAACAGAAGACTCAAGTTCGAGTAGGTTGGTGGCTTTTGAAGTATCAACTCTGAATACCCACTTACTAGCATCCGTACCAGTAAGTGAGTCTCGCTCAATAACTAGCAACTCATCTTGATTGATGGCAACCATAGATGTTACTTTATCCATTTTACCGCCTGCAGAATAAGCTCCGTCTGTTAATTCAACTGGGTAGAGGTATTGCCCTGTTAATTCCATAATTGAGAGATCTATTTCCAACAGTCTAATCCACCGCTCGGTAGTACCTGGTGTGCTCAATGATGTCTGCGTCATAGCAAAGGCAGTTGATTCATGACAGGCAACCGCTTCAAAGCCCTTATTCGACTCGATTTCAGCAATAGCTTCTGGAAGTATTGGTATATCGTTGCCACTCGCTTGGGCTATGCTTAAATTTTCTGGGACTAATCTTGCCAAGCGATTGCCGTCACCACCAAAAATTTGCAGTGATGGGATGCTTTCATCCCCAAGCAAAAATACGTTCAAATCATCGACATTACAAACGGTTAAATCTTCGAAATCACCTTCCCCATTCAGGGTGACCAACGGTTCAGCGTCGACTGAAATTTGTTGGTTTATGCCGTCATATCTCATGATTGAGATTTCTGAACTACTATCGGATAATAACGCGTAAACTTCCTGCTGTTGCTCATCTGCACCAAGGTACAGAAGTCCCGAGGTATCAGTAACTGGAGAGTCTTCCCAAATCATTGGGTTATGGATTGCTGCACCGGATGAGTGTGGCTTAAATCCAAGTGGCATCAGTCTGGTAAATTCACCATTGATTACATCAAGTTCAGCAACGGCATTCGCTTCCTGTATTGCAACCCAAGCCATGGTTGAATCGGGTGAAACCGTAATATATTCTGGTTCAAAATCAACGCTTAAGTTTGCACTAGGCCCAAAAACCCGAATCCCCTGCGCAGCTAACTCCTCCCTTTGACTTTCGAATTGGTGGAAATATGCATGCTTAACATCATCTTGATTTAATTCATCCAATGGCCCACTGACGTCTATGATAGTCACACTACCTTCTGGGTCTGCCTTGTAATCTGCTGATGGTTGCCCTTCATTGGCAACTAAAATTGTGTTACCATCAGGAGTGAAGGTAATCATATCTGGTTGGTATCCAGCGTTAACAATCGCTAACGCTTTACCAGAAGTGTCAATAAAATAAACTAAACCAATCATTGGTTCGTCCTTGATGATTGGATATTGGATGCCGCTAATTATCTCATATTCAGTTCTCTCTTTGTGAACCGCAATCGCAAGTGTTCCGTCAGAATGTCTAATATCGATGCTGTTTGGCTCGCCTATTCTGGAAAGGTCAACCCTATCTTCTAGGACAGGAAGGGTTGGATTACTCATATTTACAATGTCGATTGATTTTTCTAGTACGTTTACCAAAAATAATCGTTGAGTTACGGGATCATAAGCTGGTATTTCTAATGTACCAAAGGTTCCTGCATCATGGTCATACATACCGAGAAGGCGTGCAGATAAGGTTTGACCCTGCGCTGGAGAGCCATAATTGATTGTTAGCCCATTACAAACTTCTGAATTGTAGATCATATCCGTTCTTTCAAAAACCGTGGTGAAAGTACATCCCTGCCCGGCAAGAATTAGGGAACGGCCGTCTGAGCATGTCAAAACGGCTTCGCCGTTAGCAAGCAAAGCAATTTTACATCCTGAATCCAGATTGATAAGCCTCTCACCTACTGGAAAATATTCGATAGTAACTGATTTATCATCGCAGTTAAGTTTCAGGTATCGGTTGTTTGTAATCTCATAATCGCAATTTTGAATGTATCCTGTATCAACAGTTAACATAACAGAAAGAGGAACACCATTAGCCCCAATACAAGTAAGTTGGGAATTATTTGCATCTAACACACACTCTCTCATTTGAAAATCGGGTAATGGAGTGTATACTGTCTCTATTTCGTTTTCATTAGATACGCACCCCGTTAATAACATAGTACACAAAATTGTTATGATAAAAATTGCTTTCCGCTTCATAATTTCACCTCAGGTCAAACCTCTTACCTCGTTATTCATCAGTACAGTATATTCTGTATGCTCAATGTGAATTTTTACGTAACAAATTGGGAATTCATCTCCTGTACCGCAAATATCTATTCCATCTTCCATCAGTAAAATGCTTTCACCAAAAGTCCAGACGGTATCTTCTACCTCCTGTATTATCATGCATCCAGTGCCCATGGAACCAGGTCCTGCCTCAGGATTGATGTCTTGGCCAGACATCATGCCGTTTGTCCGGCTTGCCGTTGGTGTCTGATCTTGTTGAAAATTGACTGAACCATCTGGAACTGCGGCATATGATTCNGTTGAGGAAAGCGCGGGCCAGGAGATATTTTGGTGAACTTCTCCTTGTGGATTTATCAGTGAAACCATTTCACCTTCTGATTTGAGTTTGAAATTCATGTGTAAGGGACCTTCCTCTGGTTCATCATCGCCCCAGACAATAAGGTAACCTCCGGCTGGAATGCTGGTACCTTCGGGGAATGTGTACCCTTCTTTGCCGCCTGCAACATACTCTTCGAACGCATCAGTCATTATCCAGTTAGACAAATCCATTGGCTCTGCACCTGGGTTGTAAAGTTCCAGCCAGTCGTCATAATCGCCGTTTTCGTCTTGTAATCCCGCATCATTTGACGCAACAATTTCGTTAATTCTTACATTCGGGCTACCTGAACCTGTGTTCTCGACTTCCACGAGAGTTGGTGGTAAGCATGTTTCGTTGAGTGGATTGTTGAATTGTGTTCCATCAGAATTTACCACCTCGACCGTTATAGTAAGATTAGCCCATTCTACCGAAGCCCCCATGTTGGATTCGAACTCTAAGTTTAGCAACGCATCTTGTTTGTTGAAGCCTACTTTTTGGGGTGAATCGTAATCATGAATTATCATGTATCCTTGGATTTCATACCTAGTTTCTTTTTCATCACTAGAGGTACATCCGGCTAAGGCAAAGCTTAGCATCATAAAAATCATCAAAAGCGCTTTGCTGTAATTCATTGTTATCCCTCTTGGTTTTCATCATCATCATTAGATGTTGCTTCATTTGAATCGGTTGGTGCTTCATCAGAAATTTCCGATTCGTAATTGGTATGAAGATTTAGTATCGCCATGGTTTCATTGAAAATACTCTCTGGTAGTGGAACAAAGCCTACTTCTGAGATAATCTCTTGTCCTCGTGGACTGTAACCAAATTCCATGAAGGGTAGAACCTTTGCCCAAGATGAATTATCTATGTTGAGATATATTTCTCTTGAGAGAGGGAAATAAGTTTGGTTCTTGATTGATGAAACGGAAGGATGTATTACAGCTTCAATGCCGTCAGTTGCGCCGTGAGTTAGATTGGCAGATATTGGTACAGAATGAAGTACTGATTGGTGTGCTTCATAGTAGGAATAACCGAAAAAGCCTATCGCAGCACCGTCTTGTGAAACTCCGTTAACAATTACGTTATCATTAGCGCTGTTCTGATAACCGTTACCGCGTTGAGANGCAAAGGCTTCTACTGGGTAATCTCTTTCACCCGCAAAACACTTGGTACAGAATACCATTTCGCCAAAGTATTCGTAAGTACCAGATTGTAAATCTGGCCCCCATAGTGATATTTCTTGGTCCAAACAATCACTTGTGTCGCCCAAATCTTTCCACTCACGAACTCCATCATCATCGTTNTTTGGGGTCACGCTTGATAGGTCTAGGCCGCCAAATTGTGAATAGACTAAGTCGCTTTCACTCCAATCTGAATAAATCCAACGTAATTGTGCAACGCTAAGNCCGCCAATTGATTGTANNCANCGNTCNGCATCGCCGCCACGGGCAACAATGAGGGTTACGCCGTCCATGGCAATTGGCATTTGGGTTAGAACGATATCGCTTGGTTTACAAGAAAAATACCTAGTGCCAGATTCGAGAGTTGCCTCGATTGGTTTGAATGTTCGACTCATTGAACCAATATCGACATGGTCATTAGAGGTAGAGCAAACTGCAGAAGCCCCCACTCCCGAACCGCCGCTGGCAACTGAGACTTGGATAGAGCCAATTTCTTCCCTAAAACCCTCCGCCCATCCAGTTGCTAGCGGATACACAGTTGAAGATCCAGAAATCCTTATACTACCACTGGATTGTTCGATTTGGGTACTTCCATCAGTTATCGGATAATCTCCATTAGATTCTTGCTTGCCTTCATCATTGGATATGCACCCTGACAGCATGGTAAAAACTAGTAAAGCCATCATAGTGAAGCAACGGAAATTACACTTCTCCATAGTTGAGGTAAAATGGCCGTATAAATTCATACCCCGCTTATAGAATATTTAGCAATATAGATAGATATTTATTGAACTATAGTTTCTATGCACGTTGGTAGTATAACCGAGCCTGTTAGTCCTAGACACCTAAAATATAGGAGTGACTAAAATGAAAGTAAACGAGAGAGAAAAATTTGAAAAAGCGGTAAGTCCGGTAATAGCAACNATTTTGATGGTTGCAATAACTGTTGTATTATCTGGTGTACTATATGTTTGGGCTGCAAACCTAGCAGAAACAAACACAGATGGCGACCTTAATCTATACAACTTCAGTGTAAGGGATGCCCCTGGTAGCCCTTCAAGCGGCGCAACTGACGATTTAGTAATCGTAACTATGGATATTGGTGAGGAGCTCGGTTGGGCTTCAGTAACTGTTAAACTGTCTATTGGCGGTGCGGCATCAAGTACCTGTGCAAATCCTGGTTCAACCACCGGGGTTTGTATAGTAACCGAAACCAGTGCAAATGATGGTGGTTGGCAAGTTGGAGAATCTGTCACAATATCAGAAAATTCAGTTGATCTTTGTAACAGCGCAACCTGTGAGATTACCGTTACCATTCTTGATAGTAGAAAAGGAACAACTCTAGACACCTCAACCACAACCTCTGAAGGTGACTCAGCTGCTAGCAGCGGTGGCTCTACAAACGGTGGCAACACTGGTGGCAACACTGGCGGCTCTACTGGAGCACCTGCCTGTAATGCTGCTGACATCAGTATCTCTGAAATGCACGGAGGAGGATCTCCTGAAGACTGGATTGAAATCCACAACTCAGGTGCTGAGTGCGATCTTGAAGGTTTCCAAATCTACGACAAAGGCGTTAAGGAAGACTGTGACGCTGTTGGCGGAGTAGGGACATCCAAGTGCGATGAGCGCATCGTTTTCGTTAGTGGAGATACAATTTCTGCCAACGGTTACATGTGGTTCTGTGAAGGCGTATGCAGCGGCGCAGACGCCCAACAATTTGGCTTTGGTATCAAAGGTAGTGGTGACACTGTTCACTTGAGAGCTCCAGATGGTAGTGAAGTTGACTACGACACTCTAGGCGATGAGGCCGGTTCAACAGAATTTGACTGTTCTACTGGAGTACAAACCTCTGGCCCACATGGTTCCACCCCGGGTGCAGCAAACAACTGTTACTCTGTAACTCTAGTTGTAAACGAAGTTGCTAACAAAGGTAGTGCTGGTGTTTGCTTGAACGCTGATGGTAGTGGAGACACCGAAGACTGGATTGAAATCTGGAACTACGGAGCATCGACAATGGACTTGTCTGGTATGGTTCTTGTTGACGACAAAGACCTTGGTCATGCAGATCAATACACATTTGCAGCCGGCACATCACTTCCCGCAGGAGACTACATGCTCCTTTGCAATGATGATTCTCCATCTGGAGATGCACAATTTAAGTTCGGAATTGGTGGCGGCGACACCGTGTTGTTGTATGATGCAAATGGCAATCTAATCCACACCTCTGGAGCTCTACCAGATACTTCCGATGATGTCTACGTTATGGACAACACAGGAGTATGGGCTTACACCACTGGAGCTACCCCTGGTGCAGAAAACTGATACAAAATAAATCATATTTTGTTCCCCAAAAAACTTGAGATTGTACTCGGGGGTTTCGGCCCCCGAGTATACTCATTTTATTCTGTTTAACTAACTAACTAATGTTAGGAAGCGATGTTAGTAATCCTCGTATCGAGGAAATTCTGAATAGCATTGTATGCCCCTTCAACTCCGTTATCGAAGATTATTGTTGGTGGATTATTGCTAGCCTGTAATAGTGCAGATTCTAAATCATCTACGGTGATTTTTCGTTTATTGAGCATAGCAACATTTTCATAAGCCTTGCTTGCTAACACCGCATTGATCTCTTGCTCAACTTGGCCAGGTTCTGGAATGCACAGAGATGGAAGCCCTAAGACCCCCACTTCACCGAGTAGTTGACTACCTGCGGTTTGATAAATTAAATCACAACTAAGTAAATCATCAATAAAGCCCTGATTAGAAATTGGGCAAGAAATAACATCATCTGGTATTTCCTCAGGTTTGTGGCCGTATAATTTTACTTTCAGCCCGTTCTTTCTAGCATGAGACACTATTGCGTCAAAATGGCAAAGTACACTTTTCCTCATGTAAGCAACAGCATGGGTTGCTTGTGGCTGCCATGCACCAGGCAAAAACTGTGGCCTAAGCATAGGACCAACTAAATGTACATGATCGTTTTTTGGCTCTAAATTAAAGCCCTTTGAAATAACGCTTAGAGCGGGCTTCGGGGTAAAGATTTTACACAATAATCTAACTGGAAAAAGTCGTACTCGCTGGCTAATTGATAATCTATCGGCAAGTTTTGTATCGATTGAGAAACGTTGGCTGTTAAAGGAAATTATTGGGATATCGAGCTTTTTTGCTGCTCTGGCAAAAGTCGGTTCAAAATCTGAAATTAAAACATCGGGCTGATAGTTTTGTAATTGCTTTATACAATCCTTGACCCTCTTACGATGGCCTTTGATGAATTTAGCCGTAACATAAGCAGTGCCGAGGTAGGAAATTCCTCGCTTTCCCAGCACAAACCTTGGGGTTTCTAGGTAAGTTACCGATTCGGCACCATACCGGTTCTCCAGCAAATCAACAGCATCGCCACAAGTAAAGAATTGTACGTTGTGGCCGGCTTCAATCAGTCGGTCCGTTAAACCGATTGCACGAGTTGTATGCCCCCTACCTTCACCTGCTAAGGCATAAGCGATGTTCATACAGTCACCTCGGCAACAAATCCATTACTCGCCTCTAATTCATTGATATCAAGACTAAATTCTGTTTTGAGGGATGGCTGATTGATTGCGTTTTGTTTCGCTCTTTCTCTCAGTAGAGAGATTGTTGAGATTTTTGGAGAATACTCTAGGATTTCCATTGTTCCATCCATTGCTTCTGCAATTGCGGTACAAGATTCCAACCAATCTCCGTCATTCCAATATTCCACGCCGTTTTTTACTCGGAATTCTGCTTTGTGAATATGTCCACAAACTACNCCATCATATCCGAGNCTCGCTGCTTCTCGTGTTACAGTNTTAACATAATTTTTGAANGTCNTGGAATTTCTTTGCATCGCCCTTCTAGCAGCGGTTGCTAATGACCAATTAGGTAATTTCAGCAATCTCCTCACCCAGGCAATAGGACGATTTATTTTCATTAACAGTTGAACGCTAAAATGGCCTAAGTGGCACAGCCAGCGATGATTTTTGATAAATAAGTCAAACTCATCCCCATGTACTACCCATAGATTTCGGCCATCTGCAGTGGTATGTTCAGCTTCATTTACTATTTCTATGCCATGAATTTTTGTTGAGCACCAATCACGGAATGCTTCGTCATGATTGCCGGGAATGTAGTAAATCTGAGTGCCTTTATTGGCTTTTGAAATCAAATTTTGTATTATCAGATCTTCAGTTTCTGTCCAATGCCACTTCTTCCCTTTGCACCAGTGGTCAATAATATCACCAACAAGGTAGATTTTCTCTGCATCATGAGATTGTAAGAAGGATAACAGTTTATCGCTTTGAACGCCTTTAAGTCCAAGATGGCAATCTGAAATGAATAACGTTCGATAATGTGTGGCCTCTAGTAACAGAAATAGCGCCCCATTTGGGCTAATCAAAGAGAATACTATATTTCACCCCAAAGAAAGTAAGTCATAGTATATAGGATATATATCAACCAAATCTTCCCGAAATATATCTCGCAGTCAATTCTTTTGATGGGTCGCCAAAGATATTGGAGGTCTTGTCGAATTCAACTAGTCTGCCGAGGTACATGAAGCCGGTATAGTCACTTACACGTTGAGCTTGGCTCATAGAGTGAGTAACAATAACCACTGTGAAATGTTTTTTCAGTTCCAAAATTAATTCTTCAATTTTTGCCGTAGCAATAGGATCTAATGCTGAACAAGGTTCGTCCATAAGAATTACTTCCGGTTCAACTGCAATTGTTCTAGCAATACAAAGTCGTTGTTGTTGTCCGCCAGACAGACTGGTTCCCAATTCATGGAGTCGGTC
>FUFK010790956.1_pt1 | contig 11500 bp, 13 predicted proteins | sample 1021851 | NCBI WGS metagenome assembly FUFK01 (sample SAMEA51879418, study PRJEB19060) | metagenome
GGTATCGCATCTTTCAATACCTTATTAATAATAGTATTTTGTGCCACACCACCAGAGTATCCTACAATATCATCTGGTTCAACAAACTTTTGAAAATGTTTTAGATATATTTGTTCTGTGTATTCGTGTGCTGTATGAATATAATCTACCAAATATTGTTGATCGTGAGATTTTGCTTGAAGTAAATCAAAATCCCACATTTTGTCCAGATTATCAATGTGTATACCATCATTACTTACATCTGGATTAATATTACCAAAGGCCTTTAGTGCCATCACTTTCCCTGCATGATCTAGATAGTTTCCACGCAAGTTTAGGATTTGGCCACTCATTCTAGTCATTATGAATCCAAGACTAGGAGATCCACACTTCATGAGATCAACGCCACTTGGAGTTTTACCATAGTCTATTAGTTTACCGTCTCTCCATACACTACGATACATCCAATCATCACCGAATCCATCAAAGACAAAGTGAAGATTAGGTTTGACCTTCATAGGCCAGAAACTTAATGTATGTGCATAGTGATGATCTATTCTATGAATAGGGCATCTAAATCCTATGTCTCTGAAAAAAGGTATATCTACTACTTCTGATATCTCTTTAGAATTTATGGCAATGGATTGATGTACGACACCCATCCTTTCATATTCNGTTCCAGCACAATCCATGATGATGCAGACACCATCAACAAACCAAGGTTNNATATTCCAATCNTCTAATATTCTTGTCCATTNATATANNCCATNNTCAAAACCAACATGCTTACATTGATAATCTCTCTCGAAAGATCTGTATCTTACAGTTTCACCATCATAGTATGTTACGTTTGCATCATGAGCATCTAATCTCAGACCTAATAATTTCATGCGACCCTACGGCTCAAANTTTTACCCGAATTTTTTTTCCAGCTTTTTATGTTTTAAAAGCTGATTTTACATGCCAGGTGGTCTNGATGGGTCTGNCATNGGNGNACCCATNCCAGGCATACCATAACCACGATCCATTCCACCACCACTTCCCATGCCTGGGGGCATACCAGTTGGGCCTCCAAAGTTTCTATTCACACCACCGTCTTGCATCTTCTCGAAACCATGTTCCAATTTGTGTTCTTCCAAAGTTTCTTTCAAACTATTGATAGCCTGNTCTAGTTTATTAATCTTAGCAAGCATCAATTCTAGATAATCTCTATCTTCCATGTTTAGATCTGTTTCTAATAATGATTTGATTGTTCTCGTAGTCTGGAACGAAGTCTAACACATCCTCTGATGGCCAATCCATCTCTTCGTAGAGAGCATTAAGTCTGTCCATGTCTTCCCAAAGATCATTGACATGTTCTTTTGGTGTTGGTCTAAACCAATCCTCTTCTGGTTCTAAGTTTCCGTGTCGTGCCATGTTACCTCCCTAAGAAATAGTGATTGATAATTTCAATCTTCTCATGTGCTTGAGAAATAGAATTTATTTCACTGTCTATTGCTGCCATGATATCAGGGTGTTCTCCTATACCTACAGGGTAGGTAAGGTACACTTCGACATTCTGCTTATGTTTGGCGATTAAACCTTCATAATAATGAATTTGTGACTTGAGAATGTCGTCACGCAAATGTATCATAATTATACTAAATTGTATTCTTGTAAGTATTTAACAGTATCGGCAGCGCCACCAATGGTGTATGAGTCTACCGAGACTTGAGGGAAGGTAGATCCCTCTCCAAACTGAGAGTAAAATTGTTTCTTGTCGAAGTCTCGATCAAGTTTATATTCTACAAAGTTTAGTTCTGCTAATTGTAACACAGAAATAACTTTCTCGCAATAACCACATCCTGATTTTGAGTAAACGGTAAAATTCATTTTGNTTCGTAAGTTTGGAACCACTCTTTNAGTGTTGTTTGATAACCNGATTCACGANAAGGAGGTTCTTTAATCCCNTTCATTNTCTTGTANTCATTGTGCATCGCTTGGAGGANCCATGCNTGTGCCANTTGATGTGGNCCCTCCTCCAACAATCGGGTTTGAAATTTCGATAGACCAGCCTTCATCTCCAAATACTCCTTTCTCCACGATAATCGGTTCNNTTCTNNCATCTTGTTCCTCCCAGATTTTTTTGATTTGTTCTGATTGTCTGTCAACATCTCTCATAGTATTAGCGACCTTGACTTCAATCCAGATTTGTTTTAACCACTCAATGAAACCCAATCCAAGGTGTTGAAGGAATGGATTCTTGAATTTCTTCTTNACCCACCTCTTTGCCTTTTCATACCAAGGGTCTTCACCCTCGCCGAATTGTTTTTCAAAGGAGAATAACACCTTCTTATATTAAAAAAACTATTTAGATTATATCACTTCAATTTGAAAGTGTAAATGTGTTTGCCTGGGGTGTTAACATAATGTGCATCCCCTGATTCCAATGCGTCTCGAAGTTTCTGTGCAAATGGTTTTAATTTATTCTTATACTTTGTTCTGATTGCCTTATCATGATAAGTTTTGTCACCATATTGTATGAGTCTGCCTGGCGAAGTTAGACCCTCGTATTTGAAGTTGGTTGCCTTGTATATGACCCCTCTGTGACCATGAAATGCGTCTGCATAAGACACGATGATCTTATGGTCAGTATTCTTTTTCAACCACCTCTGAGTCTTTCCTATAAAGTAACTCTCTGTACACTTGGGGGTGGCATCAATGCAACATAGTCTCCTAAGTTCAATGACATCACTCTCACTCTCTCCATACTTCCTCCAAGCATTTGCCATACCCAAAGGACCATATATCATTGCACCGATCAAGGTGTCATCACAATACAATCCAAATACATGAGATATTCTGAGTCCATTAACACTCTTTGAGTAGTGCCATGTCTCTATAAAATCTCTCACACATTGTATATTAGTTACCTTGACATCAAAATCTGTTACCTTTTTACCCAAAGGAACTGAGTAATTACCATACAGAATTGATTTCAACATGTAATCATTATATCAATAATGAGTTTGTTTGTCCATAGGAGTGGTGGGACTCGAACCCACACTGTAGAGATTTTAAGTCTCCTGTCTCTGCCGTTGGACTACACTCCCAAGGCGACTCAGGTAGGACTCGAACCTACAACCAATTGCTTAGAAGGCAATTGCTCTATCCTTTGAGCTACTGAGTCGAATAGGACTACTGGGAATTGAACCCAGTTCACCCCGTTATAAGCAGGGGGCATTAACCAATATGCGATAGTCCCTTTCGACTCCGTAAATATAGCATAAAAAAAGACCCCGTAAAGGGGTCTTAGATAAGGATATGTAATAGATCAATTACATTAGGTTAGCAACCTGAACTCGTCTGTAATACTTGTTAGTATTAGCAGTAAGTGCTCCAGAACCTTGGGTAAGACCTTGAGCGAATGGGTTAGAAACCATACCGTATCTAGTCTTAAATCCAATTTTTGGCTGGAATGTGTCAGGGTTGATTGCTCTGACTTGCTGTAAAGGTACATATGGGCAGTAGAATAATCCTGCGTCATAAGGAGAAGTTCCTTTGTAGCCTGCAACGTAGTAGTGCTTGTCACTTACGTTTGCTGAATATGGGTCAACGTAAACCTTGATTCTTCCGTTAAGAGTTCCAACAAGAGTTGAAGATGTGTCATCAGGAACAAGACCATTGTTACCTTGAAGACCAGGAGCGTAATCAAGAACGCCAGCCATACCAAGAGCAGATACAACATCAGCAGATGCGATGATGATATTACCCTTTCCGCGACGTGTCTGATGACCGATTGCGTTTGCGTCTCTTTCAATCTGGAACAGAAGTCCTTTGAATTTCTCAACAGACCATCTACCATTTGAGTCAACGTCAAGGTCGAAGATACCTGCGTTAGCAGTGTTGTTTTGAGCACCTGCAACAGCGTTAACATAGATTGTTCTAACAACTTCCCTGTTGATTTCAGCAAGGATTTCAGTTGAAAGAATGTTTGCTAACTCCTGCTCGGCATCAAGACCATGAATTGCTTTCAAGTCTTGAGCAAGCTCAATACTGTACTCTGCCTTTAAAGCGCGAGCTTTAGCAGTAACAGTAACTTTCTCGATTGAGAAACCCATTTCTCTGAAGGCAGTTGCTGCAGCAGCATCTGTAATTGCTTCAAGAGCAGTGGTGTTCATTCCTTGAGCGTCACCTGTCAACTCATATGTTCCTGCAGGGGAATCATTAAGAAGACCTGGGTTAGCACCTTCAGCATCGTTAATGGCAGAACCACCAGATGCAGTTGGATCGTAGTCAGCAAGACGGTTACCATCAGCACCAGAGAAACCTGCGTTAGGCTCATTGAAGAATGCTTCTCTGTAATCGCCACTGGAAGGATCTCTTTCAGTACCGTACTGTGTTCTCATTGCAAAGATAAGACCTGTAGGACCAGTCATTGGCTGGACACCTGCAATATCATATGCAATTAATTGTGGCATTGAACGTCTGATAAGACTGATCAATACTGGGTCGAAACCTGCTACAGGACCTGTTGCAGTGGCACCGCCACCGAAACCACCTGTACCTGCGGTTTGTAGAGTCTCTGTAAGGATTTGTCCTTCTTCGACTAATGCTTTTTCTTGGTTCTCTAGGAGTTGTGCTACGACGCCACGCTTATGTGCATCATCAATCTCAGGTAGAGATTCGTGATTTAGAACGGGTGCCCACTTCTCCTGAAGTTGATTTAAAGACATTTTAAATTTACCTCTTGGGATTAGTAGTTAATTATTTGGACCAACGAGCGAGTGCATCAACGTACTTCGACATTGTGCTGCTGTTAGTATCTTCTACCAAAGGAGCGGAACTTTCTTCAGTGGGTTCAGTTGCTTTTGTAGCGACTTCAGCCTTCTTAGTAAAGTAGGATTCCTTGATAGTTTCGACCTTCTTGCGAAAATCTTCTTCATTTTCAAACTCAACACCCTCTGCTAATGATGCTAACTTCTCCTTTTGGGTTTCTGCTAGTCCAGTAGCTGCGTCGTTCACAATTTCCATTTTTACAAACTCACCAATGCGCTTGTTCAAAGCAACATTAGTGTCGATTTGCTCGTTGAGTTTAGCTTCCATATCATCAAGCTCACCTGCCATTCCATCTAGCAGGTTGAACTTCTCCTCAGGCACTGTAAAGTTGTGCTCTAAGAAGAGACCTTTTAGACCTTTGAAGAACGATTCTGCCATCTCAGTCTTGATGCCATGCTCGATTTGCAATGAGTTTTCCTTCATCCATTGCTCGGCAGCATAAGACAAGTAATCGTCAACCTTCTCGGCCAATTCTGTTTGAACTTTTTCGACTTCTTCAGTCAGCGTAGTTTCAAACGCTTCTTGCAACGCTTTAACTTCGTCGTTAACTTTGGCAGTAACAGCTGCTTCAAAAATAGTAGCTGCTTTTACTCGGAACTCTTCTGATAGTTCTTCACCTGCGACAAGAGCGTCAACATCCTGAGTAAAGTCGTACTTGGTTTCAGCGATTTCTTCTTTTTCGCCATCTTCCGTTTCTACCTCCTCTTGTTTTGCGGATGCAGCACTTGGTTTTGTGCTCAGAGACTTAGAACCCTCATAGTTCACTGCACCTGCAGCAGAACTACCTGCGTTCTTAGTTCCTTTTGCGCCTTCCATTGAAGCACCTACAGGTCCTTCTACGTTGACGACTTTTTTTGGACTTCCTGCTTTGGAAGTGTCCATCTTCTCACCAGGTTTTGCGTTCTTGGTGATAGGATCAGAGCCTTCGTCCACTTGCTCCATGTTATCTAACTCTTTATCGAGGGTCTCAGCCATTTGTTTAAACTCCGTTATGCATTAGCGTTGTCTGTATTTATTTATAAATCACAAACTCTTTAAAAACGCCTCAAACGCGGAAACCTTACGTTCTTGGAGATTAATTAGAGTTGCTTGATCAATTTCTTGTTTAATTTCTGCCACAGCAGCTTCTTTTAGGACTCCATTGTCCCAAACCCACTCCTTTCCTTCCATAATTCCATTGACAAAAGCATCAGGAGCGGAAGGATCGGCGACTATATCTGCTGCAGTTGCGAGCATAAAGTCGTCCATAACAACATTACAGTTCTCTTCTTTACGAATTGAACCCATGCCTCTAGATGAAACACCTAGTTTGACACCCTCATCTAAGAGGTTCTTTGCGATTCCACCCATAGGTGTGTCGAGCAGTTTTGCTCTACCTATGAAGTTGTTTCCATCTTCCTTTAGAGAAAGAATCTTATGGGAAACGCGGTCAAGGTTAATTGACGGACCATCAGGATGACCTAATTCTCCAAGGGCACGCCCTTTTTGAATGTAGTTCTCATCATATTTAGCGACTTCTTTGGATAAAGTCTTCAAGGGATACATTCTATTGTTGCGGTTTTTTAATTCCGCTTGTAGAAAGACACCTTCAATGAAGTAATTTTTCTTGCCTTCTTTATCTTCGCAGATAAAATCAACGTTTGTAATTTCTTCAGCTATTAGTCTCATCGGTTGGTTCCTCGATTGGTTCTTCTACAGAAGAAGGTGTTCCGTCAGCAACGGGTGCTTCTGGTTCTTCTGGTGGATCTTCAGGTTTGCGACCATCAACTTCAACAGTTTCAGGTTCGTCAGTTCCGTCAGGTAGGTTATCTGCAATTTCATCTGCAGCATCCTGTGCGGTATCATCTAGTTCAAACCCCATACTTTTTGCGAACTCAACCTTTCTTGCTTGAATGGCATCATATGCAGTTGCAGCCAATGCATCATTCACGGAGTCAACTGCTTTCGCTTTGTCGTCTCCGAAGATTTGTTGAACTATTTGTTTTGCAATTTCAGTAGGCATAATTTTCCTTTCACATTTATTATTTATAGTTTAGATTTCTCCCCGTTTCGCGTCACCCGCGTCTACTTGAGGAGTTTCTTGTGGAGCTACTTCCCCATTTGGGGCAGCGCCAGGATCCATAGCGGGATCCATTGCTTGCTCTGGATCAAGTATAAGACCTGCTTCTCGTTCAGAATCCATTTGTTTGTCAATTTCCTTAATCTCCTGTTCAGTTTGTTTTAGAACCTGACGACGCATATACTCAATAGAGAAGTATTTACCAACGTAAGGATCCATTGTGTTCACTTGATTCATACGCTCATTGCGGATTTCAATTTCCTTCAGTTCAGTGAAGTAGTTGTCAGCAATAAAGTCAAATTGAATATGTTCTTTGATATCATCCCAATCCTCAAGAGTCATTGTGCCCTTCAGAACGAGTTGAGTTTTAAGGAGATCCATAAACAATTCTGAGAATCTCTTGCGGAGACGTGCAATAAATTTCTGGAACTTTACTTCGTCCCTAGTAATTTCAGCAGCACGACCTATGTTAAAGGTAGTCTCAGTCTCAAGTCTTGATGACGGTACGTTCAACGCTTTGTATAACTTTTTCTGGAAATACTTAACGTCTTCTAGTTCACCAAGGTTTTGTCCGCCAGGAAGAGTGGATATCTCAGTTCCTCTACCGCCTTCACGACGAGGTAACCAGAAGTCTTCCAACATGGACATGAACTTCTTGTCATCTTTAATCTCACCAGTGTTTGCNTCATACACCAATTTATTACGATACCTTCCCATAACTTCACGGAGGTATTGTTCCGCTTTGTTCTTAGGAAGGTTACCTACATCGATGTAGAAAATTCTTCTTTCTGGTGCTCTTGATAATCTATAGATTACCAATGAGTCTTCAATCATACGGAGTTGGTTAACCGCTTTGATTGCTTTATGTAGATGACTTAATGTCATATTCTTATTGAGATCCTGTATACCAGAATGACAATAAGTGATTGAATCCGCAGCAATTTTAATTCCTTGCTGAGATCCAGAGTTCTTCAAACCCTTAGGATTATATAGATAATAATCTGCAGATTTTTGTGTAAGTTGAGCATTCAGATCTAGTCCACGAAGTTCGTTTGGACGTTTCTGATCATACTCTGTAACCTTACGAATCTTACGAGGGTCAATATAACGTAACTCAGTAAGACCATTTCTAGGGTTATCTGGATCGATAACCTTATGATAAAATAATCTTCCATCGACATACCAACGACGGAAAATTTCGTACGATCTATTATCGAAATCAAGCAAGCGAAGAATTGTTTGGAACTCTTCCCTGATTAATTTTTTAATTTTGTCGGATTGTTTCAAGTTAGACAACTCGACTTCGACGGGAACGTCGTCAAAGTTGCCACAAATAGTTTCATTCACGATGTCATCAACCGCACTATCGCACTCTGGTTGTAGAACCATCTCTCTGTAACGAGTGATTAGTTCATACTCATTGCGAACCGTGCCATCAAAATCGACGGAATATCCATAGTAACCGCCCCCTACAATAGGTTGCGATCCATCCATACTATCCTTTTGAACAAAAGAAGGTCCCTTAGGAACCTTCTTCGCTCTCTCAAGTGAAAAACCGAAGAGCTGATTTGCCATTATTAAATGTTTTAATTATTGGTCCTGTTCTATTTAGCGGGTTAGTCGTTGGCGTCTGCTAGAGGAGTCCAATACTGAACCTGCATCTCAACGGTGAATTCTTCGATTGCATCGTTGTTTCCGTAATCTAGATCAATCGCTGCGATTGCACTAGGGAAGATGTTATAGAACTTATATGATTTGAGAACTTTTGGTTTCTCTCCTGATTTAATATCTCTTGCTAATTGATGAACCTTCATGTCAGCAAAGTATCCAGTTGCATCATCTGCGTCTCCAAGACCTGCTGCGGAAGTGAAGTTTTCGTTGTATGCTTGAATGCTTGATGCCCACAATTCAAATGCGGATCTTAGAACAAACTTACTGTCATTCATAACAGTGATTGTCCAAGGTTCAAACGTTCTGTCTCCTGCGATCTTTAGCGTACGTCCTCTGAAAGGAACTTCAATAACACCAATCTGGGAAGAAGGAAGATTCGCTGCACGAACAGTGAACTTACCAAGGTTTACCAAATCAGAATTATTAATGATTCCAGAGGGAAATGCTAAATCAACTTGGAATAGGTTAGGACGAGCAAAGTCTGATGCGACATTTGCCTTAAAATCGTCAATCGTTCCTCTTTTTGCCATTTTTTTAGGTGTCTCCGTCAGTTATATTTAGACTAATAAAAATTTTCAGAGGGTACCGATGCGGAAACCCTCTGAAAAAAGTGTGTATTTAATTTAATTTGCTACTTCGCTGAAGGCAACTCCAGTTCTAGTTGCTACAAATGTCAAGGTAATGTAGTTGATTGTGCGTGTTGGTTTCACGAAAATCTCCGCGTAGAACTCTCCACGATCAACTGCCTCTGGTGGGTTGTTAGATGAATCACACTTAACTAAGAAGTCAGTTACACCACGACGACCTTGAACATCCCTTAGATAAGGTTCGATGATATTCAAGAAGAGTGATCTCTGTGCTTCATCGTTTTGCTCAAAGAGTTGTGCCTTAGCAGCACCTGAGATAACACGTTCGATGGTGAGGAATAGACGACGTACGTTGATTCTATCAAACGCGGATGCAAATCCGAGTGCAGTCTTGTCACCAAAGAGGACGACGCCTTGACCAGGGAATGATACGACAGGGTTGATTCTGTTTGCATACAAGCGATCTCTTTGTGTCTTAGTTGGTGTGTATGCTAGTTTGATAGCATTTCTTANAACACCACGTTGGAAACCTGCAGGTGAGAACCATGGTTCTGCAACCTCAGTTGTCTGTAAACATAAACCTGCGATGTCACCGTTGGTTGGAACGTATCTGTATACATCGTTATACTTATCGTAGATATACTTGTATCCAGAATCAAATACCATGTAAGAAGAACTTGGTAATAGATCGAAGAAGTTAACGATATTATCAGTTGCAGTAGTAGAGTTAGTAACTCCAATTACGTTTCCTCTACGAGGTGAAACGAATACTAAGCAATCTCTTCTTTCTTCAGCAATGTTAACTAGAGAAGTTACTTTAGCGATTGCAGAAGCATCATCTGCACCAGAAGGACCAGTAAGAATGAAGTCAATTGTTTGTGACTCAGGATCTTCTGCAAGACCATATGCAGTTGCAAGAGATGTGTTTGTTACACTGTAAAGTCCACCAGAAATACCGTAGTCAACACCACCAGTTAATCTGTAGTAGTATGTTGCATTGTTCTTAGAACCTACAGTTGTGCGTCCCTCAGGATAACCAGTAGAACCATCTGCAGAACGTAGTAAGTTAAACTGTCTAGAAGCAGCAGCTAAACCCCAGTTTCCTGCAGCAGCAGAAGCAGTTGCATTGAATACTCCTGTTTCATGTAAACCCCAGTAGATATACTCAGACTTTTGCTTGATTACTTCTTTGTAGTAGTTTGCTTCACCAACAGATGTCTTAGCGTCAGATGCTTTTGAAAGACCAATGAAACGCTCAAGAACAGCACCAGTTGTTCCAGTGATACCACCATCGATATCAATAACTAGAACGTGAAGTTCATCTCTAAATCCACCTGCATTATTTGCAAAGAGTGAAGTAGAAGGACGAGCAGCAACGTTAATCCATTTTGCACCAGGTAGATACTCACGCTCTGCATACTCAGAACGAACAGAACTGATTGAAACAGCAGTTGAGTTAGTATCAGCGATACTATCAGNAGCAGCGAATTCAATACTACCTTTNTNTAATCCNATATATACNCTTCTTTCAATACCAGATGNTGCAATNACACANGTNTTAGANCCTTGAGTTACAGTCTGNCCATCAGCAAGGATACCAGTGATACCACCAGAAGGAAGACCGATTTCAAGTTTCTTGTTAGTAGGATCCCAAGCAAGAACGGTAACTGTCTGGTTAGAACCAGAGATTGAAACAGTTGTAGTAGTGCCAGGAACGAAGTCGCCAACAACAGTTGTGACTGTTAATACGATGCTGTATTTGAATACTTTACCTGCAGCACCAGAAGTTGCGGAGAGTGCTTCATCAGCAACGAATTCATGATCGTTACCTGAACCAGGAGCAGGAACAACAGCGATTTGATCTGCACCTGCGTCAGTTACAAATACACCGATAGAGTTTCCTTTAGTTCCAGAAGTTCTTGCTGCCCACTTCCATGTGTTAGTAGCACCTTCGTAAGTGGTTTCATACTCACTTAAATTCTTGACTTTAACTGCAGTTCCATTACTAACTGCGTTTTTGAGAGATGTCGAGTCAACACGAACTGTTTTTAGTAGTCCGCCATAGGAAAGAAATTGTGCTGCAGTATACCAATACTCGTAGTTATACTCATTCGGTTTTCCAAATTGCTCTGCAAGATCCCTTTCACTGGAGATTTCGACGATTTCTTCAACAGGACCGAGCTCAAAAGGTGCAGCAAGCACACCAACGTTAGCGGTCGATAATGTGGTAATAGTAGTAAGGTCTCTCTCCTGTACCACTACACCTGGCGATAATTGATTGGCTGCCATGGTTAATTTTCTCCTAGGGTGATTCCAACATCAGATGTCTAGGATTATTTATATTTTTGAAACCTTACCTAAACTCCCACATGTAGGATTTATCCCC
>FUFK010768721.1_pt1 | contig 11499 bp, 9 predicted proteins | sample 1021851 | NCBI WGS metagenome assembly FUFK01 (sample SAMEA51879418, study PRJEB19060) | metagenome
GCCGCCGGCCAGCGGGTGTGGCTGCCGTGGGGCAACGACACCGAGCGCGCCCGCGCCGAGCGCATTGCGCAGGATCTGACCGGCGTCGAGGTACTGCCGCGCCTGTCCCTGTCCACGCTCACCGACCGGATGCTGGCCTGGGACGGCTTCGTCGCCGTCGACACCGGCCTGGCCCACCTGGCCGCCGCCGCCGGGCTGCCNGGCGTGGCGCTGTACGGCCCCACCGACCCNCGCCTGACCGGCGTCTGGGGGCCGCGCGCCCGCTCGNTGGCGGCGGAGTTTCCCTGCGCCCCCTGCGTGCAGGAAAANTGCACCTANCANGGCAACCTGGGCCAGGGNGTGAACCCGCCCTGTTTCAGCAGCCTCAAGCCGCACCGCGTCTGGCAGGCGTTNATGGAAGTCACAGCGGNCGGNGCCGCCGACCGGGTGNNNNCNACGGGGGGCNGCCGATGAAGCTGGCGTTCCTGCTGTTCGAATACTTTCCCTACGGCGGNCTGCAACGGGACATGGTGGCGATCGCCNCCAAGGCGCTGGANCGCGGNCANCNNGTGACGGTGTTCACCCGCGCCTGGCACGGCGACCCGNCCNCCGTCGACGGNCTGGANGTGCGCACNCTGCCGTCCGCCGCCCGCAGCAACCACGCCAGCGACGCGGATTTCGCNCGCCGNGTGACCNCGCNGCTGGACGGNTTCGACCGGGTGGTGGGNTTCAACAAGATGCCNGGGCTGGACTGGTACTACGCCGCCGACGGCTGTCTGGCGGNCCGCTACCAGGGCCTGAAGACNNTGCTGCCGCGNTACCGCAGCAANCTGGCCATGGAAGCCGCCGTGTTCGGGGNGGACGCCGCCACCGGGGTGCTCTCCATCTCGCCGCCGCAGAAGGCGCTNTACCAGCACCACTACGGCACCCCGGACGCCCGCTTCGTGTCNCTGCCGCCGGGCATCCGGCGGGACCGCGNNCAGCCCGCCGACCATCTGCACCGCCGCACCNTTCTGCGCGCCGANCTGGGCATCAGCGANGTGACGCCGATGCTGCTGTTCGTGGGCTCCGGNTTNCGCACCAAGGGNCTGGACCGGGCCCTGNAGNCCCTGGCCGGGCTGCCCGGCGACGCCCGCCTGTTCGTGGTCGGCGAGGACAAGGCGGCGCCCTACCAGCGCCAGGCGCGNCGCCTGGGCCTGGAAGGGCGGGTGCACTTCATGGGCGGCCGCGACGACGTGCCGGCCTGGCTGTGGGCGGCGGACCTGCTGGTGCANCCGGCNTACGCCGAGAACACCGGCACCGTGCTGCTGGAAGCGGCCATNGCCGGNNTGCCGGTGCTGACCACCNGCGCCTGCGGCTACGCCGACTACATCCGCGACGCGGACCTGGGCCGGGTGCTCGACGANCCCACCCCGGAGNNGCTGGCCGCCGCCGCGCGGGAATTGCTGGCCCTGGACCGGCCCGCCTGGTGGGANAAGGCGGCCCGCTTCGCCGAGCAGGCGGACATCTACAGCCTCACCGACCATGCNGTGGACGCCATCGAAGGCGAGCCGCCGGGGGCNNGGCNATGAGCGCCCGGGCCCTGTTCCTGCGCGACGATCTNGCCGCCGCCTGGCGCGGNCGGGAGCCGTTCGCCCAGGCCGCCACNCAGNCCGGCGANGTCTANCGGGCCCGCGANGGCCGNCGCACGCTGCGGTTCGAGGCCGCCGGCCGGTCTTATTTTCTNAAGTACCACGGCGGCATCGGCTGGCGAGAGATCATCAAGAACCTGACCCAGGCCAAGGCGCCGGTGCTNGGCGCCATGTCCGAGGTGCGCGCGATCCGCGCCGTGGCCGCCGCCGGCATCGANACCCTGACCATCGCCGGNTACGGCTGCCGCGGCGCCAACCCGGCGCGGCAGGAATCGTTTCTNGTCACCGATGAGCTGAGCGACACGACCAGCCTGGAAGAGCTGGGCGAGGCCTGGCGCCTGGACCCGGGNCCGGCGCCGTTCAAGTGGGCGCTGATNCGCCGGGTGGGNGAGATCGCCCGGGCCATGCACGGCGCCGGCGTGAACCACCGGGATTTCTACCTGGGCCATTTCCTGATCGACCGTGGCGCGGTGGCCGGGCACGACGCCGGCGCGCCCCTGTATCTGATTGATCTGCACCGCTCCCAGGTGCGCCACAAGGTGCCGCGCCGCTGGCGCAACAAGGACGTGGGCGGTCTGTATTACTCCACCGCCCGGCTGGACCTGACCCACCGCGACCTGCTGCGCTTCGTGCGCGCCTACACCGGCCTGCCGCTGCGTGAGGCGCTGCGCGAGCACGCCGCCCTGTGGCGCGCCAGCCGCAAGGAAGCGGAGAAAATCTACCGGCGCTATTTCGAGATCGAACCCAGCTTCCCGCTGCGCTACTGCGAGCATCCGGGGAAGGACATATGAGCGGCGCGCCGGCGTTTTCCATCGTCATTCCCGCCTACAACTACGCCCACTTCCTGCGCCGGGCTGTGACCTCGGCGTGCACCCAGGACGGCGCCGACGTGGAAGTGCTGGTGGTGGACGACGGCTCCACCGACGACACCCCGGCGGTGATGGACAAGCTGAGCGCCGAGTTCGGCGAGCGGCTGACNTATCATCGNCAGCCCAACCAGGGNCCGGCNGCGGCGCGGGCCAANGGGCTGGCCCTGGCCCGCCACGACTGGCTGGTGTTTCTCGACGCCGACGACGAGCTGNTGCCCGGCGCNCTGCGGGTGTTCGCCGATCTGATCGCCGCCCACCCGCGCNGCCGCGTCGCCATCGCCGGCCANCTGGCCCGCCACGGCGANCGCGAGCGCCGGGTCNCGCCGGGGCCGGTGAGCGACAGCCGNCNNGCCAATTTCGCCGCCTACCTGGACAANCANCTGAGCCTNTCCAACGGCGCCTGCGCCCTGCACCGGTCGGTGTTCGACANCGCGCCGCTGGCGTCGCCGTTGCCGCACACCGAGGACATGCCGGTGTTCGCCCANCTGATGGCCTGCTACGACGCCTGCAAAAGCGACCAGCCGGTGCTGCGGGTGNACCACCACGGCGGCAGCCGCCGCAACGACGTGGCGGCGGCGCTGNCGCTGGGCATGGACCTGGAGCGCGCCATCTTCGACGACAACGGCCTGCCCGACTGGGCCGGCGANCTGCGGCGCGGTTACCGGGCGCGGCGNGCCCTGTCGCTGCTCAAGCTGGCGGCNCGCGGCGGGCGCCCCGACCAGGTGCGTTTCTTCTTTCACCGCGCGCTCGGCGCCGACTGGCGGCGGGCATTGCAGCCNCGCTATCTGCGCCGGTACCTTGCCAGTTTTGTTCGCNGGGGGAAGCGATCGTGACCACNNGCGCCGCNGANACACCGCTCACCTGGNCGCAACTGGCCGCCCTGGACTGGGCNCGGTCCGGCGGCTTTACCCTGGATNTCGACGGNGAGCCGNTGCGCGCCGAGGCGGTGCTGCGNCATCTGCCCGGNCGCCGTATCGCGGTGCGCGCCCGCTGGCGCGGCGCCACCGTGTTCGCCAAGCTGTTCTTCGCCGGNCANGCCGACGAAGCNGCCCGNGAGCTGGCCCGCCACGGCGCCCTGGTGGAGGCCGGNGTGCCCACGCCGGNGCTGATTTTCGAGACCGTCGGNAANCAGGGNCCNGANCGGGGCGCGNTGNTGATCCAGGANTGGGTGGNCGGCCAGTCCGGNCAGGCGACCCTGCGCGGCGAGCNNGGNCTGGCGCTNGCCGGTGANCTGCTCGACAGCCTGTTCCTGCTCTACCGGGCCGGCCTGCGNCAGCTGGATCTGCACCTGGATAATTTCCTGTTCGACGGCGAGCGCTTCCTGGTCATCGANGCCGGCGAAGTGGTGNCGCTGCCCGGCGGCCTGCGCTACGAACCGGCGATTCTCGACAACCTGGCGCTGTTCTGCGCCCAGGCGCCGCTGGANCTNCGTGACCGGCTNCAGGAGCAGGTGGCCGTGCGGCTGCGCCAGGAGGGGCTGCGCAGCGAGCCGCTGGCGGCCATGGTGCGCCGCCGCAGCGACCGGCGGCTGCGCAGCGCGATGAAAAAGTGGCGCCGGGAAAGCTCCGCCATCGGCGTCTGGCATGAACAGCAGGAACAATGGCTGTACCGCCGTTCGCTGAACCGCGAGGAGTTCGAGGCCCTGTCGGCCTGGTTGCGNGACCCGAAGAGTCTGGCGCTGATCAANGAAGGCAGCCGGGTGAGCGTGTACGGCAACGACCAGTGGATCGTGAAGCACTACCGGGAAAGCGGCCCNAAGACCCGCCTGCGCCGCGCNCTGTTCAAGACCCGCGCGGACATTTCCTGGGTGATGGGCTGGACCTGGGCGTTGCTGGGCGTGCCCACGCCGCGCCCGGCNATGCTGCGCCGCNGCGCNGACGGCGAGGCGGTGATCGCCTTTCCCCGTCTNGAAGNCACGNTGGCGTTNAGCACNCTGATGGAGGANCAGCGCGAGCGGGCCCGGCGCGTGGCGCCNNNCGTGGAGCTGTGGNTGAAGCGGCTCGGCGAGACCGGCTTCTGGCACGGCGACGCCAAGGCGCAGAATATTCTCGTCGACGANCAGGACCGGGTGCACTTCATCGANCTGGACGGCGCCGGCTTCAGTGGNNTCNGCCGGCGCCGGGCCCGCNNNCAGGCCCGGGATCTCAAGCGTTTCAAACGGAACTGGNTTCAGTTCGAGGAAAAGCCGCCGNCCCGCTAGNGGTTACAGCCGGCCGTCGCCGCCNTCCATCAGAGANCGGAAGCGGGCGTGGTAGCTTTCGATGCTGAACGANTCNTNGAAAATGCGGTACTGCTCGCGGCGGGTNTCTTCCAGCTGNTCCGGNGTGGCGCTGCCCAGATACTCCAGCACCGTTTTCACCGCCTCCGTGCTTTCNTTTTCAAACAGCCAGCGNTTNTCNCGCAGNATTTCCGGAATGCCGCCCACCGGGGTGCCGTAGCCGGGCACCCCGGCGGCGATCGCTTCCAGCATGGCGATNGGCAGGCCCTCGCGCAGCGACGGCATGATGAAGGCGTCGAACGCGGACACATAGCGGTAGGCGTTCTTGCGGCCGCCGGCGAAAATCAGCCGGTCCGCCAGNCCGTGTTGCTTCGCCGCCTCGCGCATTTCGTCNAGCAGCTCACCGTCGCCGATCACCACCACATGGGGCGGGTTGTCCATCTGGCGCATGGCGTCGATCAGATACTTGTGGCCTTTCACCGGGCGCATGCGGCCGACGGTGCCGATCACCCTCGGCGCGTCCACCGGCACGCCCAGGTCGCGGCGCGCCTGCTCGCGGTCGAGCAGGTTGTCGCGCACGATCTTTTCGTTCACGGAATTGGGGATCGCCACCACTTCGTCCGGCGTGAAGCCGCGCAGCAGCATGTCCTGGCGCACCGCCTCGGAACAGGCGGCGAACTTCCAGCCGCGCATCAGCAGTTTGGCGAACAGGCGCCGGCGCGGGCGCTTGAATTCGCCCATGTTGTGCACCACCGAGATCTTGCGCACGCCGGGCAGGAACAGGGCGCACCAGGCCACGAACACCGACGGCTTCATGCGGTGGGTGATGATCACATCCGGTTTNTCNCGGCGCAGCTGGCGCAACACCTTGAGCACCGCCGAGGGGCGGATGCGCTTGATGTCCGACTTGCTGAAATTGAACGCCACCGTCTCGCAGCCGAGCCGTTCGCCCAGGTTGCCGGCCTCGCCGTGGAAGATATAAAAGCTGCGGTCGTGGCCTTGGGCGGCGCGGATCACTTCCTCGAACAGATCCACGCCTTCCACGGTGTCATTGCGGTATTTGCATACCTGAACCACTTTCATTGCGTGTCTCCTGTTGTCTTACATAGGCGACCAGCAGCGCCATGGGGATCCACACGCTGGGCCAGTTGTACATAAACGGCGTATAGGGATGAATGCCGTCGAACAGCACCGCGCTGAAGCCGGTGGCCATGGCCGCCGCCAGCACCGACACGCGCTGCGGGTAGCGCCGCCAGCCGCGCCACAGCGCCGGCGCCCACAGCATCACCCACAACCCCAGACCGAGAAAGCCGATGTGGTAGAGCAGCGACAGAAAATAATTGTGCGGATGGTCCTGCACCACCGGCTCGCCGTCCACCATGATGTGCAGCTCGCGGGTTTCGTTGGCCATGCCGTGGCCGGTGATCGGCGCTTCCAGGATCATCTCCCAGGTGGCGGACCAGAGCTGCGGGCGCTGGCTGGTGCCCCGCTCGGTGATCATTTCCGGGTTCAGGGCCAGCGCCGCGGCGGCGACCAGCACCACCGCCACCAGCGGCACCAGCAGCCGGCGTTTCATGGTGATGGTCGGCAGCGCCATGCAGCCCACCGCCAGCGCCACCAGGGTGGAGCGGCGCTGGTTGGCGGCCAGGTAAATCAGCAGGGCCAGGGTGATCAGATAGGGCGCGACGCGTACCAGACGCCCCGGCGGCAGTTGTCGGCTGGCGAAGAAGGCGAAGAACGGCAGCGTGATGCAGTACATGCTGGCGTAAAGCTGGTTGGTGTCGAGCACCAGCCAGGGGCGGATTTCAAACACCTCGAACACGCCGTACAGCTGCGAGCTGAACGGCCGGTCGACGATGAAATAGTAGGCGAAGAAATCCACCAGCGCGGCCACCGCGGCGGTCCCGGTGCCGATCAGCAGGGCGCCCCAGAACGCGCGCGGGTAGCGCTGCACGGCCAGCTCCACGAACGCGAACAGGGTGAAGATCTCGATCAGGGCGCGCCCGAAGCGGCTGGGGTTGGGCGCCGGCCCGAAGAAGGTGGAGAAGGTGGCGTAGCACAGAAACGCCAGCAGCCAGCCGTGCCGTTTCAGCAGTGCCAGCGGTTGGTGCCGGGACGCCACCGCCACATAGATCAGCGCCGGCAGAAAGAACACCGCGTCCAGGGCGTTCATCAAACCGGTGCGGGACGGGAACACCAGCAAGCCGGAAAACATCAGGCTGAAGCACAGCGTCAGCCAGCCGCTGAACAGCAACGGGGCGGAGCCTGTGGAATCGGAGACGGAGCGGGGTCGGGTCATCGGTACGGATGGTCCTGGCCGGGCGGTTGGTGTTTGAAGCGTTTGTGCACCCAGAGATACTGCTCGGGGTGTTTGCGCACATAGCCTTCAATGGTGCGGTTGATGCGGGCGGTGTCCGCCTCGTCGTCGCCGCAGGGAAAATCCTCCAGCGGCGCGCCGAACTCGATCTCGTAGCGGCCGCCGGGCAGGCGGTAGTGGGCGCAGGGGATCACCTTGGCCTTGCCCATGCGGGCGATGCGGCTGGTGGCGGTGATGGTGGCCGCCGGCACCCCGAAGAACGGCACGAACACCGCGTGGGCGGTGCCGTAATCCTGGTCCGGCGCGTACCAGACCACCTCGCCCCGGCGCAGCAGGCGCACCGTCTGGCGGATGTCGTTGCGGTCCACGGAGTGGTTGACCCAGGTGCCGCGCCCCTTGGTGATCAGGTGATCGAGCAGCGGGTTGTCGTTGGGGCGGTAGACCACGCTGAAACGGAAGAACTTGCCGAGCAGGCGGCTGCCCACGTCGATGCTGTTGAAGTGCATGCCCAGCAGCAGCACGCCGTGCCCTTCGCGGCGGGCGGTTTCCAGATGCTCCAGGCCGCTGACGGTGAGCCGCTTGTCCAGGTCGATGCGCCGGTTATGGAAGGCGCCGGCCATTTCCAGAATCGCCTCGCCGGTGCTGATCATGACGCGGCGGGCGAGGGCCTCGCGCTCCTGCTCGGAGAGCTCCGGAAAGCAGAGCCGCAGGTTGGTGAGCGCCACCCGCCGGCGCGAGGCGGCCAGGTACCAGGCCAGGCGGCCGACGCCACGGCCGGTGGCCAGCAGCCAGTCCCAGGGTAGCTGGCCGATCAGCCAGAACAGGGCCAGGCCCAGGCGGGTCGGCCACAGGCGTGGATCGGACGGTGAGACCGGACGGTGTCGGCGCTTTCCCATGGCGCGGTTAGCCCTGACCGGCGCGGACCGGCCGGCGCATGGTGTCGCGGTTGCTGAGGCTGGCCAGCATCAGCGCCAGGGGCAGCCACAGGCACATCCAGCTGGGGTGGAACGGCACCAGCAGGTAGGCGCCGGCGCTCAACATGGTGAGCAGGCCGGGCAGCAGGGCGACCAGGAACACCGCGCCCTCGCGCTGTTCGCGGCCGGCGTCCGGCAGCCGCCAGGCGGGTACCGCCCAGGTGGCGATGAACAGCGCCAGGCCGATCAGGCCGGTGCTGTGCACCACCGCCAGCAGCACATTGTTGGGGTGCGGCAGCACGCGCAGGCCGTCCGGAATCGAAACCAGCAGGGAGTCACCGCCCTCCTGGCTGAGCCCGTTGCCGAACAGCGGGTGGCTGAAATACATGCCGGCCTGGCGCAGCACCTCGAAATCCAGCGCCAGGTAGAGCGCCACCGCCCCGGCCAGGGCGGCCAGCAGCCGCTGCTGGTAGCGCAGCAGCACCCAGCCCAGGGCCAGCACCAGCAGCATGGCGCCGGACTGCCAGTGCACCGCCACCAGGAAGGTGAAACCCACCAGAGCGCCGGCGCCGCGACGGGCGCCCTTGGGGGTGAAGCCCTCGTCCAGGGTCTGGGCGAGCAGAATGAACGACGGCGCCACCAGCGCCATGGTGCCCAGCAGCGGGCCCGGCTGGGGCAGGTTGAAGATCAGGCTGGCGGGCTGGCTGAACAGCGGGCTGGTGAGCGGCTGAATGGTGTAATAGCTGACCATGATCACCGCCAGCACCACCATGGCGGTCATGGCGCCGTTGGCCAGCGCCTGTTTCAGGGTGTGGCGGTAATAAAGATGCACCCAGCGGAGGATGCCCACCAGGATGATGATTTCCACGGCGGCGCGGATGGTGCGCGAGCTGTTGGCGTCCTCGGCCCAGACCATGGTCAGCAGGGTCCAGCCCAGAAAGGCGTACAGCGGCACCAGCCAGGGGTCCAGCAGCAGGCGCCGGTCGCCGCTCACCAGGGCNCGGGTGAGCAGCGTCAGCGANGGCAGGAAGAACAGGACGTCCACCACGTTGAGCAGCGCCACCCGCGAGTGGAACAGGAANGGCCCGGTGAACATGACCGCGAAAGAGACCGTCAGCCACAGTCTCAGCCACCTTCCCTGCAGTGCGTTGTGGCGCAAAGCCGTCATAGAATTATGTCCTGTCTCGAATCGTANTCGCGCCGGCGGGGGCCCTGGTCCGGCCGNGCCCGCCCGGCAAGCGGCAAAGTGTACTCAGCGGGGCTGCTCGCNTCCACCGCTATGCTACACTGCGCGCCAGTTNGAGGCTCCCCGTGGCGCAGGAGTAGGTGATGCACAACCCGCGAATTCCCCCCTTTGGCCAGGCCCGCGTGCTGGTCGCCGGCGACGTGATGCTGGACCGTTATTGGCACGGCCCGACCGGACGTATCTCTCCGGAGGCCCCGGTGCCGGTGGTGCGCGTCACCGAACTGGAGGACCGCCCCGGCGGCGCCGCCAACGTGGCGCTCAACATGGCCGCCCTGGGGGCCCGGGCGGAACTGGTGGGGCTCACCGGCCAGGATGAGGCCGCCGGCATTCTGGAGCAACGCCTGGGCGCCGCCGATGTGCTGTGCGACTTCCAGAAAGTGGCCGGGCTGCCCACCATCACCAAGCTGCGCGTGATCAGCCGCCAGCAGCAGCTGCTGCGGCTGGATTTCGAGGAGTCCTTCCAGGACCAGGACCCGGCGCCGTTCGCCGAGAAGGTCAAAGGCCGGCTGGCCGGCTGCGGCGCCCTGGTGCTGTCCGATTACGCCAAGGGCGCCCTGCGCGACTGCCCCGGGCTGATCGCCCTGGCCCGCGAGGCCGGCGTGCCGGTGCTGGTGGACCCCAAGGGCAGTGATTTCAGCCGCTACCGGGGCGCCACCCTGCTGACCCCCAATCTGGCCGAGTTCGAGGCCGTGGTGGGCCCGGTACCGGACGAAAAGACCCTGCTGGAAAAAGGCCAGGCGCTGATGGCCGAGCTGGACCTGGGCGCCCTGCTGATCACCCGCAGCGAGAAGGGCATGACCCTGCTGCGCGCCGGCCAGCCGGAGCTGCACCTGCCGGCCCACGCCCGCGAGGTATTCGACGTCACCGGCGCCGGTGACACCGTGATCTCCACCCTGGCGGTGTCCCTGGCCGCCGGCGCCGACCTGGCCGAGGCGGTGGTGCTGGCCAACATCGCCGCCGGCATCGTGGTCGGCAAGCTGGGCACGGCGGTGGTGTCCGCCCCGGAGCTGCGCCGCGCGGTGCACCAGGCCGGCGGCCCCGGCCGCGGCGCCATGACCGAGGAGCAGCTGCTGATCGCCATCGAGGACGCCCGCGCCCAGGGCGAGAAGATCGTCTTCACCAACGGCTGCTTCGACATCATCCACGCCGGCCATGTGGGCTATCTGGATTCCGCCCGCCGCCTCGGCGACCGGCTGGTGCTGGCGGTCAACAGCGACGATTCGATTCGCCGGCTCAAGGGGCCGGGCCGCCCGATCAACTCCCTGGAGCGCCGCATGGCGGTGCTGGCGGCCCTGGAGGCGGTGGATTACGTGGTCGCCTTCGACACCGACACGCCGGAGCCGCTGCTGGAAAAGGTGCGCCCGGACATCCTCGTCAAAGGCGGCGACTACAGCGTCGACCAGGTGGTGGGCGCCGACATCGTCAAACGCCACGGCGGCCGCGTGGAAGTCCTCGACTTCGTCGAGAACATTTCCACCACCCATATCGTGCAGAAGATTCGCTCCGAATAGCCGTTACAGGGCTTTTCTGTAGCGCGACGGGGTTTGCCCGGTCCAGCGTTCGAAGGCGCGGATGAAGGCGGCCGGCTCGCTGTAGCCGAGCAGGCCGGCGATCTCCTCCACGCTGCGTGACGAATCCGCCAGGTAGCCGCGCGCCTTCTCCAACCGCACCCCGTCGAGAATCTTCTGGTAGCTGCGCCCGGCGTCCCCGAGCCGGCGGCGGAAGCTGCGCTCGGGCATGTCGAAGGCGGCGGCGGCCCGGTCGGCGCCGGGGAACTCACCGATAAACAACTCCAGATAGGCCGCCACGCGGTCCGGCAGGCCCTCCGGGGCCTCCGCCTGGCGCCGTGCCAGCAGCGCGTCGCACTGGTTCTGGTACATCTCCTGGGCGGTGCGGTTGTAGCCGGGCAGCGGCTGGGCCATGTCCTGATTGCGGATGATCGCCTGACACCAGGGCTGGTCGAACTTTACCGGCGCCCGGTAAAAATCCTCGTAGATGGCCGCCTCGGCGGGTTTGGGAAACGGCAGCCAGACTTCCAGCGGCGCCAGGTTGAGGCCCAGCTGGGTCTGAATCTCGTTGACCAGGTTGAAGGTGCCGGTCATGTCCCGGTCGATCAGGATGCGCCGCACGCTGTCCGGCAGCGGCACCGGCTCCAGAATCAATTTGGTGGTGTCCTCGCCGGGCACCAGCGACAGCTTGCCGTAGAGGTAGGTGAGCGCCTGGTAGCGGACGCCGATCTGAAAGCCCTGGAAGGCGGTGCGGCTGGTCATCAGCAGCATGGTCAGCGGGCCGTAGCCGGCCAGTCCGAAGCGCTTGCCCATCTCG
>FUFK010061963.1_pt1 | contig 11494 bp, 11 predicted proteins | sample 1021851 | NCBI WGS metagenome assembly FUFK01 (sample SAMEA51879418, study PRJEB19060) | metagenome
GCAGAAAATAATATTAAATTTTCAGAGAAATGGTCGGAAGAATCCGATAATTTATCTACTCAATTAATTTTGGCAAGACAATGGTTAAAGGATGTCAAGATAACAAAAGAGCAAATAACCTATTTAGTGAATGAAGCTCTTAGGGGAGGAGTAGAAGGACATAGGTCAGAATTATTTGCAGTAAAAGTAGCAAAGGCTAATGCAGCTCTTCGAGGCGATGAGAATGTAAATTCTGAAGACCTAAAAGTCGCAGTAAGGTTAGTTATTCTTCCACGAGCAATGCAAATACCTCCAGACGACGATGATATTCAACCACCCCCTCCAGAGGATCAGAGTCCTCCACCTCCACCTCAATCAAACAATGATGAGTCTGAACCTGATACTAATGAAAATGATAATGAGCAGGACCAAGAACAAGAAGAAGATAATTCTGATGGAGAAGAGGAATCTACTCCCGAAATACCAGAAGAATTTATACTAGATCCTGAGGCATGTATGGTCGATCCTGATTTATTACTTTTTTCATCAGCTAAAGCAAAAGCAGGAAATAGTGGAAGTAGATCAGTGATATTTAGTGATAGTAGAGGAAGATATGTAAAACCTATAATTCCAAGAGGTAAAGTAAAAAGAATTGCGGTAGATGCTACCCTTNGAGCTGCTGCTCCTTATCAAAAATCGAGAAGATTAAGGAATCCTAATAAATCAATANTNATAGAAGAAAATGANTTTAGGGCAAAGCTTCTTCANAAAAAGGCGGGTGCTTTAGTTATTTTTCTNGTTGATGCNAGTGGNTCTATGGCTNTNAATAGAATGCAAAGTGCTAANGGTGCAGTNATNAGACTTNTNACNGAGGCNTANGAGAATAGAGATGAAGTAGCTCTTATTCCCTTTAGAGGTAACCAAGCAGAAGTTCTTTTGCCTCCAACAAGATCTATAACTGCAGCGAAAAGAAGGCTAGAAACGATGCCATGTGGAGGTGGATCGCCTTTGGCTCATGGACTAACACAATCAGCAAAAGTAGCAAAAAATGCTCTTGCAACAGGAGATATAGGGCAAGTGATTGTTGTTGGGATTACCGATGGCCGAGGAAATGTTCCATTAGGAGTATCTCTAGGACAAAATGAAATTGAGGGAAAAGATAATGAAAATGAAAATGTCAATTTAAAACAGGAGGTTCTAGATATTGCTGCAAAATATCCCATGCTTGGTATAAAACTCTTAGTAATTGACACAGAGAGAAAATTTATAGCAAGCGGATTTGGTAAAGAATTAGCAGAGGCAGCTCAAGGGAAATATGTCCAACTGCCAAAAGCCACAGATAAAGCAATCGCAGCTATGGCTTTAAATGCTATAAATGAATTCTAAATATTTNTNANGGATAAATTTCGTTAAGGAATTTTGAAAGTCCAATCGTTAAATCTCTTATAGATTTAGTTAATTCTTTATCTTGCGTTAATTTTTCAAAATCATCACTCATATCATCTATTTTGGTTGAGATAGATCTAGCAGCATTAATTGTCAATTTGATGTCATTAAGGGTTTCTTTGTCATCGATAGTAGACAAAATGTTATTCAAATGATTGGCAGCAATTGTCATTTCTTTTATTAGAGGTTCAACTCTTTTTAGTTCTTGTTTTGATAAAAAAATTAATTCATCAAGATTTTCTTGTGTTCTGTCAAATTGGTCAATTGAGTTAACGATGTTTTCAATTAAGTTTTCTTGATTTGTGTCTTTTAAAAGTTGACTGATTTTATTAGTTATATTTGAGAGACTTGATAGTTGTTTACCTGTGATAGTATCTCCCTGACAAATAATTAATTTGGTATCGCATTTTTCGGATATAGGTTTTTCAATATTTTTAGGCAATGATTTTTCGCTTGTCTCTAAAGCGACTTGCACATCTCCTCCAAGAAAAGAATTGGTTACTACTCTTGCAAATGTTGGCCTAGGAAGAATGATATCTGGATTGTTTAAAACTATTTTTGCTTTAATTGATTCATTAGTAAATAAGATATCTTCTATTGATCCAACTAAAATTCCTCTGTAAGTAACTGGAGACTTTTTTGATAAACCGCTTGCGTTATTGAATTCAGCAAAGAGGTGCCAATTTTTTGATGATAATCTTACTCCTCTTAGCCAAAAAGAAAAAAATGTGAATATTAAAAATCCTCCTAATAAGGAAAATCCAACTATTGAATCTCGTAAGCTTTTACGCATAATTTTTAAATGTCTTTGGGTTGCATTGGACCATCAAGTTTCCCATGCCTGAATTGAAATACATAGGGATCATTGCTCTCTTTAAATTCATCAATAGAACCTGCCCATCTAAATTTGCCCCCGTAAAGCATTAAAACTTTATCTGAAGTCCTTTCTATAGTACTAAGAACATGGCTAACCACAATAGATGATCCGTTGGCTTTATTATTTGTCTTATTAATTAAATCTTCAATTCTTGATGAGGCTATTGGATCAAGCCCTGCAGTTGGTTCATCAAAAAGTAATAAAGGCTTAGTATTTGTATTGAGAGTTTGATCAGTAATTAAAGCTCTAGCAAAACTAACCCTTTTTTGCATTCCTCCGCTTAATTCATTTGGAAGTTTCTTCTCAACATTAAATAATCCAACCTCAGCTAAACATTCACTTACTATTTCATGGGTTAACTTTTTAGTTAGGTTTTTATTTCTCTTAAGTAGAAAACCAACATTTTCTTCTACAGTTAAAGATCCTAATAATGCTGGGTTCTGAAAAACTAGTCTTACATCAGGAGGATTATTTTGATCTAGTCTCAAATATTTTTGTTTTTCACCAAAAATTCTTAATTCCCCTTTGGTAGGCAATATCAGGCCAGCTAATATTTTTAAAATTGTTGATTTGCCAGAACCTGAAGGTCCAACTATAGCTAATTTCTCCCCTTCATTAAGTTCAAAATTAAGTTGATCAAGAACATTGATTGCTCCCCAACTTATTGAGAGGTTCTTGGTTTCAACTGCATGCTTGGATTTTTTCAAAATCTATAAGAAAGGGAAAACTCATCTTCTATTACATATTGCCTATTTTTAGAAATAAAAAAAGGATGTATGAATTTGATTTATAATGAATATTATGACGTTTTTTAAAATTGAGAAAAATAATTTAAGAGGTTTTAATGAATAAGCGTAAAAAAAGAGTGAGAAGATATTATAAAAATTTTAAAAAATCTAATTTTGTCTTTTTAAGCAAAATTGTAAGAATTTTAAGTTGGCTTTTGCCAGGACTGGTCATTAAAAGATGGATGGTTACATCTGCAATAGGATTTTTAACTACATTATTAGGCCTTGCAATTTGGACAAATTTGAGGCCACTCTATTGGCTAATTGAAATATTTTTTTGGTTAATGACAGGTTTAACTAGTATCTTGCCGGTTTCATTATTGGGGCCTTTAATTTTTGTTATTGGACTTTTATTAATTGGGATTGGACAAAATAGAAGTATTAATTCTATTCAAAAAGCGCTTGTTCCAGAAAAAAATACATTTTTAGTTGATGCATTAAGGGTTAAGAGCAAATTAAATAGAGGTCCTAACATTGTTGCAATTGGAGGAGGTACAGGCTTATCTACTTTATTAAAAGGCTTAAAAAATTACAGCAGTAACATTACTGCAATCGTAACGGTATCGGATGATGGTGGAAGTAGTGGAATTCTTAGAAAACAATTAGGCGTCCAACCTCCCGGCGATATTAGAAATTGTTTGGCTGCATTATCAAACGAAGAACCTATTTTAACTAGATTATTTCAATATAGATTTTCAGGAGGAAGTGGTTTAGAGGGGCATAGTTTTGGAAATTTATTCTTGTCAGCTTTAACAACAATTACAGGTAGTTTAGAAAAAGCAGTTCAAGCCTCTAGTAAAGTTTTGGCGGTACAAGGTCAAGTTTTGCCGGCAACAAATATTGATGTTATGTTATGGGCCGAATTAGAGGATGGTGAAAAAATTTTTGGCGAAAGCAAGATCAGCAAATCTAGAAAACTAATTTCAAGGATTGGTTACCTTCCAGAAAATCCTCCTGCTCTTTCAAGTGCTCTAGAATCTATAAGAGAGGCTGATTTGATAATACTTGGACCAGGTAGTCTATATACTTCACTATTACCTAATTTGTTAGTACCAGAGATAGTGGACGCTTTATTGCAAAGCAATGCTCCTAAAATTTACATAAGTAATTTGATGACTCAACCTGGGGAAACGGATGGACTTGATGTTTATCAACATATCAAATCAATAGAAAAGCAATTATCAAATTTTGGAGTTAATAATAGAATCTTTAACGCAATCTTATCTCAGGTCCAATTTGAAAAGTCTCCATTAGTAGACTATTACGAAACTAGAGGGGCAGAACCTGTTAAATGTAATAAAGAAAAATTATTATCTGAAGGTTATTATGTTTTACAGGCACCATTATATTCAAAAAGAATAACCCCAACTCTTAGACATGATCCGAGAAGGTTAGCGAGAGCAGTAATGTTCATATACCGCAAATTAAAGAAATTAAACTAATAAGCATCTTGAAGTTCATAGAAGTCAGGCTGAATATAATCTTTTCTCAATGGCCATCCTCTCCAGTCTTCAGGCATTAAGAGTCTTTTAGGATTTGGATGGTCAATAAAATTTATTCCATACATGTCATATGTTTCTCTTTCTTGCCAATCACTTCCTCTAAAGATTTTATATAAACTAGGGATAGATAAATCAGCATCTCTTTTTAAAAAAACTTTTAATCTAACTTCTTTAATTTTTTCAATCTTTTGAAAGTCATCAACAGTTATAAAATGATAGAAACTAACAAGATTTTTGCCTGGTCCTTCATCATAGCCACCTTGACATTGCAGATAGTTGAAACCGTAATTTCTTAATGCCGATACTGCTTCATATAAATTACTAGGTTCAACGGAAATGTTTTCTATTCCTATGTGGTCATTATCTAATGATTGATTTGGTATTCCATCTTTAGATAAAATTTGACTAAAAAAACCTTCGTTTTCTATTGAAGTGTCCGAGGATTTGGCTAAACCGTCTTTTTCCATTAATCTTCTTCGCTATTGATAATTTCAACTTTTTCGCTATTTTCCTGCGACTCGGTTATTTTTTCTTTTTTGGAGGAAGGAATAACATTCGCTGAAGTTTTGTTTAGATATTCACCGGTATTTTCTGAGAAAACTATATTCATTTGGTGATCAAAAGTAAAATACCTGTGGGTTTGCTCTGTTTTTGTTCTTTCTAAGATTGATTCATTACCAACTTTTTTTCTTAATTTTATTACAGCATCAAAGATTGCTTCGGGTCTTGGAGGACATCCAGGAAGATATAAATCGACTGGTATCAACTTGTCAACTCCCCTAACAGCAGTAGTAGAGTCTGCACTAAACATTCCTCCTGTAATTGTACAAGCACCCATTGCAATCACATATTTTGGCTCAGGCATCTGCTCATAAAGTCTTACTAAAGCTGGAGCCATCTTCATTGTTACTGTCCCTGCAACTATTAATAAATCTGCTTGTCTTGGCGAACTTCTTGGAACTAATCCAAATCTATCAAAATCAAATCTAGATCCAATTAGTGCAGCAAATTCAATAAAACAACAAGCTGTTCCATACAGGAGAGGCCAAAGACTACTTAATCTAGCCCAATTATGTAGATCGTCTAAGCTAGTTAATATTATATTTTCGCTTAAATCAGTAGTAACTTGTGGAGCACCAAGCGGATTGCAAGTTCCTTCTCTGATTTCTCTTATTGCTTTTGGGGATAATTGTGGATTCAATTGTTTAACTCCATTCTAAAGCACCTTTTCTCCAAGCGTAGGCTAAAGCAATAACAAGTATTGCAATAAAAATTAAGGCCTCAATAAAAGCTAATAAGCCTAATCTATTGAAGGCAACAGCCCAAGGATAAAGGAATACTGTCTCCACATCAAATATAACGAAAACTAAGGCGAACATGTAATAACGAATATTAAATTGAATCCATGCTCCCCCAATAGGCTCCATTCCTGATTCATAGGTAAGTTTTCTTTCACCAGTTCTACCTTTAGGGGCAACTATAAGATTAGTAATTAGAGCTAAAATTGGAACAGCAGAAGCAATTAAGAGAAAACCTAAAAAATATTCATAGCCAGATAATAAAAACATATTAAAAATTAATTTTGAATAAAATTCGCTTAATTAAGCAAAATCTTTTAAAGTTCTTAAAGAATAATAATAAACTGTGAGTGAAAACATTCAACCAACCTCTGAGGAAAACAAAATAGTTGAAAATCTTAAGAAAGAAAATCTTTCTAAAAACCCCTCAGAAGTAAATGTTAAACAACCTACTATTAATCTAGAACAAAATAGATTCGAATGTAGAAGTTGTGGATACATTTATGATCCGTTAGAAGGAAATAAAAAATTGAACATACCTAAAAATACCCCTTTTTCAGAGTTGGATGGGAATACTTTCGCTTGCCCTGTTTGTAGAGCTGGTAAAAATTTTTATAAGGACATTGGATCCAGAGCAAAACCTAGTGGATTCGAAGAGAATTTAGTTTATGGGTTTGGTTTTAATAGTTTGCCCCCTGGACAAAAAAATATATTGATTTTTGGAGGACTTGCTTTTGCTGCAGCTATGTTCCTTTCTTTGTACTCTTTGCATTAATATAAATAAATGAAAAAATCTTTTACCAGTACTACCAATCTTCTCTTATCTGTAATTCTTTGCTTTGTTTTAAGCAGTTGTTCATCTACAGGAGTCAAGATGAATGAAAGCAGCCCTTGGAGAACAATTCAGTTTGAAGATCAAGCTAATGCCTTAGATGTTGATTTTATAGATGATAATCATGGGTTTTTAGTTGGCTCTAATAGACTCATTATGGAATCAAATGATGGGGGAGAAACATGGGAAAAAAGATCATTAGATATTACTGCGGAAGAGAATTTTCGCCTTCTTGATATTGACTTTAAAGGCTCTGAAGGTTGGTTAATTGGACAACCTTCTCTAGTAATGCATACCGTCGATGAAGGTAAAAATTGGACTCGGCTTTCCCTTGGGAAGTTACCAGGCCAGCCTTTTTTAGTTACTACCATTGATGAAGGAGTTGCCCAATTGGCAACAACCTCAGCAGCAATTTATGAAACTTCCAATAGCGGTGAGACATGGGAAGCAAAAGTATCAGACCCTTCGGAACAGGGAGGTATTAGAGATTTAAGAAGAACATCTACCGGTGATTATGTGAGCGTTAGCAGCCTTGGAAATTTTTTCTCTACTCTTGATAGTGATAGCAACACTTGGATAGCTCACCAAAGAGCAAGCAGTAAGAGAGTTCAAAGTATTGGTTTTAATCCAGAGGGAAGTTTATGGATGCTTTCTAGAGGAGCCGAAATCAGATTTAATGAAGATAATAGCGATGTAGAAAATTGGTCGAAGCCCATTATACCTATTCTTAATGGATACAATTATCTAGACCTTGGATGGGATCCTAATGGTGATATATGGGCAGGCGGTGGTAATGGAACTTTAATAGTAAGTAAGGATCAAGGTGAAACTTGGAATTCAGATCCTACAGCTTCTGGATTACCTACAAATTACATAAAAATACTTTTTCTTGATAAGGAAGACCTAGATAATCCAAAAGGATTTGTACTTGGCGAGCGTGGTTACATTCTTAAATGGAACAGCTAAGTTTGAAAAGCTTGCGTAAATAGTAAAAAAAAACTTAATTTTTGATAAATTTAGCAACTGTCTGTAACCAAGCTGTAAACTTCTTCACGAACTTATGATTTTACACTGTAAGATCAAGGGGTAAACATTTGTGATTATGGCCGCAGGTTCAACGGGTGAACGCCCATTCTTTGAAATAATCACCAGTATTAGGTACTGGATTATTCATGCAGTAACATTACCAGCTATTTTTATAGCAGGCTTCTTATTCGTATATACAGGCTTAGCCTACGATGCTTTTGGAACTCCTCGTCCGGACAGTTATTTTCAATCATCTGAATCTAAAGCGCCTGTCGTAACACAAAGATATGAGGCTAAGTCCCAACTAGATTTAAGAACAAAATAACAATGACAAATTCTCAAGCTCCAATGCAGGCTGCGGAAGTCCGCGTTTATCCAATATTTACTGTTCGTTGGTTAGCAGTTCACGCTTTAGCCATTCCATCAGTATTCTTTTTGGGTTCTATTGCTGCAATGCAATTTGTAGCCAGATAAATTTAACTATCATGCAAGTAAACGAAAATCCTAACAAAGTTCCAGTCGAACTTAATCGTACAAGTCTTTACTTAGGCTTATTATCAGTATTTGTTTTGGGAATTTTATTTTCCAGTTATTTCTTCAACTAATTTAAAACTATGAGTAAATTAAAAGGACCTGATGGAAGAATTCCAGATAGACTTCCAGATGGTAGACCAGCAGTAGCATGGGAAAGAAGATGGACCGAAGGCACTCTTCCTCTATGGCTCGTCGCTACAGCAGGTGGAATTGCAGTTATCTTTGTTTTAGGCATATTCTTCTATGGCTCATATCAAGGTGTTGGAGCTGGCGGCTAACAAAATCTTTACCTTGGCCTAGCAATCAGTTAAATCTAATAAGTCCCATAAGAATCGGTAAATATCCTTAGTTTCTCTTTTGTGAAACTTGGGATATTTTCTATTTGGGTTATTAAGCCATCTCTTAATGAAGTATGAGACTTGCTTTTTGGTCTTTCTTTTTCTATTAATTTTGCAAATTCAAATATTATTTGATTTGCCACTTCAGTATTTGATCTAAGATTATCCAAAACCATCTCTACAGATACTTCTTGATGGGTTTGATGCCAGCAATCATAATCAGTAACCATAGATAATGAGGAGTAAGCGATTTCAGCCTCTTTTGCTAATCTTGCTTCAGTATGATTTGTCATTCCTATTATCGAACAGCCCCAGCTTCTGTATAAATTTGATTCTGCGCGTGTTGAGAAAGCTGGTCCTTCCATGGCTAAATAAGTTCCTCCTTTGTGTAATTGTCTTCCTTCAGGAATATTTTTTTCTCCAACCTCACCCAATATTCTGCATAAATTAGTACAAAAGGGATCTCCCATCGTTACATGTGCTACAGCTCCCTCGTTAAAGAACGTTGCTGGTCTATTTTTTGTCCTGTCTATAAATTGGTCAGGTACAACTATATCTAGTGGCCTGATTTGTTCTTGTAATGAACCAACTGCTGATGGAGCGACAATCCACCTTACACCTATTGATCTTAAGGCCCATATATTAGCTTTATAAGGGATTTCAGTAGGATTTAATCTATGTGTTCTGCCATGCCTAGGAATGAATGCTATCTCTAAATTTCCAAGACTATATACTCTAATTGAATCAGAAGGTTTACCATAGGGAGTATTGATTTCTATTTCTCTTAAATACTCTATTTGATCCATTGAATAAAATCCACTCCCACCAATTACTCCTAATCTTGATTTTTCAATTGGTAATAAATGTTCTTTATTCATTGTGATTTAAATGACTTTTAATCATCTAGTACTAATTGGAGGAGGACACTCAAATGTTCTTTTAATTAAGAAATGGTTAATGTGTACGAAATTAATGCCAGAGATTCCTGTTTCAATTATATCTAGAGATTCTCATTTGGTTTATTCGGCGATGTTCCCATCGGTGCTTTCAAAATCNATTTCTNTAGAAGANAGTTTNATTGATATAAAATCTTTAGCAAAAAATGCAAAANTATCTTTTNTAGAAGAAGAAGTAAAGGATATTGATTTNNATTTAAANANAATTGTTTTAAGTAANAGACCCTCANTTAATTATTCGAAGTTGGTTCTNAATTNTGGAAGTCAAACAATAATTCCAAANGAATTTGAGTCACTAGTTAAAAATCNNAATGCTTTTACAATTAAACCTTTTTTGAGGGCNTNTGANTTAATANAAAAAGAGGACATTTTNGATTCAGTTAATGAACTTCCATTTGTAATAGTTGGGAGNGGCCTTGCNGCAATTGAAGTATCATATGCTTTGAGAAAAAGATGGAGAGGTAGATCTTTAAAATTATTATGTGATTCAAGAAAAATTAATAACACAATTCTAAAAAGTTTACGGAATTCTAATATTGATTTAGTTCAAAACCTTAATTTTGATTATGGCAAGATTCTTTTATGTACTGGAAATACATCTCCTTTGTGGGTACAAAAAAAATTTTTAGATTCGGATTCTCATGGAAGAATAATCACAAATCAGAATTTGCAGTTGAAAAGTTTATCTGGAATCTTTGCTGCGGGTGATTGCGCAGTTGTAGATTCAGCGAAAAGACCAGCATCGGGAGTTTTTGCAGTAAAAGTTGTAAATACATTAGTCAAAAATCTAAAAAAGGATATAGAAGGGGGATCATTAAGAAAGTGGTTACCGCAAAGGATTGGATTACAAATAATAAATATATTTCCAAGCCATCATCAAAAGGCTTTTGCTATTTATCGCAAATTTGTTTTTGGCCCCTCTTTTCTTTTTTGGATTTTAAAGCATAAAATTGATCTGAACTTTATTAATAAGTTCAGATCAAAAAGGCTAATTATGAAAGGTAGTGGAAAAAATATTTCATTGAATGATTGCAGGGGATGTGCTGCTAAAATCCCTCAGTCTTTTTTGAATAAATCATTAATCAAATCTAATTTAGATTCTTTTGCTTCATCTCCTGAAGATTCAGTTGAGATATATCAAAATGGTCAAGATATTATCTTGCAAAGTGTNGATGGATTNCCTGCTTTGGTAAGTGATCCTTGGCTTAATGCAAAAATTACTACTTTGCATGCTTGCTCAGATTTGTGGGCATGCGGAGCAAAACTTTCATCCGCGCAGGCTTTAATTTCATTACCAAAAGTTGAAAGGGAATTTCAGAGTTACCTCTTTTCTCAATCTCTNCAAGGTATTAAATCAACAGTTGAGGATCATGGAGGTGAATTACTTGGAGGCCATACTTTCGAGGCAAGAAGTTTAGTAAATAAACCTTATTCATTAGGAATAGATATTTCTTTAACTGTCCAAGGCATTTTAAAAAATGGAGCAAAACCATGGCTTAAATCTGGAATGAATGATGGAGATATTCTTATGATGTCTAGACCTCTCGGCGTTGGGATTTGCTTTGCTGGTCAAATGCAAAATATTAATATGCTAGGTAGTTCTTCTGAAATAATTAATAATTTAGTAAAGAGTCAGCAATATTTGATTGATGAAATTTATCTTTTTCAAGATCNATTTAAAGAATCATTAGTAAATGCTGCGACTGACATTACTGGATATGGATTTATTGGACATCTTAAAGAGATGGTTGAATCATCTAATTTATATAGGGAAATAAATAATCTTGAGCCACTAAAAGTTTTATTAGATTTATTTGCNTTTAAAGCTTATCCTGGAGTATTTGATTTAATAAGAAAAGATGTTAAAAGTACTTTCTTTGAATCTAATAAAGAAATTTTTGATAAAATTTATAAAGGA
>FUFK010719284.1_pt1 | contig 11494 bp, 12 predicted proteins | sample 1021851 | NCBI WGS metagenome assembly FUFK01 (sample SAMEA51879418, study PRJEB19060) | metagenome
AAGTAAGTTAGGTCAATCCAATCTATTTCTTGTGCGTTAATTACAGCACCTGTTTCGTCTCTTAACTGCGCTGTAGAAAAATCAATAGCAGCTCTCATGTATTGTTTGTATTCGGGTGTGGACAGTATATTTTCTAACCATCTTGGATCGAAAGGTAAGCTGTTAACAAGAGAGTCNTATATATTTGTAGGGTCGAAACCTTCATCCTCTAACTTATTAATAATTTCGTTTGCGGCGTTCATACGAAATGCGAAGCCAGCTTGTCTTCTTTCACCTTCGGTGTAAGGGCTTTTTTTCGGTGCTGTGCCTTCTATAATATCTGGTCCACTATCTGTTTCACCATTTGTCACAGTTGGTATACTAAATATGTATTTTTGTTCTTCCATTTTTATTTTTCTATAAACCTTCTATTGCGCGATCCACTTCTCCATTATTATAAATAGGAAAGTTACGACCATCGAATCTTCCAGTAAATGTCCATGTGACACCATCTTGTTCAACAGTATTTGGTGGTGCAGGTTTTTGTGGGGCAAGATCTGCAAGTATATCTTCTACCGGCACACCAGGGTAAGTAAAGCTGCCCTCTGGTCCGGTAACTATTCTGTCTCGTTTTGCTACCTCTTTAGCAAAAACATACTCCGGATTAGGTATAAAGGTACCAGGATTGTCTGGATCCTCAATAGTTTTTAACTCTGGGTTTAATTCTGCTGCGACAACGAAAGCCAAAGCCTTACCCTCCATGGTAGAACCAAAGTCTGGGGCACTATCCTTATCTTTTAGTGCTGCTTCAAACTGCATTTGTAAAATATCTTTTGTGGTTGCTAATTGTTCTTTTCTTTTATCTTCCACCCTTTGAAACGCTGCCATTGCTATTTCTTGTTTCATTTTATCTTTAGTCTCTTCAAGCAATTTTTTTCTTTGATTGAAAGCGCTAAAGCCTGCTGTCAATCCAGCACCTATGCCCCTAGGATCCGCAGCCGATGCTACTAAACCGGTACCTATATCTGAGGCTAAATCGAAAATGTTTTGTTTTTTTGGTTCTGGCATTAAACCAGATATAAACTCTATCTCTTTTGTGATGTCTGCTTGCGTTATAGGCTGATCTACTAAACCATATAAACCTAATATATCTTCTGCTGTTAAGCTGGAGCTAACATCACCACCTTCTTGAAAAATATCTACTTGTTCTGGTATCTGTGCTCGGGAGATAGCCATTAATTACCCCCAAATAAACTACCTAAAGATCCAAATGCTCCTAAACCTGTTCCAATGCCAGTCATCATAGCACTAGGTCTTGGCTCGAAGTCTGTGATAGTTTGGAACTGTCCAGCTGGGGCCATGCTAATGAACGGTGCTAGTGCTTGATATTGTAATAAAGGTGCCATTTGTCTTTGTTGTAGATTACGTCTCTCTGCATCTAATAATCTTTGTAGTTGAGCTTGTTGTTGAGTTCCCATACCAAATAAATTACCTATATCACCCATAGCCGCACTCGCTGCTTGTGCACCTAAACCTGCAATACCAGAAGCTCCTGCTCTTTGTGCAGCTCTTTGTCTTGCAAATTCAGCTAAACCTGTCTGTTGAGCTTCTGAGAAGCCTCTAGAACGTAGACCGCCAATAGCCTCTGCTAGACCCCTACCTAATGCTCTTTGTCGTTCCTCTGCGCCTAGACGAGCTCTAGAGCCAAAAGCAGATTGACCACCCCTTGCTATATCACCAGCCAAAGCTCCAATATCGGATTTTGCACCTTGTTCCATAACATCCTGTATGGTTTGTTTTACAACTTCGTCTTCGTATGGATTAAAAAACTGACCTGTAATACTAGGATCGTAGGCTTGCATAGAGGCGTCTAATGCCGATCTAGCGTCTTGTAAGAAAGGGTCTTGTATGCCTAAAGCATCTCTTTGCAACTGCATAGCTCTAATTTGATCTGGACTAAAACTAGCAACTTGTTCATCAATAACTATTGGATTGCCCTCAGCGTCAAAAAAAGTTCTTTCAGCTGCTCTCATGGCTCCAGGTATAAAACCGCCTTGNCCACCAATTCCAAACAATAATTGTTCAGTTAAAGGATCTAAACCAGATGCAACTTGTCTAATACCAGAAGCAAATGGCATATTTTGTGGTTGCATAGCAGATTGACTACCCATCATATTCATATTTGAAGAGGCTGTCGGTGCAGCTTGATTGCTCATCATGTTCGTATTAGCTGTTACTGGTGCCGCTGCTGGCGCTGGTGCAGCTGTCGGTATAGGCGGATTATTGCCTTCTATGGGTTGATTAACAGCAGGTGGAACAAAAGTAGGACCTCTTTCATTAAAATCTGCTGAACCGCCAGGATAAACTCTTTCATCTATTCGTCCGCCCCCTGGACCACCTATACTCATAAAATCGCCCCTTTTTGGTGGCAACATAGGTGGAGCTATAGGCATACCCTTACCAACACCCGGTGGAACAGGTGCTCCTATTGGCACAGGCCCAGGCATAGGCATTGGTTTTTGTATTGGCATTGGTAGTACAGGCATGCCTTTGTTAGCTCCAGGTGGAACAGGTGCCCCTATGGGCATAGGTAGTGGTGCTCTTGGCACCAACATGTTTTGCATTATGCAGACTCCGCGTTTGCTGCGAAAGCATCCATCATTTTATACATTAAATCCATGCCTCTTTCTCTATCTTCTTCAAAACTAGGTATTAAACTTATAATACCTTTCGGATCCATTGTCATATCGTAAGAACCAGCTCCTCTTACTGCCCGACCCGTCATTACAAACTCACCATCTGATAACATTGCTGGTATATCATCACTGGTTTCTGTGCCTGGCCCATTTATATCGCCATCCATTCTAGGAAATTCGCTAGGATCCATTTCACCACCTTCTTGCATTTGTACAGCTCCGCCTTGAGCATAAGCCATTACAGGACCACCATACATCATACCCCTCATGGACCTCATAGACTTCATAGAACCGATACCTTTATCTTCCTCTTTTACCGCCTTATCTTGAGGTGATTTTGTAAAGCCATCCACTAGAGAATCCCTTGCAATTTTTTTCATTCTTATAGTCGCTTCACTATCGCCTGGTTGTGGGAAATATGTTTGGTCAAAGTAATCTATTTCATCTGTATTTATTACTGCTCCGCTATGTCGTCTCAAAATTGGGACTAAAAAATCCCTCTTTGCTTGTTCATACGCTTTTTTATCTGCACTCATAAGCATATTTTCAATCGCTGTAGGATCAAACGGAAGATTTGACACTATCGTGTCATAAGGATTGTTAGGATTAAATTTTTGTTCAAGTGAGTTTATTGTTTCTAGCGCATTTTTTGCTCTCGATTCCAAAGCCCTCATCATAGCCTCCGTGGTCTCCACTTTTCTTACTTCTGTACCAGGTACTACTCCGGCACTTACTGGAAACATAGCTTGTTTAACTTCATCCATTTCTGCTTTATTTATTACTGTTCCCGAGTACGGTTTTAGTTCGTCAAATATTGCCCTTTCAAGTTCGTCTACTGTATACACACTTCCAGATTCTTGTTTTAAATTTTGTAAAGCCCTNTCTGCAATACCTGGTATAAGACTTGGCGGAGGTCCTGTAACTTTGTTATACATTTTTCCATCACTTAATGATGCCATTGCCACTTGATATTCCGGTGTGTTTTTTAACTCTGGATTTTCTTCTGCTCTCGCAACAAAATCCGCCAGTCTTTCCCTAGCATCTGAACCTAATGACATAGGCTCTATACGGGCACCACCCCCTTCTTGCATCCCTCTAGCCATACCGCCTTGTAATTCTTCTATGGCGCCACCTAAACTTTTTGCCATTACAGGTGGTTTTTCAAACATCATGCCTGGTCCCATACCACCTGCTGCACTACCTAAAGGTTTTCCACCAGATAGTTGCGGTATGGTGCCTTGCGGTAATAAACCAAATTCAACTGGATTAGGTGCTTGTTGACCCATCCTTCTAGCTATCTCTGCTTCGATATTGTATCTGCCTGTTGGACTCATGGTTGTTAATGGTGTTAAAGGTACACCTGTTTGTTTTTTAGCATCTTCATAAGCAAGTTTGCCTAAACCAGCAGCTAATCCACCAATACCTAACATGCCAAGAGGTGACATACCACCACCGCCACCGCTCATAAAACCACCGCCATCTCCGCCGCCTAAAAGATTGCTTAGAAAGCCACCACCACTTTGTTGTTGTTGGTCACCACCCTGTTCGGTTGAACCACCACCAAGACCGCCGAAGAAACTGCCAATACCGCCTCTAATTCCACCTAAAGTATCTAAGACGCCCTTACCGCCTAAAANNCTAGAACCTATACCACTNGGTATTCCTAGTGCGCTACCTAAAGAACTTAAACCACCGCTTAATGCTCCTCCTACCCCTGGTATTAATAAAGGTAAAGCTACTGGTGCGACTTTTTTTACGACTTTCTTTAAACTTTTTCCTAATTTTTTGAAAAAGCCAAATTCTTCTAAACCTGTCATTGGGTTAAGCGAGGCTATACCTATACCCACCACAGCCTTCTCGGGATCAAGACCAAATTCATTAAACTTATTTTCAACCGCAGCTTCAAACTGTGCATCTTCCATAAATTCTGGAGGCATTACTATTTCTCCTGGTCTTAAATGAGCTAATTGTGTATCTTCACCCATGCCTTGCATAGCTAATTCTTCTGCGATTGGTCCTAATGGAGCAGCAAATTTTTCTTGAGCTTTGCCTAAAAGCTCATCTAACCTTTGCCTTGCCTCTGGATCTATTCTATCCATTGGGTCTCTGTCGTCGAGTAGACCTCTCATTGCTCTTCTTTCCGCCTCGGTCATAGGCGATCCGTCCATTTTAAGAAACATATCTCGGGGAGTGCCTGTTGTTGGATCATTAACAGCACGGCCTACACCGCCTATCAAACCTGCTGCCCTACGTTGCATGCCTATCAACGAATCTACATTTGGTTTTATTTGTGCTCCTGGTTGTAGAGGCATACTTGGTTTGTCTGGCATTATTGGTTGTGCAGGCATACTTGGTTGTGCAGGCATAGGGTTCATAATGTTTGGAAGGTTCTGCACAATATCATCTGGGTCCATTGGAGTTGCTGGAGGGCGGTATGGACCTTTGTCTAAAATGTCTTTTGGGTTGATTGGGGTTTCTGGAGGGCGGTATGGACCTCGTTCTAACATTTCACGTCCATCACCTCGTCCTGCTAATTTGTAAACTCGTCTTAAACTGTCTTCTAATGCACTCATGGCGTACTCACTGTTACACTACCTATACTCATTGTAACAGATAATCCAGTCAAGTATGTTTGATGTTCGTACAAGTTTCTAAACTCTGTACCATCAAAGGCTTGATGAACCTCTGTCGTAGTGTTAAATATAATCGCTCCTGTAGCAAATTGCAATTCATCTAGCTCAGTAGAATTAAATACTTGAATAGCGTTTGGATCCACCGAACCCAAATTTATTTCTAATATTCTGATTAGCCTGTTAAAAGTATCAGCTGAAACAGTATCACCTGTAGCGAAAGGCAGATTAGTTGGCAAAAGTTTGCTCATTTACCTTCTCCCCGACGGTTGCACTTCTACACGAGTATTACCTAATCTCCATTTGTAATTCTTTCTATCTGCTTCCGTGTTATCGTCATCACTTTCAAAACGTAAAACAAACTGTCTACATCTAGATCGTAATGATCCGAAAGTGCTCGTTGATTTGATTTGTGTAGTTGAATCTGTTGACAATGTTTGGTTAGAAAAATCTCTTCTTTTTACTACTATATTAATTGCGGGGTCTTGACTTGTGCCTGTGTCATTAACAAAAAGTATATCTGGTAATACTTTCTTCAAAAATACAAAACGATCTCCATCTCCTACATCAATGTCTGCCGATTCAACAAAAACTCCGTCCATGGCGCTTTCGTCATCATTGAAACCTTTTTCGTGTTCATAAATTCTTTTTGTTGAACTTTCTTCTCCTGCCGCTAGAGGTCTATCAAGCACACCTGCTGCTAACCAGCTGTAGCGTTCTAACGATCCTATACTCCATGAATTTTCTTCATAGTTGTAAATAGCGTATCGTGATATTTCAGTTTCGTTATCTGTTAGAGATGGATAGAAAAACCAAACTTCTGAAAACTCTTCGTTTAAACCTGCAAAACATTTGTATGCTTGTGTTTCATCAAGGTCTGAAAAAACATAATCTTGCACGGAACAAGGTAATTTTTGCACAGCTCCGTTGTAATAATAAAAACCACTTTTAGACATAAAAAAGACACCTCTAGGTGTATTAGCCGCTGCCTTCGGTCCAATCAAACCTGCGCCCTCATTGATTAAATTCATAGCGAAGGTCAAGGGTGGCCCTATAAAAGTCATAGAGTATAAAGAAGTATCTGTCCAAATAAGTATTTCTTGTCTTGCTTTTAAACCACCAACTATAGAAGAACCAGCTGAAAGTCTCAAAGAACCGGCTGTGTTTGTGGCTAAAGGCTTAAACTCTAATTCATTTTCTTGGTCGCTAAAAGCTACTAACATAGGATCTATGACACCTGTTCTAGAACTGCCACTGATAGGGTCTGCGCCTAATACTATCAAATGCCTATCTGTTTCAGATGTTATTACTTGTAAGGCTTTTGTTGGTACTAAACTAGCTCCGCTAACGGAAGATAACTCAACTGCTCTTGTTGTTAAGCCATCATTTTCGACCCAACNGAATATACCCCCAGCTCTAGGATTAATTATTAAATTTTCACCATAATTATCGTGAGTCCATAATCTTAATTGATTTGTATCTGATAGAGCGGTAGCAGAACCCCAAGATCCAGCGCCCCAAGTCCCTACACCCCAACCTGTAGATGGTACATAAACATCTAAACCAGAATTAGTTAGATAAACTGCATCTGTAGAAGATCCGCCGTTACCAGAGTCGCTTGAATTAGCAGTTACCGTTGTACCAGATGTGTCTTTGGCTGTTATTTCATATGTGTTTGTGCCTGTTACTAAGGATATTTGGTATTCTTGGTTTAAAACCGCTGCNGTGACGTTTCCACCTAATGAAACAGCACTAGAAAAAGTTACAAAATCACCATTGACAGCACCATGACTGGCGTCAGTTACAGTTATTGTAGACGATCCGTTGCTTGCAGAAAAAGTAGCAGAGTTTGTTGTAGTTTTACGAACTGGCGTAACGTCGTTATATGTGCCGCCCTCTTCTATGTAATATTTATTTGTGGTGCCGATACCAATATATTTACGTCCACCTAATGAAATCCATGAATGTAAAGCTCGTGGAGATCCTATAAGAGTATCACTAGATAATTTTTCCCAACCACCTATCTTTTCTACTCGACCTTTACGAAAACGTATTTTATCACCATCTACCCAACCGCCTTCGTTAGAGTAATCGGTTTCCTCTTTATTTATTCCTGGTTTAAAGTTTAGTTTGGTTAGAGGCATACTCAGAGTCTAACATATCTACTGTGATCTTACGCCAATCTAATAATAGCTCCTGTTGCTGTAGCGCTAGGAAAAACTATTGTAAAATCGCCAGCGGTTGATGTTTTGTCGCCTCCAAAATCAATCGCACACACAGCTTTGTTTGAGTTGGTTGTGTTGTAAATCAAACACCCTCTTGCTGTAATTGTAGCGGTGCCAAATGTTAAGTCTGCAAAATCAACGATAGCTGTTGTGCCAGAGGTTGTTGGCGTTACGTTTGTTAACGCACTGCCACCAGAGGAATAGTTAGTCCCACTAGCTTGCCCTGTGGTTACAAAAGCTGTGGTGCCTGCCCCTAATGTTGCTGAACTTGTATATAGAGCTAATTTGAATGAGTCAGCTCCATTTGTAAAATTATGCCCTTCAACAAGTAATTCTTGTTTGAAACTTGTGCAAATTGCCGATGTTATTGCCATTTTATAGCTCCTTTAATATTTTAGCCATGTCTCCATGACCCTGTTTTTTCAACAAATTCGAGTAAGTCGTGTTTTGCGACTTAATCGCATTTTTAATACTATATAAGATTACAGTATAAACTTGGTTTTGGAAAGCCACAGCCTGTTGTTTGATATGTTCCGGAGCGTTGTCAGAAATGTCTAGTATTTTTTTTGTAGCTTGTGCAGCCCAAAACTCGGGGTCATGTCCTTTATTTTCTGTAGAGTGAACCTCTACTTTACCTAATACAAAATCGCTTTCGACACTCATATTTAGCCTTTATATGGTTCTGGTGGAACGACGTCTTCATTAATTTTTAAACCATATTCTTCTAATTGTGTGTTGATCTCATCATAAGGTCCAATAATAAATTTGCCTTCATGTGGCACTGCAACTAATGGTTTATCTAACCTATGAAACCCATATAATTTTTCTGTTGCTGGCACGTTAGAATCTAAAACTGTAGACCTACCACTAATACCAACAAGTATATCTTCACTCATGCACTTACTTATCCAAAACTCTACACAGGCTCTGCCTGCCTCAGCAAANTGCATATTTTCTTTATATGAAAAATCAATACCAAATAAATCTATTCGTCCGACTTTGTTATACAAAGCAAAAGCTATTGCAAAAGCCACAGTAGTGTTCATGTAAGCACATTTCGTTGCNTTACAAACNTCTTCTACTGGGTACCGTATGGCATTTTTTATGCGTGGGTCTAATTCACTTGTATAAATAGGTATATCAGAAGTTGCCATAAGTTTTTTCATAGCATTAGTCTGTTTACCTGCGTCGTTACTATCAAAAAATCTACTTGCTGGGTCAAGTGCAAATATTCTGTCAGCTGGATAAACTAAGCCTGCTGAGTTTATGCACCAGATCTCATCCCATTCTCTACTGTTTTCTAAACCAATGGCAAAATCTACCTGTGACACACCCAAGCCTATTATTGCTACTGTTTTTCCTTCTAAACTTTCTATAGGACCCATTAACTTACGTTGGAACGTAATGAGTCATATCGATACTCGTCGCGTGTGCCGCGACCTTCTGAGATATTTTTCATTCTACCTACCGCCTCCTTAAATCGTGCCTCAAACTGGGCAACGACATCTGCGGATTCTTTAAGGAAGATAGCACCCTCTACTAAAGATCCATACAACAAAGCGTCTGGATAATCTGTAGATAGAAAAGTTGTACCGCTGTCACTACCATTTGTTAGAGATACTGGTTTATGTAAATAATGAAGTTCAACCGTATAATTTGCATCTGGCAAGGGTGAAACTTCAAAAGCTGTGTCATCAAATAAAGAATAATACTTTGGTGTAGATCGAGTTGTTCCAGAAGAATATTCTTTAATAAATGATGGATGTTTAAAATCTAAATAATCATAAGTGTCAGAGCTTATAATGGCTAAACTCATAGGTATATAAAAATCAGAGGGTGTAGCCAAAAACCTATTACCAGTGGTAAGTGTACCCTGGACATTTTTTCTTTGTTCCGGCAACTGCACAAAAGAAAAAATACGATCTTCTGCTTCTTTGATAATTGTAGGTAATTGAGTTGTGAAGGTAGTTTCTGATACCTCTAAGTAATCTTGTATTGCTGTTTTTAATGTGCCGTATGTAAAACTCATGTTGTTACCGTGACCTCACCAACACTTGTAGTGACAGCAAAAGAATCTAGNACGCTGCCTAATTTACCATCTCCTACNTTTGTATAAACTAAAAATTTTGTATTGTCGTCCGCTTTATCTGGTCTTGCATCTCTAAGAGCTTGAGGATCTTGTGAGGAATGTCTAGGCATAAGCTGTGGATGCTTGGCACTCCATTGATCTGGCCCAACCAATAAACCATCCCAGGTTTTTCTCATGTCTTTTAACTTGTAACGAAAACCTGTTATGTCACAGATTCCGTATGCGTATTTTCCAGATGCAAAAGCCATTATGCGTTATTGTAACTCCTTAAACTAGGTGAAATTCTAAATGATGCTCTATCTTCATCTTGGGACAAAGCTCTATTAAATTCATCTTCGTATAGTGCTTTTAACATTTGTGTTCTTTCTGGAGCTCTTTTTAACGATAAATAATAAGCAAGACCAGCAGCCAGACAAGGGTAAAACCTAAAAGGTAGGTCAAGCGTGTTTGCTCCAGCATCTGCATCGTCCATTCTTGTAAGAACATTCATATGTATGGTGTATGTGCTTGACTTGTCTGGCGTAGGCCAAACTGAAATAGTTGGTGTTAGTTGTTTGTTTACAAAAAATTGATTAGGTTTACCCGTGCTAGATTTAGTCGTTATATTAGAATACTCAGCTCTGCTTAATCTTGTCATAGGAATGTCTGTAGCCTCAGAGCCTACTGTTTCTCTAATAAAAACATCTAGCACATCAATAGGTGCTGTAGCGTTAGTGCTATCAATGTTATAAGTAGCTGTGTCTTTCACCATATCCAGTGTTTTTTCTTGCACTGTCCACTGATTTAGACCTCTGTTGGCCCACTCTGCTAACATTAGGTTAAGACTTCTTGTTGCGCTTTTTAAATCATAACCAGTTCTAAGCTCTAGTCCACAACGCTCAAATGCCTCTTCAATATACTCGACTACATCAAGTTCAAAATCTGTGCTATTAGAAGTATTTTCTTTTACAAATAATTCGTCATCTGTGTCAAACCAAATAAAACATTCATTACTACCATCTGTCGATGATGAAAAAATTGCTTGTCTGTCATTTAATCTTGACCTTTTTACCCACACACTAGCAGTAAAAGTTCTTTGATTTCCTGCTGTTTGTGTTCTACTTAGATATGCACTATCCCCTGCATTAATTCTAAGAGAGTTACTTATTTCATAACTTTCTTTTACTTCACCTGAAGGTCCAGGTATCGTAACTCCCATGTTACACTACCTCGTCTGGAAACTCACCTAATGGTCTTGATACAACTCCCTCACTGTCTTTAGTATAGGTTAGTAAAGTTTTTAGTGCATCCACATCTGCACAGTTATCTATAGATGTTTCCATCGCATTAACTTTTGTTCTGACTGCTGCTCTGTATGTAGCAATATTACTAGGTACATTATAATCTGTTACATCTGCAGCTTTGATAACATACCAATCTGTCTTAGCTAGTAATCCTGCAGCTTCTGCATTAAATTTATTTTTATATTGTGTTTTCAAACCTTCTACTTTTACATCACCTACAGATTTACCTTCAGGTATTAAGCCATCTGTGTTGTCTTGGGAGGTATATAAAGAATCTGCAAGTTGCTTTGCGGTTGCAGTACCGTAAGTTCCTGTGACAGCAGAACCAGTAAAGGTGTAAGTAACATCAGTGTTGATATAAAATGCTTCATCTTTTCTATTTGTATTATCTATTTCTACAGTGTAGATACCTATTGCGTTTCTTTCTGCTTCTGTCCATAATGTGTATATGCTAGATGGATATTGATTATCTCCTATGGTTATACCTTTGTTACCTTTTGGAAACTGTGTAATTTTTCCTGATTCTACTAATGCAAACATGTTACTCCTATGATAATGTTAAATTTAAATTTCTTCCTACTTCTAAAAACTT
>FUFK010746223.1_pt1:2500-11494 | contig 11494 bp, 8 predicted proteins | sample 1021851 | NCBI WGS metagenome assembly FUFK01 (sample SAMEA51879418, study PRJEB19060) | metagenome
CCCATCGCCGGCTTCGGTGTGCGCGGCCTGATCATGAGCATTGCCGCACGGCTGTGGGTCCGCCCGGTGTTCAATCTGAAAGGCGCTGGTCGCCTGATCAGTTTCGGCGGCGCGCTGACATTATGCCAGCTGTTCTGGATCGTGCAGAGCCAGAGCGATATCTTCATCGCCGGACGCCTGTTCGATACGCACCAGCTCGGCCTGTATTCCGAGGCATTGTTCCTGACCCTGATCGTGACCGGGCGGTTCATCCCCCCGCTGAACGAGGTCGCCTTCCCGGCCTATGCCGAACTGCACAAGTCCGGCCGCAGCCTGGGNCCGTATTTCCAGAAGACGGTGCAGAGCGTGCTGCTGGTCGTATCGCCCATCTATATCGGTCTGGCGCTTACCGCACCCGAAGCGATATTCGTGATCTTCGGCCCCAAATGGGTNGAGATGGCCCCGATCGTTTCGGGCCTTGCCGTGGTCATGCCGNTGATGGCNGTGCAGATCATCTGTTCGCCCACCTGCACTTCCACGGGAAAGGAGCGGATCTACCTAGCTACAAGCATAGCCGGGGCGGCGATCTTCGCGACTTCGTTCTATATCGGCGTGCAGTTCGGACCCCAAGGACTGGTCCACTCCTGGTGGATTGGTGCACCGCTGCTGCTGATCTTTACGCTGGCGCTGACCCTGCCCCAGATCAACCTGTCGGCGGGCCGCCTGATCGGCGCAGCCATCCCGCCGGCGGCAGCCTGCGCTGTCATGGCGATCGCAGTCTTCGGAGTGCGAGCCCTGCTGCCGACCGACATTCCTGCCGCCGTGACGCTTGCCGCGCTGGCGGGCGCCGGAGCGGCGACCTATGCGGGCGTGCTGCTGCTGGCGTGGCCGGATGTCGTGCGATCGGGCATCGCCATGCTCAGGCGCCGCCCGACGAGCCCGATGCCGCCCGCATCCGGGCCAGTGCCTGTCGGTCAAACCAGTACCATTGTGGACTGAGCCGCGGCTTGAAGCCCGGCAAGGCCGCAGGATAAGCCTCCGCCAGATTGTCCGGCAGACCGCCGGGCCCTTCCGAGCGCATTATTTCCGTGATGATGCGGTTCTGGAACCGGCGTACCGCATAATTGACCATGCGCGCGGACTGGCTGCGCAAGCCCTTGAGAGTGATGCGATTGGGTTCGCAATAGAAGCCCGCATCCGGGCAGACTTTCACCAGTTCGTGGCGCCAGGCCGATTCCGGCCCGAGATNGGTATGCGCCAGAGCGCCGATCAGGCCATCGTCGCCGACAAGATCGTTCGGCAGGCGAATACCGCGGGTCCGGATGCGGCGAACGAAATCGCCCGACAGGGCATAACAGTCACCGAACAGGCCGCCCTCGCGCACCATGGACCTGCGATAGTGTTCGGCATTGCGGCCATTCATGGGAACGGCCGAGGCGGCATTGGCACCCGATTTTTCTAGACATGAGCGGAGGGCATTTACCGAGCCTGCCACAAGCTGCGCATCGCCATCGACGAACACATATGTTTGCGCATCCGGCGCNTCGTCGAGGACGAACCTGTTCCAGCTNCGCGATTTGCCGCCTTNGGCATAGTCNNCCAGCCGCACACCGCGTGCNGNATAGCCACGGACGATCTCAGCGGTGGAATCGCTGCTGCCGTTGACCACCACCCAGATCTGNACNTCGNGATCNNCCAGCGGCAGACTGTCGAGACANAGNGCNATCCTCGCCTCTTCATTATGGGCAAGGACAGTGACGAGAACCGGTTTGGATTTTTCAGTCATGAAACGAATGCGCCAGGCTGCCGAAGGCATGNCCAATACGCGCGGCAGAGGGCGGCGTCAGCAAATATCCATGCACCTGTCCCAGAGCGGTTNNNGTTCATCCCGTNAAGGCGGTGTGCCTTGCCCTGCCCNNNCCGCGACCCCAAGTATGCGCCCGAATGCCACCCGATACTGCCAATTCCGCCCAGCGCGACGATCCTGAAGGCTGGGCAACCGTCCAGCGGTTCCTGCCGTATCTCTGGCCAGCCGATAATCCGGCCCTGAAACGCCGCATCGTCGGCGCCATGATGTTCGTGCTTGCGGCCAAGGCGACCACGCTCGCCCTGCCGTTCGCCTATAAGAGAGCGGTCGATTCCATGACAACGCCGGCCAATCAGGCGGTCATGGTCGCTCTGGCATTCGTCATTGCCTATGCAGCCGGGCGGTTCGCCGCGGTCGCTTTCGACAATCTGCGCAATATCACCTTCGAGCGTGTCGGACAGGATGCCACNCGCAAACTTGCCGAAGACACGTTTTCGCGGCTGCATCAGCTATCGCTGAGNTTCCACCTGTCGCGCCGCACCGGGGAAGTGACCAAGACCATCGATCGCGGGACGAAGAGCATCGANGTCATGCTNTACTTCCTGCTGTTCAACATCGCGCCCACAGCGCTGGAACTGACTGCGGTNGGNGTCATCTTCTACCTCAACTTCGGATGGGAACTGGTTGCCGCCACCGCGCTGGCAGTAGGGGCGTATATCTTCGTCACGCGCACGATCACCGAATGGCGCAACGAATTGCGGCGGCAGATGAACGAACTCGACGGGACGGCCCTCGCCCGGTCGGTGGACAGCCTGCTGAATTACGAAACGGTCAAATATTTCGGCGCGGAAACGCGCGAGCGCGACCGCTACGCCGAATCGACCCGGGCCTTCGCCGAAGCGGCGATCCGGTCCGAAAACTCGCTGGCCCTGCTCAACATCAGCCAGGCGGTCATCATGAACCTGCTGATGGGCGCGGCGATGGCCTTCACCGTGTGGCAGTGGAGCAAGGGCGCGCTGACCACCGGCGATCTGGTGCTGGTGAATACCTATCTCATCCAGCTTTTCCGTCCGCTCGACATGCTGGGAATGGTCTATCGTACGGTTCGCCAAGGNCTGATCGACATGGCCGAGATGTTCCGCCTGATCGATACCGACGCCGAGGTAAAGGATGCTCCCGGCGCCCCTGCCCTGCTGATCCGCAAGCCAACTGTTGCCTTCGACAATGTCGTGTTCGGGTATGAGCAGGACCGGACGATCCTGCACGGGCTGAGCTTCGAGGTTCCGGCGGGCAGTCATGTTGCGATCGTCGGCCCTTCGGGCGCGGGCAAGAGCACGATCGGGCGATTGCTGTTCCGGTTCTACGACCCGCAGGAGGGNCGCATCCTGATCGACGGACAGGATATNGCNNAGGTTACCCAGCACAGTCTGCGCGAGCAGATCGGGATCGTCCCGCAGGATAGCGTGCTGTTCAACGACACCATCGGTTACAACATCGCCTATGGCCGCGGCGGCGCCGGGCGCGAGCAGGTGATCGCCGCGGCACAATCGGCAGCGATCCTGCCGCTGATCGAGCGCCTGCCCGAGGGGCTGGATACCGAAGTCGGCGAGCGCGGACTGAAACTGTCCGGCGGCGAGAAACAGCGCGTCGCCATTGCCCGCACGCTGGTGAAGGATCCGCCGATCCTGTTGCTGGACGAGGCGACAAGCGCGCTCGACAGCCGGACCGAGCAGGAAATCCTGGCCACGCTCCGCCGGGTTTCCGAGCATCGTACCACGCTGGCCATTGCGCACCGGCTGTCGACCATCGCCGATGCGGACAAGATCCTGGTGCTGGAGCATGGTCGCGTGGTCGAAAGCGGTCACCACACGGATCTGTTGCGCCGCAAGGGCCTTTACGCAGAGATGTGGGATCGCCAGCGCGCAGAGAAGCCGGATAGCGGCTGAACAGAGCTGCCGACCTTGCGGCTTGTGCCGCGATGCAACATTATTCATAATGCGCTGATCAACGGCGCCGATGCCGCGCCATTCCCGGATTAGACGAACGGAATTCTCGCATGCTCGACCGCAGCACGCTTCATCGCGACTGGTTTTCAAACATCCGGGCAGACCTGCTCGCCGGCCTGGTGGTGGCGCTCGCCCTGATCCCNGAAGCNATCGGCTTTTCGATCATNGCAGGGGTCGACCCGCGNGTGGGNCTCTATGCCTCGGTCGCAATNGCTATGGTNATCGCNTTNACNGGCGGGCGACCCGGCATGATCTCTGCCGCGACGGCGGCGGTCGCCGTCGTGGTGGTGCCGCTGGTACGCGATTACGGTGTCGATTATCTCTTCGCGGCAACGATCCTGATGGGCGTCTTTCAGGGCATCGCGGCGCTGTTGCGGCTGGACCTGCTGATGCAGTTCGTGTCGCGGTCGGTCATCACCGGCTTCGTCAACGCCCTGGCCATCCTGATATTCATGGCCCAGTTGCCCCANCTCGACCCGACGGCAGCAGGCATCGGCTGGACGACCTATGCCATGGTCGCGGCGGCGCTGGCGATGATCTACCTGATCCCGAGACTGACGTCAGCCGTTCCGAGCCCCCTCATCGCCATTGTCGTGCTCACCGCGCTGACCATCTGGCTCGATGCCCCGGTCAATACCGTCGCCGATATGGGCGAGCTGCCGGAAGGCCTGCCCTATTTCGCCCTTCCGAACGTGCCTTTGACATGGGACACCCTACTCATCATCGCGCCCTATTCTGCGACCATGGCGGCGGTCGGCCTGCTGGAATCGCTGCTGACGGCGCAGATCGTCGACGACATGACCCACACGGGCAGCAACAAGCGCCGGGAAAGCGCGGGTCAAGGCGCCGCGAACGTTGTTGCCGCGCTGTTCGGCGGCATGGGCGGCTGCGCGATGATCGGCCAGTCGGTCATCAATGTGACGAGCGGCGGACGCGGCCGGCTGTCGACCTTCACGGCGGGCGCAGCGTTGCTGATCCTGCTGGCGCTGCTTGGCGACCTCGTCGGGCAGGTGCCGATGCCGGCGCTGGTAGCGATCATGATCATGGTCTCGATCGGTACCTTCAGCTGGAATTCGATCCCCAATATCGCAAAGCACCCGTGGCAAAGCAGCGTCGTCATGCTCACGACCGTCATCGTGGTGGTGGCGACGCATAATCTCGCACTCGGAGTGCTGGCAGGCGTGATCCTGTCGGGCGTGTTCTTCACACACAAGGTGATGACCATGTTCGAAGTAGTGCGCGAGCGGGAGGGAGATACCGCGACCTATCGTGCCAAGGGGCAGATCTTCTACGCCAGCGTCGAACGGTTCGAAGCCGCGCTCGGCCCAGAAAGCATCCAGCCCGATCCGGCGCCGCATGTGATCATCGACGTGCGCAAGGCACATTTCTGGGACATCAGCGCGGTCGGCGCGCTCGACAAGGTGGTCGAACGAATGCGCCGCAACGGGCGCAGTGTGCAGGTCATCGGGCTAAACCGGGCAAGCGCTGATCTGGTCGACAAGTTCGCCCTGACCGACAAGACCGGTGTGGAAAGCGGGCTGGCCCCGCACTGAGGCAGATATGAACCTCGAAGCGATCATTGCGCAGTACGGCATCTGGGCGGTTGCGCTGGGTGCCGGCCTAGAGGGCGAAACCGCGCTCGTGCTAGGCGGGATCGCAGTCCATCGTGAACTCATTGCCTATGCGAGCACGATCCTGGCCGGGGCCGCGGGATCGTTCATCGCTGACCAAACCTTCTTTGCCATCGGCCGAAAGTTCCGCGACGGGCCGCGGATCAAGCGTTTCAGGCAGAAGAAAGGATATGCCCGCGCGGTGGCTGCATTCGAACGGCATCCGACGCTGTTCGTTTTCGCGTTTCGGTTTCTCTATGGAATGCGCACGGTGAGCCCGATTGCGATCGGCACGACCACCCTGCCCGCACGGCGCTTTCTCGTCATAAATGCGCTCGCTGCGCTTGTATGGAGCGCTGTCTTCGTGAGCCTTGGCTATGTCAGCGGACAGGCGATTGAAGCTGCATTCGGGCGAGTACGATCCTTCGCCCACGTGCTGATACCGGTCGTAGTGATCGCTATTGGCCTGGGCCTGGCGGCACGCACGCTGTTGCGCCGCCGCGGCACGAGCAAATAGGGTCCCCGCCGCAGGAGCGGCAGGGACCCTGTCTTACAGGATATACTTGCTAAGGTCGGTATCGCCCGCGAGCGTTTCCAGCCTTTCGCGCACGTAAGCCGCGTCGATCATGATCGTCTCGCCCGCGTGATCTTCCGCTTCGAAGCTGATTTCTTCGAGCAGGCGTTCCATCACGGTCTGCAAGCGGCGCGCCCCGATATTCTCTACCGTTTCGTTCACGCGAGCGGCCAGCTTGGCAACTTCGGTGATGGCATCTTCGGTAAAGTCGAGAGTGACGTTTTCGGTACCGATAAGNGCTTTGTACTGTTCNACGAGATTGGCCCGCGTTTCCTTGAGGATNCGNACGAAGTCTTCTTCGGTCANCGCACGAAGTTCNACNCGGATNGGCAGACGNCCCTGAAGNTCAGGAAGCATGTCCGAAGGTTTGGANACGTGGAAGGCNCCGCTGGCAATGAACAGAATNTGGTCGGTCTTCATCGGGCCNTATTTTGTCGCGACCGTCGTGCCTTCGATGAGCGGCAAGAGATCGCGCTGAACGCCTTCGCGGCTGACGGATCCGCCCCGCACATCGGAGACTGCGATCTTGTCGATCTCGTCGAGGAATACGATCCCGTTCGTTTCCGCATTTTCCAGCGCGACGCGATTGACGTCATCCTGGTCCATACGTTTTTCGGCTTCTTCGTCGACGAGGCGATCCCAGGCATCGGGCACCTTCAGCTTGCGACGCTTCATCGAGTTCTTGCCCATGGCCTTGCCAAGCATATCGGACAGGTCAATCATGCCCACGCCGCCGGGCATTCCGGGAATATCCATCTGCTGGCCGGGCTGGTCGCGAACCTCGATTTCCACTTCGGTATCGTTCATCGCATTCTCGACGATACGCTGGCGGAAGGCTTCACGCGTCGCTTCGCTGGCATTTTCGCCAACCAGTGCATTAAGAAGGCGGTCCATCGCCGCCTTGCTGGCCGCATCGCGCACCGCTTCGCGGCGGCGTTCCTTTTCCAGACGGATCGCCTCTTCTGCCAGATCGCGCGCGATCTGGTCGACATCGCGGCCGACGTAACCGACTTCGGTGAACTTGGTCGCCTCGATCTTGATGAAGGGTGCCTCTGCCAATTTGGCGAGACGACGGCTGATTTCGGTTTTGCCGCAACCAGTCGGGCCGATCATCAGAATGTTCTTGGGCGTAACCTCGTCGCGCAATTCCGGGCCGAGACGCTGGCGCCGCCAGCGATTGCGTAGCGCCACGGCGACGGCGCGCTTGGCCTCTTTCTGGCCAATGATGTGTTCGTCCAGTGCAGCGACGATGGCTTTGGGAGTGAGGTTGTCGGTCAATTCATTTTTTCCAATATCGCGCTCGTGCACGAGGCTTGAGCAAGGTTATGTGGAGTTGCCCGCGGGCTGATCCATCACACCGTTTCGAGGGTGACGTTGCCATTGGTGAAGACGCACACGTCTGCGGCGACCGCCATGGCCTTGCGCGCGATGGTTTCGGCATCGGTTTCGTAATCGACGAGAGCCTTTGCGGCTGACAGCGCATAATTGCCGCCCGAGCCGATCGCCGCGATCCCGCCTTCGGGTTCGAGCACATCGCCATTGCCGGTGAGAACGAGGAGGTTTTCCTTGTCCGCCACGATCATGAGAGCTTCGAGATTGCGCAGATATTTATCCGTGCGCCAATCCTTGGTCAGTTCGACCGCGGCGCGAAGGAGCTGGCCATTGTGCTGTTCAAGCTTGCGTTCCAACCGTTCGAACAGAGTGAAGGCATCGGCGGTGGCGCCGGCAAAGCCGGCGACGACCTTGCCGCCTTCGCCGATCCGGCGAACCTTCTTGGCATTGGGTTTCATCACCGTATTGCCCATGGAGACTTGTCCGTCCCCGGCAATTACGATCTTGTCATCGCGCTTGACGCCGATGATGGTGGTTGAATGCCACTGGGTCAGGCCGTGGCGATTGTCGTTTGCGTCCATGCCGCGCGATATGGGGGGCATGAAGCGGGGGTCAAGCGGCGGGCGTGTCAGCCCGGCCCCTGACCACCCATGCCCGGCGCGCCGACCGCACCGATATTGCCGAACAGGTCTTCGAGGAACGTGCGCTCCCGGCCCAGGGTCGGCGTGGTCGCACCGTCGGGGCTGAGATTGACGACCCTGTCCATACCTGTGCGTTCGGCGGACACGACGTTGCCTGTCTGGTCGAACTTCACTGCCAATACGGAATGTTCTTCGATGCGCGGACGCACGAACGGCTTACGCCCGGTGGTGCTGGACACGTAGTACCAGGTTTTTTCGCCATACTGGCTTTCGAATGTCGGGCGGCCCAATGTGCCGGCCACGCTCTGTTCGTTATCGATGCCCGGCTGAACCGACTGCACCAGCGCCGCATCGACGATATATCCGCGCGGTTCGCGAATGGAGGTGCAACCGCTTGCGGCCACGGCAGCCACGCCAATGGCGGCGAGACCCAGAATTTTCGACCTGTTCATGGGAACAGCAAATCTCCGTATTCCGGCAGGTGCTTGGCCGCGGGCGGCCACCTGCCTATATGCTCGGGCAACGCCTTAATCCCAAAGCGTCACCCCATGCAACTCGGCAATGCGGGGCGCTTGGGGATCGCGGCCTGTATTGCCGCTGAACGGAGTAGTCTCTTGTCTTTCCTCGCCCGCCTTTTCGGCACCAAACCCGACCCGCGCGAAGAATGGCGCGTTCTGTGGCACCGCACCGTTGCCGAAGCCCGCGACCCCGACTGGTATCGCATGTGCGGCGTCGCCGATTCCATCGAGGGTCGATACGACATGATCACACTGGTGTTGACCCTGGTCATGCTGCGGCTGGAAGATGAAGGCGGCCAAGGGCCGGCGACCGCACGGCTGACCGAATTGTTCGTGGACGATATGGAAGGACAGATGCGTGAGGCGGGGATCGGCGATCCGACCGTGGGCAAGAAAATCAATGCTCTGATGGAGAGTATGAACGGCCGCATCGGCGCCTATCGCGAAGGACTGCGCAGCGATCCCAAAGTGCTGATCGATGCCGTCCGCCGCAACGTTACCATGGCCCAGCCCGACGAGGCCGAGGC
>FUFK010043303.1_pt1 | contig 11493 bp, 8 predicted proteins | sample 1021851 | NCBI WGS metagenome assembly FUFK01 (sample SAMEA51879418, study PRJEB19060) | metagenome
TCTGAGGTGATTCATTATTTAAAGCAGAACTGGACTGGTGTGAACGATGTTGAACTGGCAACCCTTGAACGGGTGGATTGGTCCAACAAGAAGCGTCTACATAGCACGATTGGATATGTGTCACCCTTTGAGTTTGAAAAGCGGTATTATGATAATTTAACCCTGTCAGGCATCGCTGCCTGACTCAAGTAGATCAGCCTCCGATATAGTCGGGGCGGTTCATGTTTAGTATTTGACCATCATAAGTGTCAATAGTGCCTTTAGCTAAGCTAGTCTTTGCTGATTTAAAGTAGGTATATGCATCTCTCAGTGTTGGTACATTATTGGTCTTATCTTTCGGCTCTTCCAAGANNTCATGAAGCCCGTCATAAACATGCANACCTTTTTTTATATTNGCCATCATTATGCTGGCTTTNTCACGCGCTTCGGTGAGTGTGATTAAATGCGTTTCTTCTACTTCGTCTCTATACAGNTTTCCATTNATGCGCTTATGNANTGTATANCGCTTTGACTGCTTGCCNACACGTAGCGCAAANCCAGTTAANACATCNTCCATATAGATNTCAGTACCTTTAGCGGTATAGTCTACTGAATCNATAAATTTTTTGGTAAGTTTAACNTTCATATATCACCCATGCAGNAGTANATAACCATAGTGTTAGTAGTTATCATACTTTAATTACTANAANGGNCAAAGTATCAAGATAGTATCAAAAAACCAACTAAGTCCATGCGTTCGCATAAATTTTAGACAATAAAAAACCCTTACAAGCCAATGCCTGTAAGGGTTTGAATNTGGTGGGCCCAGTAGGACTTGAACCTACGACCAAAGGATTATGAGTCCTCTGCTCTAACCAACTGAGCTATGGGCCCTAACGTTAGACGCACAATGATACCTGATTTCTCTAATTTTTCAAGTAAAAGATAAGCACAATTATAACTATTTACTAAATTTTAATACTTACCACCTGCTAGGGTCAGACCACGTCCACCATCAACATCGATAATCTGTCCGGTGACATAGCTGGCTTGCATTAAATATAGTACGCTGTGAGCAATGTCTTCAGGTTTACCGATTCGCTGTAGAGGTATGGAGTCAACGATACTATGCTGCAGCGTAGGCTCAAGCGCTTGATCNCTATCAGTCTCAGGTAANACATTAACCCCAGGTGCTACACCGTTGACNCGTACGNTTGGTGCTAGATCAAGCGCTAGCGACTGTACCATCATCCGCTGGGCCGCCTTTGCCATATTATACACAGTGTAATCTTTAAAGGGCTTGTTGTGCGCATGAATATCGAGCAGGCTAATGATACAGCCTTGCTGAGCCTGCAAGTAGGGTAGTAGCGCTTGGCTGAGTATCAAAGGCGCTTTAGCATTAGTTAAAAACAGCTCATCCCATTGCTCATTATCGATACTAGTTATAGAGGTTATAGGAGTTGGGTAAAAGCGCGAGGCGTTGTGCACGAGTACATCAAGCTGACCAAACGCGCCGATGCTAGCTTTGACAAAAGTGTCTAAGCGGTCTTTAGCATTAATCACGGATAAGTCTGCGATTAATACTTTGGCGCTATGCGGGCGTATCTGATTGAGCTCGTCGCTGAGTTGTTGTGCCTCAGACTGGCTATTATGGCAATGGATAATAACGCGGTAGTCCTGACGATGGGCAGCTTTAACAATAGCTGCACCAATACGCTTAGCGCTGCCAGTGACAAGTATAACGGGGGCAGTGTCAAGATCTGTCATAAGCTAGGTTTGCTCATCTTGAGCTTGCAGGTGCTGGATACGAGCGCCGCGCAGAGCCGCCCCAATAGCTGGCCCTTTTAGGTCGCCTGCAATATCAGGCATACCAATAGCATGATAACTACTCAGCGCTAGCATCATTTGACGGTGATGAATGGCCAANTGTAGCACNTGACTNGTGNCTAATAATTGCGAGATCTTCTCAGGGGCTTTGTGCGCGCTACAAGCTTGAATAAGATCAATCTTTTGTGCGGCGTTCAGCTCATCTATGTTATTTAGCTGCTGCGCCTGCTCGACAAAAAGACTAGCAAATTGAGTATGCGCTTTGGGTACTTTGGCGCTTTGACCTAGGCTAGAGATGCTCTTAGAAGCTGTGGTTGCATCGTTTTTTAAATGAAACAAAGCGTCATCGAGACTCGCCATAAGCAGGGCCCAACGCTGTGAGAGGTTCAATTGCATTTGACCGGCGAAATACAAAGCGGTTTGTACGGTTTCTTTAACAGTGGTGTTTTGCCATGCTTGGCCCAGCGGTGCAAAATAGTCATCAAGCGCACCAATGTCAAATAGCGTCTGCCAGTAAATATGAGGAGAGACCTGCATAGTAGCGCGGCTAGATTCTTGCCAAACGCGCTCACAACTCAAATGCGCAAGCTCACCAGAAGTAGCCAACTTGCGCATCAATTGCAAAGTGTCACTACTGATACTAAACCCTAAGGCATGATAACGACCATAAAAACGCGCCACTCGCAGCACTCGTAGCGGGTCTTCACCAAAAGCGTCTGAGACATGGCGCAAGGTTTTTTGTTCAATGTCATATAGGCCGCCATAATAATCGATAACTTCGCCTGTGATAGGGGTGTCATCGGTTAAGCTGGTCACCTCGATTGCCATCGCATTGATGGTCAAATCGCGGCGCTGCAAGTCTTGTTGTAGCGTCACGTCAGGGCTGGCATGGACACTAAATCCTTGATAGCCGTGTCCTTGCTTGCGCTCAGTGCGGGCAAGCGCATACTCTTCGTGCGAGGTTGGGTGCAAAAATACTGGGAAGTCTGCGCCTACTTGTACAAACCCTGCAGCTAGCATCTGCTCGACGCTACTGCCTACCACTACAAAGTCTTTGTCAGTCACAGGGCGACCAAGCAGCCCATCGCGAACCGCACCGCCTACCAAGTACACTTGCATGCTCACCTCTAAAACCTAAATTTTAACCAAAAAAACCAGCCAACGCGCGACGTTAGCTGGTTTTATTATAGCATAGCACTTATTACTAAATGATAAGTGCTCCTAGTTATCAAAACGGCTAGTTATCAAAACGGCTAGTTATCAAAACCGCTAGATTACTTCTGCTCTTCTTCTAAGTCCAGCGCTTCGGTGACGGCAAGNGCAGTCATNTTGACAATACGGCGAGCAGTCGCTGATGGCGTTAGGATATGCACAGGCTTACTAGCACCCAATAAGATAGGACCGATGGAAGCGCTATTGGTTGCTGTTTTTAGCAAGTTAAAGGCGATATTTGCTGCATCAAGCGTTGGTAGGATGAGCAGATTGGCCGCGCCTCTAAATTCGGTAGAAGGGAAGTCTTCTATACGAATATGCTCATCAAGCGCAGCATCCCCTTGCATCTCACCATCGAAGTCAAAGCTGACATTCATTTCGGTCAATAACTGATAGACTTTGCGCATTTTTACCGCGCTTTCGCGGTTTGAGGTGCCAAAGTTTGAGTGCGATACCAAAGCGACTCTTGGGGTGATACCGAAGCGCTCAAGCTGTTCTGCGGCCAGTACCGTCATCTCGGCCAATTGTTCAGCAGTCGGGTCTTCATGGATATAAGTATCGGCAATAAAAATATTACGATCTTGCATGAGTACCGCGTTCATCGCATAAAAATCACTAACGCCTTGTTTTTTACCGATGACGTTTTGTACATATTCTAAATGCAGATGATAATGGCTAAACGTACCGCAGATCATGCCTTCGGCATCGCCATTTTCGACCAATAAAGAGCCGATAAGCGAGGTCTTACGGCGAACATCACGGCGAGCCAGCTCTATACTGACNCCTTTACGTTTGTTCTTTTCGTAGTAGCCTTGCCAGTAGTCTTTATAGCGTGGATCATCATCTTGATTGACGATAGTTATGTTGACGCCGTCTTGTAGACGCAGGCCAAGCTTTTCAATATTGGCTTCGATCACAGCTGGACGACCAACAAGAATAGGCTGAGCCAATTGCTCATCGACCACAACTTGTACAGCTAATAACACGTTATTATCTTCGCCTTCACAGTAAACGATACGCTTAGGATCAGATTTGGCGCGCGCAAAGATAGGCTTCATCACAAACGCTGAGTTATAGACAAACTCAGACAAGCGTTGGCGATAGNCTTTCATATCTAAAATAGGCAGGCTAGCGACGCCTGAGTCCATTGCCGCTTGCGCCACAGCAGAAGCAATCTCAATGATTAAGTTTGGCTCGAGTGGTCCTGGGATCAAGTAATCGCGGCCAAAACGGCGCATCTTATCCGTNTTTTTGACATTACCGACAGGGGTAGCCTCAACGTGAGCCATAGCTGCAATAGCCCGAACACAAGCGATCTTCATCTCTTCGTTAACGGCGGTCGCGCCAACATCTAAGGCGCCGCGGAAGATATAAGGGAAGCACAGGGCATTATTGACTTGGTTAGGGTAGTCTGANCGACCGGTCGCCATAATCACGTCTGGACGTACGGAGTGCGCAAGCTCTGGCATAATCTCAGGCGTTGGGTTAGCAAGTGCAAAGACGATAGGGTCTTTTGCCATACGTTTGACCATATCAGGAGTCAAAATGCCAGGCATCGATAAGCCTAAGAACATATCGGCATCATCCATAACCTCTTCGATAGTCGTCGCATCTGTATCGCGGGCATAGCGCTGCTTGGACTCATCAAGATTATCACGGCTAGTAGATATAATACCGCGTGAATCAGAGACAAAAATATTGTCTTTNTTAACGCCTAGGGCACAGATAATATCTAGGCAAGAGATAGCGGCAGCACCCGCTCCTGAACAGACAATCTTAATCTCTTCGATTTTTTTATCGATCAATATTAGAGCGTTGAGTAAAGCGGCGGCCACGATAATAGAAGTACCATGCTGATCATCATGAAAGACGGGAATGTTCATACGCTCGCGCAGTTCACGCTCGATTTTGAAGCACTCTGGTGCTTTGATATCTTCAAGATTGATACCACCGAAAGTNGGCTCAAGAGACGCTACTGCTTCGATGAACTTGTCAGGATCGTTTTGCGCGATTTCGATATCAAAAACATCGATACCGGCGAATTTTTTGAATAGGACGCCTTTACCTTCCATCACAGGCTTTGAAGCTAGAGGGCCGATATCGCCTAGGCCAAGTACTGCGGTACCGTTAGTGATAACACCCACTAGATTGTTACGAGCCGTATATTTAGCCGCCAGTTTTGGATCTTTTTCGATCTCAAGACAAGGTACGGCAACCCCTGGTGAATAAGCAAGCGCTAAGTCGCGTTGGTTAGCGAGCTGCTTGATAGGAGTGACTGAGATTTTACCTGGACGAGGATGCGAGTGGTAATGAAGAGCCGCTTGTTCAAACTGTTCGATTTCTGAAGCTGGGCTGTCCGTATTCAAGGAGGTATCGTCATTCATAATAATGGCCATAGTTAGGATAAAATGGTTATAGGAGATCCAGAAGGGTCATAAAAAAGGGTACTTCGAGCTGACTCATAAAAAAGGCTAATATCAGCGCCTTAAGACTGTGACAGGCTGTTATCCATAAAATAATGGCTAGGATAAAGCCAAATTTTTAAAAGCACACAGGGGTTAGCTAGGCAGATAAACACCTTGCGCTAAAAANATAACTATTCTAGCATCAATGTCAATTCACTGCCTAGTCAACCGGCGCTAAATGTACAAATTAAAATAACATGACAAGTCATCTATGAAGAGCAGCTAATCGGCAATTGCGGCGCGTCAGGTGCAGGAGGNGTGGTATCAAAATCAGTGGCGATATCTTGTACTTCATAAGGCCGGCTTAACAAGTCATAAACTCTAGCCACTTCATCGAATTGACCTTGCTGGGCTGCCGTAATAGCGCGCTGTGCCATCTCGTTACGCAGCACGTAGACTGGATTGTTGTTTTTCAAACTCTCGATTACTTCATCGGTCGCTAAGGTAGCAAGTCGGTTTAGATAGCGCTGCCGCCAGTCTTGCCAAACTGCTAGCGCCTCTGGCGGTAGTTCATGGCTTATAGTCGCTAATAGTTGCTTCTCATGAGGGTGTGTATCAGGAGCAACCAAGCCTAATAAAGCGCGAAAGCTATTGGTATAATCGAGCAGGTTATCCTCTAATAAGCTTAACCACTCAAACGCTAGCACTAAACTGTCTTGCTCGTGCGGCAGTCCGAGCTTGCGGCACAGACCTTGTTGGTAATGCTGCATAAAGGTTGTCTCATAAGGTGCTAAGCAGTCTGCTAGAGTCTCACGAGTCACGCCCTCAAGACGCATAAAATGCGGTAGCCAAACGTTTAGGTTCCAATAACCAATAGCGGGCTGGTTCTGATAAGCGTAACGCCCTGTGTGATCGGAGTGGTTATTAATCCAAGCCGGATTAAAGCGCTCCATAAAGCCAAAAGGCCCAAAGTCTAAGGTGCTGCCGGTAATCGATAGATTGTCAGTATTCATTACCCCATGAGCAAAGCCGATCAACTGCCAATCGGCAATCATACGCGCGGTACGCTCGACAACAGTACTTAAAAATGCCAGTACCGGCTGCTCAGCATCGCGGCACTCCGGATAGTAAGTATCGATCATATAATCAGTAAACTCGCCGAGTAAGTCCGGTGCAAAGCTCGCTATCCATTCGACATGACCAAGGCGTACATGACTATCTGCTACTCGCATTAAAGCGGCGCCGGCTTCCATGGTTTCGCGGCGCACAGGCGTATCTGAGACCACAAACCCTAACGCATTGGAGGCAGGGATACCCAATTGCGCAAAAGCATGACCACATAAGTACTCACGGATAGTACTACGCAGCACCGCCCGGCCATCTCCCATTCGTGAATAAGGCGTGAGGCCGATTCCTTTGAGGTGCAAGTCTTGTAGGGTGTCATTATTATCTAGCACCTGTGCCATAAGTAACCCACGCCCATCGCCCAGTTGTCCCGCCCATTGCCCAAACTGATGACCGGCATAAGCCATCGCCAGCGGCTCAAAACCCTCAGGCACATACTCTCCGCCGACGATTTCGACCCAGCGCTCCATTAACTCTTGATCAGTTGACCAGCCTAATTGCTCAGCGACTTGTGAGTTGAAGTGGCCGGCACGCGGGTTGTTAAGAGCGCTTGGCGGCTGCTTATGATATAGACGCGGATCTAATTGGGCATAGCTATTTTGGTAGCGCATAACGGCTTCCTATTTTTTATCGATAAATTGAGCAAAAAAATCCCCCTAACTATAACAGTTAGAGGGTAGGAGAAAAGTAGCAATTTTTAAATATTAGCTTTAACACTAACTTAGTACAAACTAAGCGGCTTTATTGTTAAAGCCAATGGAGCGAAATGCGGTTTTGAGATTATTATTATGCTCAAAGATTTTTTGCTCAACTTTAATATATTCGTGCTTAAGCTTATCATCCACTTCGTGTAAGCGATCGGCAAAGTCTGTCTTTTTCATCTCAACCGCTTTGGCTTTTAGCGCTTGCCATTCCTGAACGGTTTGCTTAAACGCATCGTATTCAAGCTTAATACGGTCTTGGAAATTTTGCATTGCTTGCGGAATATCAAGACCTTCAGAAGTTGCTTTGTCGATTTGTTGCTGCGCACGCTTAAACTGCATTTGTACTTCAGCATGCTTAATCGTCGTATCATCAACGGTGCGCAGATCTGAGGTTAAACCAAGCTTAGATAAACCGGCAATCAGCCACTTCGTTGGATCGTACTGCCACCATTTAACGCCATTACGATAGTCGTATTGGAAGAAGTGGTGGTAGTTGTGATAACCCTCACCCCAAGTAAATATCGCTAGCATAAAGTTATCACGGGCACTATTAGTGTCGGTATAAGGACGCGTCCCAAACATATGACATAAAGAGTTGATAAAGAAAGTAAAATGATGTGTCAGCACTAGACGTAGTAGGCCTGCTAACACCAGCGTACCCCAAACGTCACCGATCAACCAACCAACCGCAGCAACCATAGCCACGTTAGTCGCGAGCACCCAAAGACCATAATACTTATGCTGGATTTGTAACACTTTATCTTTAGTCAAATCAGGGATGTTTTTGTAATCAAAACGGCCGCTAGGGTAGTTACGTAGCATCCAACCAATGTGACTAAAGAAAAACCCACGCTGCGCTGAATACGGGTCTTCCATACGATCATCGACGTGACGATGATGGGTGCGGTGACCTGACACCCAATCAAAGGCTGAACCTTGCACGGCAAGCGTTGACCCTAAAAGTAAGAAGTTTTTAACCACAGGGTGCGCTTTGTAGGCACGATGCGATAGCAAGCGATGATAGCCTGCAGTAATACTAATACCTGTCCAGACCATAAAGGCGCCAAACACACCCCAGACTGGCGCACTGACTTCATGAGTCAATAAATACCAAGGGGTAATAACTGCCGCTGCAATAGGCGTTGCTATCAAAAAGATAGCAGGTACTAAATTAATGGGCGACTTTTGGAATTCAAGCTCAAGAGGGTCAACACCTTCATAGTTGGCTGCAGGGTTTGCATTCTTGTAGCCGCTTGTAGCCGCAAATTGAGTTTCTGCTGCTGTATTGGTGTTGCTCTTGTTATTGTCAAACCATGTCTTAACACGTAGCGCTTGAGTGCCAGCGTTTTGTATAAGCGTATCACCAGACTTCATAGCGAGACGTAAGCCTTTAAGTGGTAAACCTATGACTTTTTTAGCAATCATGTAATATCCCTAACGGTATTAATTTCAGCGTCCATATTACCCTAAAAACACAGTAAAGTGAACAGATATGCACTAGAAAAATATTGCTAAATAACAATAACTTGTATGAGTTATGGTATATCTATAGCGAAAACCACGTTAGCTATCAGGTGTTCAGCGAAAGTGTAAAACTGTGCGGAGATATGTTACACAAGGTATCGCGCTTAGCGAGCAGATATCGCATGCTGTTATTTAGGCAAACGCTATAACTTATAACAAAATATCAATCGGGAACTCTCAACGCTAGGGTCATAATAATTGCGAAGGAATATCGGTGATAATGACATCGACTTGCCATTCTATCAGCTGTTTTATCGCACTGATGTCATTGACCGTCCAAGCGCTCACTGGCAACTGATAACGATGACAATTAGCGATGATTTGCTTGTTTAGCAACGGATAATGAATACCCAGTTGAGTACAGCCTAATCGCAGCGCGGTATTGGGCGCTGATGAGATAAGACTCGGCTCAAGCACTAATAGGCCGCGAGATATCGATGAGAGCTGCGGATGCTGCTGCAATTGGGCGAGTAGGGTTTTATCAAAGCTCGTTAATACCAACGGCAGGCTTGATAACGGGCTATTGACTAAGTAGCGTAGTAACGCTTGCACAAGCTTGGTATGATCGGTGCGATTGTGAGTCTTAATCTCAAGCTCGATATGAGTAAACTGACTCAAAGTATGAGCCTGACTGCTTAATTCTGTGATCTCATAAGCCTTATCACTGCTGATGGTATTAACACCTAACAGACTATTGAGCGCTTGACGTTGAGGTTTGAATGCAGGGGCAGACATCGAGAGCGGTAGAGACTGCGCTAGCATATCGAGCGTAATGATATGATGGCCCGATTGGGTGTGACGTTGAATCTCGCGCAGGCTTAATTGGTCAATTCTTGCTTGCAGGCCGCATAGACGCTGTAAGGTGTCATCATGAAAAACAATTAAATGACCATCAGCGGTGAGCTGCACATCGAGCTCAACACCTGCTAAGCCCCTTGCTTGCAAGCGCTTAGCGTGTTGAAAACCGAATAAAGTGTTCTCTAGCGCTTCCACGCGGGCACCGCGATGCCCAAGGAGCTGCGTTTTTTTAAAATTTATCATAATAAGGTAAGAGTCTTTTGCATGATCAAAGCAGGTTATTATACCTATCTGAGCTGCCTTTTATGATAGACCGCTTGCTTTGACGGTCAATAAATAATCACAGTGCCTTTAAGCGTTCTGTGTTGTGTTTTTGCAACTAACGCTAGTTTTATATCGATTAAGGGCTTTTATTTGTATATCTGGAAATCGTCATGCTGAACATCTTAGCCAAACCCCGTATAATGATTTCATTTTCAATGAAGTGCCATTCTTTAAAGTCGCTATTCTTTCAAGTTGCCATTTTAAAATTATCTATGGTACAAGACTGTAGATAACAGATAGAGCTTATCCTTAGATTGGGTAAAAGACTATCTGTAAAAGGGTGATGATTTATAAAGCGTAAGTAACGATAAAGAGCTTAAAAGCAGTTATAAAAAGGTCAGTATCTCAGGAGCTAAATGAGTATGAGCGTAGTCAAAAATAAGTGGATGAAATGGCAGCAGGTTGCTGGTATTGGTTTGGTATGTGGTTTAGCCGTTGCAGGCTGTAGTCGCCCAGACGATGAGGACAGCGCCGATACTACGGATATTACTGCTGAGCAGCAAGCCGCCGATGATGCTGATGTTGCACCCGTAATGAAGTGTGATGANCCTATGGTTCAAGACCGTCTCAGAACCGCACTAAAGAACACGTTAGATCAACAAGCGCAAACGCTTGCAACTAACTATGCCAACAACGCAGACGTGGCTATTAGTGATAGTATGCTCGATACTAAAGTGGGTAATATCAAGATTGATGTGCAAAACGCAGCGGTTTTACAACAAGCCAATACCAATGGCATGACCACTTGTCAGGCGAGCGTCAGCATGACTTTGCCTAGCGAAGANTTATACCAAGCCAGCCTCATAGATTCATCTAATAACAAGCCAAGCTTGCAATCACGATTGGCTAAAGAAAATATCCGTATCAATAATAACATGTTAGTAGACGATGCTTTTAGCTATGTCATTGGTGCTCAAAACGGCCTAGTGCAAGCGCGTATCGCAGGACAACCGGCTTTAATCGGCATAGTCGCTGATGTTATGGCAGGCTCATCACTCAAAACCGTGCTAGATGAACAAGCAGCAAATCAACGTGCAGAGGCGGCAGCTGAGCGTAGAGCTGCTGTGTCAGACAGACAAGAGAATCAGACCATCCGTCAGCCTAGAACGGTGACGCCAGTTGAGCCTATTCGTCGAGCCGAGCCGCCAACACCACCAGCGCCGCCATCAATCAATCAAAGCGGCAGTGCGAATGAAGAGAGTACGGCAGCGGCTATCACAAATGATGATAACCCAGTAGAGTCTGCACTTCCAAAAGCCGTACCTGAAGATGAGAGCATCGATATGATCATCATCGAAGACGATAGTGCCACTTACTAAAGGTTATGATTGTCTTAAAAATCATGTCTTAAGCATCAGTGGTTAAAAAAAGCGTCTATAGCTTGAAGTTATAGACGCTTTTTGATTGTTTGTTATTTTCAAAGCGGGTTTTAGAATTTCGTTTAAGGCTAGGGCGTGTTGAACATTCACAAATGCGCACTGCTGATCGCTAAAATCGTTCTAGGGCGTGTCCCTAATCTGGAAAAGTAATTATAAAGCCTTTAAAATAAAGAGACTATTTCAAACATGGCTCTCTAAATTATGGCAAGAACAGTG
>FUFK010046588.1_pt1 | contig 11492 bp, 38 predicted proteins | sample 1021851 | NCBI WGS metagenome assembly FUFK01 (sample SAMEA51879418, study PRJEB19060) | metagenome
GAACTTATTGATGGTGGTAACATGAGTTGTTGCTATACTCAATCAGGTTGGGAAATTGAAGATGAAGAGAAGTTGAAGGGATTACCATACAAACCTCTATACTACACAGAGAGAGGCGAGTCAATGGAAGAAAATGCTCCTAGACTTCACAAAACTACTTCACACTTTTTTGAGGACACTAACAAGTGTTGTGGAGAGTATGCTTACATTAAGGAACTAGACGGAACTCTAGTTTGCTATGCTATCTCTTACTGGAATGAAGAGACTAGGGATTTCAATGATACTTTNACACCTATCAAACAAGAAATCCCTGCTGACTACCCACAGGAGTTGATGGCATGATCTATCCTAATGACTTAAGGACTACACTATTCTCAGAAATAGCAGAGATTATCGAAGAGGGCGGAGATTGTTCGCCCTATGATGTAGTTGACTTTATGATCTCAATAATGAATGAAGATCAGTTGAGACAATTAGAAGATGTAATTGTAAACCAGTATTCAACAAACTAATGAATGACCCTACCTTAACATCATCAGAGTGTGACGCTTTGATTCAGTTGATACTGAAAACGCCTTGTAGGTTAACTGACAAATATAGTGATGACTTTCAAGTCAATTTTAGAACTATTAGGAAGAAGTTAGGACACTTGGCAGATATTCAAGATGGAATCCCACAAATGATTGTACCTAGTGACAGTTGAATTAGTGGCACAAGGGCAGTAGATATTCAATATCACTGCCCTATAATAGTATTATAACAAACACAGAGGTTTTATGAACTCAGGTCAATCATCTACTGAACTGAATGATATGCTAACACAGTTCACAGAGTATGTCTATTCATTCTATGGTGCTCCTGATGCACTATATCCTATGGGTGCTACTAAAGTAGATATTATTAGTGCTACCTATGACTATCTAAACGCTATCACTACTCTCAACAATGAGAGATTCACTTGGGGCGATGGCGATTCTATTGATAGAGAGAGAGTCAGAGACTTTTTAGTCAGAAACTACGGATATTCCACAGATTTTGATGGTGGTAGTCTATGGGCATTAGATCAGGAGGCAGAGTAATGGCATATTGTGATGTATGCGGTAACTTTGATGATTTCTTATCTTTTGAGAAAAAAGATAAGAATGACCCTGATTACCAACCTGACTTATATTACTATTGGGATAGTCCAATAGAAGAAGATTACTACTGGCGAGACTCTTTCCCTAACGTGGATTGTATGTGTGAAGTATGTTTCGACATTGCTAACTTTAGCAAAAAGATAATCTGGGCAGACCATTAAGTGTGACAGTTAAAATACTGTCACATAGGGTGGTTGATTTTTGATAATTTTCGATTATCATTAGTATATACAACAAACACAGAGGTTTTTCAAAAATGACTCTAACAAGAGATTTCAGTTACGATCAACTTGTAACTATCAAGGCATTTTTTACAGATGCAGAGTGGGAGACAATTAGTGCTGCCCTCGAAGATTATGAGTGTTACGCAAATGATGAAGCAGCGGAAGAAGATTTGATTGGTGGAATCCCAGTTGCAGATAGACTTGACTCTATTGATGACAAGATTAATCACTTATACAGGAGGTTAGGTTAATGGATAAAAAGGATATGAAGAAATTGTGTGATGATGCCTTTGAAGTATTAGAAACCTTAGAGGATACTGTATCATACTTATGTGATGAAAAGAGACTTAGTGGACTCAAGGTTTATACTTTCATTAGAGAGTTCGCTACACTTAAATTACAAGAGTTCCCCGAACCATTTAGTATAGAGGTAGATTAATGAACAAAACTAACAAAGACAAAATGTTAGAACTACAGAATCTAACAGACAAGCAATTTNCTGCTCTCAAAGAGTATTATGTTGACACTATTGTTGAGGGTATGTCAGTTAAAGATTTAATCTATTATGTAACTGAAGATATGCAGAAGTGGATAGACAACTTGACATTCAATGATGCTTTAGTTGAGATCGAAGGATACTTTGATGAATATTTTACCGAAACTATCGAAGAAGTCCTTGAGCAGTGTGACAGTTAAAATATTGTCACAAGGGCAGTTGATATTCAGTATCACTGCCCTATAATGATATTATACAAACACAAAAAAGATTATGTCAAACTTAATGACCATTAGTGAATACGACAAAGTTGTAAGACGTTTTGTAGATGAATATGTAAACAACTTAACGCCCGATCAAATGAGAGAGATTATCTCAGAACAGACACATATTGATTTCGAGAACATCAGACAAGATACTGGACAATCAAGTGTATTTGAAGAAATGGAATCTTGGGATAGTGAACTATACACAGACATAGCAAAAGACTATCCTATTCTATTCGAGGATACTGAAGGGTGGACAGAAGAAGATGTAAGAGAGTTTTATCAGGAGTGTGACAGTTAAAATACTGTCACAAGGGCGGTTGAAATTNCATTTCACTGCCCTACAATGGTAGTATAACAAACACAGAGGTTTTATGAAAAAAGTTAAACCAAACCAAACATACAATATGCACGAAATTGGTGTTGTATTGAAGGGTTATCAAATCAACAATGCTATGGAGAATGCTTGGACAACAATCCATAGTTATAATGATGGTAACTTTAAAGGCGATCTACAGAAAGCAATGGAAGTTTTAACATTACAGTATATTAAGGAGGGTAACTACTAATGAGTTGTTTACAAAATGAACTAATACTTGAATCACTCTATGAGCAAGTATTAGAAGAGAATCCAAACTTATCTGAATTGGAAGCAATTAGACTAACTGAAGAATTATTCGAGGATTTAGCACAATGAACCAAAGAAAAGAAAAGTCTTACATAGTCACAGAAATTGAATTTGACTATGATGATGGTAACAATATGGAATCATATCCAATTAGTTATGATGAACAAGTTGCAAACAGAGACACTGCTTTGGGTGTATGGTTCGCCTATGATGATGAGCACCTAATTGATAGAATTAGTGATACAGTTGGTTATTGTATCAAGTCAATCAATTTTGAACCAAATAGACCACATTCATTAACTGCTTTTTTATGATGACTAGAGAACAGCAAGTAAAGGATTATGTAAGAGATCATTACAAATATTACGGATTTTATCCCTATGATGTTGTATTGAATATGGATACAGAGAATGAAGAAACTCTATCCTATGACGAATATATGGCAATTTACAAGTCATAATGTGCCACTAATATAACTGGCACACTACTTGTTGAAATTCAATGTCACTGCCCTACAATGGTAGTATAACAAACAAAGACATGAATTTCTCAAGAAATCCAAACACTAACTCAATCACTCTTACTTTTGATAGTGGTAGAGTATCCGATCTAAAGAATGCTTTAGATTTCGCTATTGACAATGATAACTCACTAGGTATTAGTGATGTTATTGATCTCACTTGTATGAGTGACTTGCTCGAGGAGGCACTAGCATGAATCAAGAAGTTTATGAAGCGGTGCTCAAGTCCTATGACGAGGGAGATTTCGAGTTTTTCGATTTGAAAAACGATTTGTACTATCAACTATTTTATGGAGGTGCTGACTATGAATTTTGCGATTAGAGAACTTGAGTACTTACTAGAGTGCTTGAACTTTCATTATGCAGAGAATAGTGACAAGAAAAAGGATTACATGGCACTTAATTGTGAACTATGTTATAGACTTGAAAACGATATGAAACAACAAAAAGAAGTTTATCGTTTACAAGGGCGTGACTATACTGGTATTCAATCAGTTGTTAATGAAGTTGACCCTTATGGATTAGAGTCCATTACTGAAGGCGACTACGATTCAGAGGGGAATTGGATACATGAATGAATATAGAGTTACTGCTACAAGAGTAACAAATTACGTTGCTTTTATTGAAGCGGAAGATGAGCAAGAAGCAGAATTACTTGCTCTTAATGGTAACACAGATTGGCAATTTCTTGATGATGATGACTATGAAATCTATGAAATTGAGGAGGCGGATTAATGAAATTAGATGTTACATTAACTGAACTAAGTATAATTAATTGCGCTCTTGATGACTATTATGGTAGTATGGTAGATTATTACCGAACTAGCGAATATTATGAATGTAAAGAAATTAAGTCAATTAGAGATAGAGTAGATGCTATTACATTCAGAGAGCAAGAGAAAGTAGCAAAAAAGAAAGCAAGTCAACCTAAACCAGAATGGTAGGAAAGTCAACCTGAAGTGTGCCACTTATCAAACTGGCACACTATATGTTGTTTTATGCTTTCATGCTATTATAATGATAGTATAAACAAACATAGGAAATCTATGCAATTTCAATCTGAATCACTCAATACAGTTGTTGACTACTATGAGGTTAAGTATTTTATCAAGCACTGGTACTGAGGTCAGTAAGAATGCTAGACTTAAGGTAGTCACATATAAAGGTAAGACTTTTGAAAAAGCACCTATTAATGTATATGACATGGCGGAGGAAATCGACATTTTACTTGAAAATAACTATGCTGTAACTATCAATACAAAAAGACCTGCTCAATTTATGAGTCGTATGACAGTTGACAAAGTGGCACAAGCAAGGACTAAATTCTAGTCCTATCCACTATAATAGTAATATAACATACAAAGGCATTATGAGTTACGTTAATCCTACTGACCAATTCAGATATGAGATCGAAACAGAATCGCATGATCTAGGTATTACATACGTTTATACTGATGATGTTGANAATGCTGTTCAATACTGTTGTGATGTATCTAGAGATTATCAGACAGCATACTCACTTGTTAGAGATAAGTTTACAGGCGAGATTTTAAAAGTCAAGTCCAGTTAGGACACTTTATAAAGTGGCACACTGCCACTTGAATCCATTATTCACGCTACTATAATAGTAGTATAACAAACATAGGAGATCATGCCCTACACTACTGAACAATTTAACAATGATGTTCAAAAGTTAAGAGACTTAATGAACAAGTGTGAAGAGTTAGAAAAGAAAAAAGTCATCAAACTTGGAACTAATGTAAAATCCAAAATACATGATGATCTAGAGGGCAGTGTAGTCCTATTGGATAGAAGCAGTAACTATGCTGTAGTCAAAACTCATATAACTGACTATGAGATTATGACAGTTGAAGCATACTTAAGTGATCTGGAGGCGGTATAATGTTTATAAACAATACTCAAAAACAAGTAGTTGATGCTCTCAATCAACGTAAGTATTTAAAGTTGAATGACGGATTAAGAATAAGGGCGATAGATTCTCGAACTACTGGAATCTATGCCTATGGGCGTAAATTTGCAGAAGTAGTATATAAAAATGATTTTTTAGATGATGTTGTATCAAGTGAGACTCACTATATTATAGAAGAGTTTTTGACATTTTACATTAAATCAAACATAGCGGATAAATGGAAAAAGTTTTTTGATAAGGTGCTTTTTTCTAACATACTAGGGTGCGGAGTGTCAATAGATGATGTGCCAGTAATNAAAGTGGCACAAGCAGTGTAGATTTCATATCTCAATCCATTATAATAATAGTATAACAAACATAGGGGCGATCAAGGGTCGTACTAAGTATCGGTCATACTCTAATGTAAGTCCCCTATTCATTTTTCTTTTTTANNATGANCAAAACAGAGAGACTAATCAACAGAATCAAAGAAGTAGAAAACTTTGAAAATGTTGCATGGGTATGCAAGAATTTTTCAGATTTTTGTGATGAAGTGCTCGAGTGGGGAGTAGATCACGCTGCAGGCGTGGATTTTGATGATCCAGAACTTGATTTTGATGCACTTGATAATGCTATCGCTTCAATCGGTTTACCACCATCAGAGTGCTTATAATGGATAAAGAGTTATTTGACCTCGCCGACAGATACGAAGGCAACTTATTAAACTATTTTTGCGGTATGACCCCAAGTGAGTCACGCAGGTTTAATAAAATGGTAAGAGATCACAAAAACAACAAAAGGAGAAAATCTTGAAACTTGACTTAAACACAGAACAATTAGAGTTTTTACAGTTCATTCTTGACAACTTTGAATATAATGATGATGAAGAAAGGGCGTTAAAAGACTCTATTGAATCCCAGTTATATGAGGTAAGGGAGCAAGATTTACTCATTGCTATGAAAATAGCGTCATCACACATTAACCCATTAGGAGGCAATTAATCAATGGACACTTCAAAACTTAGTGACGTTAGTGTTAACGTTAACCTATCATTTTATCAAGTGCAAATTTTGAGAGAACTTGCTACACTTGAAAAGCGTGCTCTATTTGAGGAGAGCGGAGGAGAATTTGAAGATGACTACATTACAGAATTAAACCTTATAGAAGATAGTCTTATCAATGTATTAGATCAAACAATAGTTAACAATAGTGATAAAGTATCAGAATCTAATTATGACTATGAAATTAAATCTTTGAACTTTAGTTGACAGTTTTAATGAGTCATTAATCGTGCCTAATTGTTACTTAGTGGCGTACATCAATGCTTNGCGCTTATTGTTATAAGTCCACTAATTAACAATTTTATCGTGTAATTCGTCTTTATTAGTCTTACATTATCCTAGTCACTTTGAGGCGAAAACGATTTTTTTTAGAAAAATAAGGTTTCCTAGTGATAACATAACACTGCCATGTTTCCCCACTAAATAACATTTAGTAGTAAGAAATATGCGTGCTTCGTTGACATTTAGTGCAATATCTGTTAGAATTAAATGTAATCCAACTGCCTCAATCTTATGGACTCTCAAACTCAATCAGTAACCCGCTATCGTGTAACAATAGATTTTACTGTAGAAAATACAGGTAATCCGCCTTCTAACTGGAACTGGGAGGATTTACTTGAATTAGATGATAGAAACCGAGAGAGAATAAAGTCGTTATATGTAGAAAATCTGGGAGAGATTGCCTACAAAAAGTATAGCAATAAGGAGGCAGTCTAGTGGATAAAGTGAAGCAATGTCGTGCTCAATCTGTCGAGGATAGTGAAGCATTTATAAAGAGATTATCCGATAGTGATGATAACTTTATAGATGACAATTACCCAGACTATGTAATTGAAATTGAAATGGAATCGTATGACCCATAGTGAAGCAAATGCGTGCTTAAGTGCGCCTCTATTTGATAAGAATGAACTAGCACTTATAAAGTTATTAGTGTTAGAATCGTTATCAAAGTATGATGACTTAAATGAAGCAAATTGTAGTGGTAATATCTACAAGTTGTTAACAACAATTAAGAGTAAAGTACATGAANTAAGTAATGAATTATAACCCTTATTTGATGTATTTTGCTTCATTTTGTAAATCATTAAAAAAGGTATAAAAAACATATATCTGTTTTGTATCTCTTTTAATATAAAGATGAAAATTTATAGACATCTAGGGGCGCATTATACCACAAAACCGCAGAAAAGTCAACCAGTACTGTGCCACTTTATGAACTGGCACAAAGGGACTTGACAACCCTGCCAAAGTATGATAACCGAAAATGTCAAGAGGGACTGTGCCACTTTATAAACTGGCATAAGACAACTTGACAGCACCTTGTCAACCGCTCTTGTGACACTTTGAGAACTGGCACATTATGACTTGACAAAACTTGTCAACTATGATAGGGGCATAATGTTACAAATTGATATAATTATTGCGGAGCAGGGTGAGTGTCGAAGAGTTTATAGATCCTACCCCGAATCTCTTATAACCCTATTATAGGGCACCACGGAAAGAAGTCAACCCATTATTACTAAATGTTAACACCCATTGTGCCAGAAAAGAAATCGGCACACAGGTGGTTGTTTTTTGTTCTGTATGGATTAATATACTTATAGATCAAACAAACACAATTTAAAAACATGAGAAAAATTGAAACAAACATGAACAAGGCAATCAGACACGCCGAGGACTTCAGATCATCTAACACTACAGTAACCCACGCAATCAACGACGCTGGACAATCTGAGGCATATGTTCATTTACACGGCAACCACATTGCCACAATCTCATGCACTGCCATTACACTATTTGACGGCGGTTGGCAATCTAATACAACTAAATCCAGACTTAATGCACTTTGCCAAGAGTTCGCCCCTTACGCATTTGTATTTCAAAAAAACTGGGATTGGTATGTTTCACAGAAAGGAACTCACGGTAAAAACATCAAATCGGATTTTGTAGACGGTTTCACCCTTCCAATTAAATAGGAGGGTGATTCAATGAAAGGGCAAACAACCTACTTGAAAACAACTAAAGGCAAGATCATTAAATACACGGTTTTGCCTAGATCCACTAAGGGCGCCACTATGGCACGCCGCTCTTGGAACAATGCCGCGCCAAAAGGTTCATTTATGCACGGCGGCATGGCAACCCACGCTGCGAGCATCGGCACTGGCAACAAATCTGCCAAGGTATAAAACCACTTGAGAAATTGGCACATTACCCAGTTTCTTTTTTTCTCTTTTATGTTTATAATAGGTATATACAACTAAAAAGGATTTAACCACTATGTCCACCCACACAGTATTAGACATTGAACTAGATTTCACCAACTTCCCAGAGTTCGATGATATGGATAAAGAAACCGCCAAGGAACTTGCATTAGGTGACTATGATGCACTCGACCCACTGCAAACAGTAATTATGATTACTCAACTTTATAAGTTCCCTGTACTTAGTGCCATTGTAAAAAACAAGTATGGTAACACTCATGTAAGGTTTACAGGTGAAAAAGGTAAAAAGGTCGGTTGATAGACTGTCCACTAGGGGGGTTGCATTTTATCCCCCTATGACTATAATTAAGGTATAACAAACACATTAAAAAACATGAGAAACGGAATCAATCAACCTTACACAGGATTAACAGAAGATCAGTACAACGATCTAAACACTCAACTGTTTGACCTTATCCAGTCTCTCCCCTATAAGGTAGATACACCAGATTTAATTAATGCACTTAAGGTTAACTTAGACTGGTTTGAAATGAATGACTATGCCCTAGATGAATTCTAGGGAGATCACTGGGTAGACTCTCACACAGTTTGCCCAGTGTTTTCTTTTGTTTTCATGGCGGTTATAAAAACCGATAAGTCCCTAACCTACAACGAACCAAAATCGAGAGCTATATATTATTCGTATTCAAAAAAATTTTGGATATAAAAAATGCCCCAGTAGGTTGACTCTGGGCAGGGGTTGTGTTATACTATAGGAGTAAACAAACAGTAAAGCACATGATTGAAGGAGTTGTATTAACACTTGTATTGATGACCTTTTGTATAGGTTCAGCAATCGGTATCGTAAACTATGGAACAAAAGGTAGGTTCTTTTAATGGCGGTTTATAACGACTATGAGATTCGTATAAACATTAATCAGTTGATTGAGAAGAGGATCCCTTGTTGTGATCTTCTTCATCCTGATCATTGTTTAACAGAGAAGCAAGTGGCAGAGATAGCNCATGATGTAAGAATGGATATTGACTTACATCCTATCTACAAGCAAGTGGATAGACATATCATGCNGTATGTNGAAGCAGCTGGTATTGATAATAAAGAGCATTGGGTTGAAGAGAAACTACTTGATCTTCCTGATGAAGAAGGTATAAGTTTTGATTAAGGAATTGTAAAGAAGACATTATGGCGATATATAAGAATAACAGGATTGTTATTGATCTCACTGAGTTAGTTGAATGTCGAGCACAAGTTACTGGGCAAGAACTATCTGAGTATGAAGTTGAGCAGATAGCGTCTGCATTACAGCATACACTTACATGGGATAGTTTATTCTTNATGGTAGATACTGCAATACTTGATTTTGTCGGTATGAACCCAGTTGAGTATGGCAGTGAAATGAATGAGTCATGGTTATTAGAGATCGAGCGTAACAAGAAGAAGTTTAAGATGGTAGATTTAAAAGGAGGTTCATGGACTATTCAAGTGCCACAGCGGATAAAGGAGTAAAGTCTTATCACATTTATTTCGAGGATAAGTGTTTGTTTAAGAACTTAACTGAAGAAGAGTTTGATTTGATATGGGCGAAGTTATATCGTTCGTATCATACAGATAGTGTGTCGTTTGTTTCTTGTATTGGGGATGAGTGTAAGTTGGAGGAGCAAAGTTATTAATGCACTCACTTGATCATATTGAACATTATACTAAAGGATGGATTGATCATTTACAGGAACCCACGGAGAGTGGAGTATCAAGNTGTCCTTATGCAAAGAAGGCCACTCACAGATATAGAAAGGTACATGACTATCACTCTGCATATGACTTCTGGGAAGCAGTGTCAGAGGAGTGTGATAAGTTCAATGGCGATTATGATGTCGTACTTGTGGCTGCTGCAACGAACAATCAGCATATAGATGATCAGATACTGGGTGGAGGAGTTGATGCAATTAATACCTTTTTAAATAAGAAAGCACAGGGTCTATGGCTCGTGTTTAAGTATGACCATGTGTTTACCATTGTTATGATTCAAAAAATTTCTTTTTTAGACGACGCATCGAGGGTTCTGGAGAGTAAGGGTTACTACAACCGTTATAACAATCAACAGATGGAGAAGGTCGTTTATGGGCGTAGAAGATATCGGGAAAAGTTAGATGGAGTGTAAGAACCTACCGAATCACGGATACGTTGAAGGAGTTCTAAAAAAATCCGAACGTGAGTACCTCTGGAGCTTGATTGGAGATCTCGATGGTTTAACAGAGAAGAACTATGGAATGAAAGTATCTGTTCAAAAGCAATTAGAAGATAAGGATAACTACTTTACTAATAACGTATTGATGCCATATGTTCAAACGTATGTGAATACCTATGGGATACCGTTTCTAACGAATACTACTCATAGTCACGACTTATGTTTGAATCGCTTCTGGGCTAGGATATCTAAGGATGGAGACTATCAAAGCATACACGACCATCAAAGTGTGTTTACGTTTGTAATCTGGTTGAAGATACCTTTTGACGGAAACAAAGAAAGAAACATACAACCAAACTTCCGCCCAGAATCAGGGGACTTCTGTTTAGTGTATACAGATACAACTGGTCAAATACTCAAGAAGAACTGGATACTGACACCAGAATTAGAAGGAACAATCATAGTTTTCCCAAGCCGTATAAATCACATTGTATACCCTCACTTTTCAACAGATGACTATAGGGTTGCAGTAGCTGGAGATGTGTCGTTATCAAGTCACAACCCGCTCAATGAGATATAGAGTAAAAACACTTTTGTATAGATAGAAACATAATGAACTTACAAGAAACAATGCAAATTGATCTCGATGCAGGGACAATTGAATTGCTATACGAATCAATTCAGTTCCGCCTCGAAAACGACAATCACTTAATGTATCATCCCGACATTCGCAAAGACTTAGAAGACTTATTGGCAGAATGGGAAGATGAGTACGTTTAACGTCTATATTGGCGAGAACCTCATCATGGAAAAGGTTCCGCATCACGATATAAAACATAAGCTA
>FUFK010074697.1_pt1 | contig 11492 bp, 18 predicted proteins | sample 1021851 | NCBI WGS metagenome assembly FUFK01 (sample SAMEA51879418, study PRJEB19060) | metagenome
ATATATATGGCATACCAAATTGTGTAGTGCAGGTTTGTGATTACAAAGATAAAAGCCGAGCCTGCTTAGTAAAACCCAGGGAAGTAGAAACACAAAGAAAAAATGCAGGTGTAGACTTCGTTGCCAGTATGGTTAGGTTTAGGGGAGGAGAATGGCGAGTTGTGTTAACACCAGAACAATTCAATACTTTATTACAATCAGCCTTGCAGTAAACATAATATTGTTATAATATTAATCTTAAGTAAACAATTACTGATGACCACTAAACAACCTTCCACTTTAGTTGAAGCTTTAAATGCTTTTCAAAAAAAGCATCATGCTGCTGGTAGAGATGGTACTAACCCTTTCTTTAAAAGCAAATACACCACATTAGCTCAAGCTTTGTTAGCTGTTCAACCAGCTACAGAATTTGGGTTATGTCATACGCAAATAAATGACTTTGTAATTACTCCAGAAGGAGAAATAATTACAATTGTTGTTACTAAATTAATGCATACATCTGGTGATGAACCTTTAATTAGTAAGTATCCAGTTCCTAAGATCCCTGACAATGTCAAGAATGCACATCAAGAAGCTGGTTCAGCACAAACTTATGCTCGAAGATATAGTCTTCTTGCTGTTTATGGTTTGGCTGGAGATGATGATGATGGTAACTCATTAACTAAAGCACCAGCACCAAAGAAAGGTGTAGCAGAAACTCCAACTAAACCTAATCAACCTTTAAAACCTACATCAGTTTTAGAGAAACTTCCTGATCCAATATCTAAGGAAGCTAAAGCATTAATTCTTGAACAACTTCAAAGTCTTCACGAATCAAATCCTGATAAGATGAAAGAACTTGTTGAATCATTTAGAAATAAGTTTGGAATCAAAGATACTAAGATTACCAGACATATTACAACTGCTTTACATGGTGAGTTTTTAAGTCATGCTATATCAAAAATAGATGACACACTATGACTACAGAAGAAGCAGACTTCTCTGGACAAGCAATTATGAAACAACTTGAAGAGAGAAGGGCAGCCCAGAAAAAAAACCTTAATCGAAATGTTTTAGGGGTGCGTACTTCTGATGAATTAGCTGCTCGTGTTAGAGAGCATTGCAAGTCGAGCAATCTCTCTACAAACCAATTTTTAAACAACTTATTAAAAGAATTTTTTAATCATGCCTGATTTCAATCCAGCACTTCCATTACCAATTAAATGGAACATTAGTGACGATAGATTTGATCCTGAAAAACAAGTCTTGAGTCTCACAATTCCTGTTGACTCTGTTACTCATTTAATAGATCATTTACAGAACCTAGTAAATTCAAAAGCTAAAGATGGAGAAGTCTACGATTTCAACAAAAAAGAGAAAGTTAAAACTAAGTGTGTACAAATCTACTCTAAAGCGATGGATGGACCATACGGAATATTTGGCAACATTAATCCACAGAAGATCGAATCTGTAAACGAAGAACTGCCTTTTTAAAACTCTAACTACCTTCCAATGCAATTAAGAGAATACCAAACCACTGCTCTTGAGCAGTTAAATCTTCAACTCCAAAATCAGAATAAATCTCCTTTACTTGTCTTGCCTACAGGTGCTGGTAAAACAGTTATCTTTTCAGAACTAGCAAAAGATTTTGTAAGTAAAGGCAAGAAAGTAATGATTCTTGTTCATAAAAGAGAATTGATCAAACAATCTTGTCAAAAGCTTGATTTGATTGATTCTAAATACGGAATCATCGCCTCTGGTTTTCCCAGGGATAATACTCAACCTTTACAAGTTGCTTCTGTTTATACTCTCTACAGAAACATCGAAAGAGAAAAGTTTGTTCCTGACATAATCATCTTTGATGAAGCACATCACATTGCTGCATCTACATGGTTGAAAATTGTAAAAAGATACAAAGATGCCATAAAGGTAGGAGTGACAGCGACTCCCATACGTTTAGATAACAAACCTTTAGGTAAGTTTTTTAACGTACTTATATCTGATGTACAGACTAATGACTTAGTTTCAAAAGGTTACTTATGTAATCACAAAGTATTTGCAGGAGCTAAACAACCTGACTTAACTGGTTGCAGATTAAAAAGAGGAGAGTTTCAAAAGAAAGATTTAAAAAAAGTAATGGATCAACCAATGATTATTGGTGATGCCGTTGAACAATATAAAAAACATTTGTTAGATAAACCAGCAATTGCTTTTTGTGTTGATATTGCTCATGCCAAAAAAGTACATGAAAAGTTTATAAAAGAAGGTGTTAAAGCAGAACTATTAACAGGTGAGATGAAACTACCTGAAAGAGATAAAGTCCTTGATAAGCTAAGAAACCATGAGATAAGTGTTGTTGTTTCTATTGACATCATTAGCGAAGGAACTGATTTACCTTGCGTGACAGGAGCTATCCTCCTTCGTCCAACAAATTCTCTTGCTTTATATGTTCAACAAGTAGGAAGAATATTAAGACCAGAAGAAGGCAAAACAGCAATAGTATTAGATCATGTTGGCAATACTTACAGGCATGACTTTGTTGACGTTGAACGGATATGGGAATTAGATTTTGATGAAGAAAAAGTAAAAAACAAAGCTAAACCTATATTTAAAACTTGTAAACAATGCAATTATGTTTTCAAACCACAAAAGGTTTGCCCTAATTGTGGTCACGAACTTACAAAAGAAGAGTTACTTGAGATTGAAGGTCAGTTAGAAGAACTTAAAAGAAATCATGATAGAAAACCAGATACTATAAAAGAAAAATATAAAACATCAATTTATGCAAAATCAAAATACAATAATTCTAATTTATTAGATTTTGAATTTTTAACTAAAAATAAAAAAGTAGTTTTTGAAACTAAGACTAATTGGAATACTAGTTTCTATCTAAATCACAATCAAGATAAACAAGTAAAAGTAGGTGATAATATTATTTATTATGTAGGTGCTAATCAACAAAAATATGGCATAGTTGTTGGATTTATTGATAAAGGAACAGAAGATACTTATATGCATCCATATACTGTTCCATCAATCAATGAAGATACTCAAGAATATCTTTTCCCTGATTACATACAAAAAGGTAAAGAATTAGGTGAGTTACAAGATATAAGAGAAAATGAACATTTTGACAAAATTATATTCTTAGGAAAAAGAACTCAACCTTATATACACATAAGAAACAAAGAAACAGGAGACATAATGAATTTGTATTTACGAAGATTGCGTAAGAAAGGAGATAAAACTCATGCAGGATACACTTGCATCATATTGACAGATAATGGACTAGAAACTTATGAAACTGCTGATAAAACAGGTTGGATGTCTACAAACTCTATAAACTTTAAACAAGGAGAGAAAGTAAGAAAAAGAATGAGAGGTTTTAAGTTTGATAGACGTTTAATGGATAATCTTATTGATGTTTGTAGAAAAGCTCATTTCAATGTTGGTTATAAAATTGATTGGATACATAGAAACTACTATGCTAGGAAACTCAGCAGAGAATTACAGAGGATTTACACATGAGAAAAAAACCTAAACAATACTTAGTAAATGATCCTTTACTAAAAATACATTTTAAAATTATTAATGGCAAACGTCATTGGATTACACCTCCTCCTACCACATACGAAAAATGAGCGACTCAAAAAAATTAAAAAAATTAAAAGAGATAAGACGTAAAAATCTTGAAAAAAATCTTTTAGATATAGAACTTAAAGGTTATGACCATTACATCTTTATTAATGAAAGAAACAAAGCTCAAGTTGTTTCAAAACAAGGTGGTTGGATAACAGAACATATCCGAACTGCCATACTCAAATTTAACTACGAGATTGATAAAATTGAAAAATTACAAGTAAAAGATTTTACTAATTTAGAAATTAACGAATACGAAAAAACTTTGCAATAGGATTTCTTCGTTTTTGTTTTCTCATCTCAACTACAACACGATTAGCTTCTAGTTCTATAAGTCTGTTCAATAATGAAGCCATGAATATATCTTGGTCAAATTTCTTTCTAACAAGATGAGTGCAATATCTTTTTATATTATCTAAATCATTACTTTGCATAATTTCTCTACATTGCATTTCAATTTGCAATTCCATTTCTGGAGGTGCTGGTTCTATATCAATGTTGAGGAATTTAGTAATTTTCATTTCATTGGAAAAAGCTGTTTTTCTAATAAATCAACAGCTCTATCATCCAAAGTATTTGTAGTTTGTTTAGCTATTGTTTTTAATAAATCTACTATTAATCTCTTAACAGCAGTTGTAGTTAAGAACGTAAGTAAGATTGGTTTAAGAATCTTATACATAAGATAAATGTGTGTTACTTCCCAAACATAGCTAAAATGCTAGTATTGGACAAGAATCTTTACTTTTATGGCTGAAGAGAAAGAAGAAAAGGAAGGCATCGAATGGGGTGAAATCTTTGGTCACACTATCCGATTTATGATTTTGACTTGGAGTTTATCAATGATGACTTTGGGGTACATGGGCAAGGTAAGAATTGATGGAGCGTTCACGGCAGGATTGGTTTCGGGTGTCTTAGGATCTTATGGAATTAGTGTAGGACAGAAGAAAAGTGGCATAAGTAACAACAATGGTCCTAAAATAGTAGATAATAGTAAAAACAAAGTAGGTATCAAATGAAAAAACTGTTTACTTTACTTATATTTGTACCAACGGCTGCCTTTGCCGACATAAAACAGGAATTTGTGACCTCTGCACAAATTACTGTAGATATGCCTTATGTAGTAACCAACAAGGTAGGAACTACATATAGTCTTAGCGGAAACAACATTACACCATCTGTGACTGTAGGAGATACAACCACATCAGGAAAGATTGGTGGAATAAATGTTGGCAGTTTATCTGACGGAGTGCCAGCAATGATTCAGACAGATACTTCGATTACAACTGCTGGTTCAGCGTTCTCAAAAACTGAATCCGTGACTATGGGTGACGCTACACCATCTACGGTTACACCTTCTAGCGGTATAGCAGCTTTACCAGTATTAGGTGGACAGACTACTATCGGATCAGGCGGTACTGCTGGAAGCCTTGCACTAACGTCATTGAGTTCGGGGATTCATACCTGCACGGCTGGAGGCAGTGGTACTAGCTGTATTGGCTCTACGAAAGTTACTATAACCATAGACTAGATGATTCTTCCCATAGTATCTGCACTACTTGCAATTTTAATTTATGGCACTTGTTCTTTTGCGTTATATAAAGTTTTCCTTGATAGGGGTAATACTTATATGGATAGACTTCGCAGAAGCCGTGCCCGTAGTTCCTCAATTCAGAACAGGGAGTTCTACGACATCTAGCANATCNGAACANATAATAAATGAAACAATCACNAGNCATCAATACAGNNNNGGNTATNNNTANTCAGCATCNGGACATAATATCAAATCTGAAACGGGATATATCAACCCTACTCCTACGACTACGGATGAACAAACAGCAGGGGGAGTAAAGTTTAGTTGGACTTCACCAAACTTAGAAGCTATACCTCGTTGGGGAATCGTAAACAATGGAGCAGCTTTCTCTCTTCAAGAAACACTAATAACTCCAGGTTTAGATACAGTAACCACCATAACTCGTCAAATAAATACAAGCACAACCACAGAAACTACAACTACCTTTGGGCAGTAGCCTTATTGGTAATCCCTGTAAAGTCAGTCATAGCCTCGACTACCGTGGCCAGTCCCAGTTCCAATGCACAAGGTGTCGTTAATAATAATGCCACAATGATAACTCCTTCTAGCATGCCAAGTTTTAGAATGAGTCAGGGCATAGTTTGTGCTTCCCCTAGCCTTACAATTACACCCTATGTAACAGATAGCTGGTCGTTTGCACTACCTAGAGAAAGTGTTACTAGGACACCAATATACGATGAAGAAACAGGAGAGGTTATATATTATTCTGAAATACCTAGGTTTGAAAAGGATACATTTAACTTAAATTATGGAGTTTCGGCTCAACTGAACATACCATTGGGAAAGTCACCAGCACTTTGCCATGAAGCAACAGCAGTAAATATAGAAGCTCAAAGATTATTGATAAAGAAAACTAAAATGGAAATTAGTTTATACCGTTTGGAGATGTGTGCAAAACAAGCAAAATTGGGAGCTACATATAAACCTGGAACACCAGAAGCAGCTACTTGCCAAAATATTAATGTGAACATTCCCCCAAATCAAGTTATCCCACATACTCACGAAATAGCCCAGTAGACAAGTCACGGGTATTAAACTCATCTACGGATAAACATTCTACCTTAAAAATAAAAAAGTAGATAGACCCCTTCCAACTAGTCTACCTACTAATTTATAAGCAAAAGAAAATCTCACAGAAGCTTTTGCCTAATATCATTTTACATCATTTTTCTTCTTTGTAAGCTTTTTAATAATATTTTTTACTAAGGGTTTGACAATATTAAGCAGTAGTGGAGTAGTGGCAGCAACAGTAGCAATAGCAGCAGTGCTAATAAGCTGTGGAGGATTTGGTATATATCTTTCGATGAATTTAACGTCTTCATACAAAGTTACACATTCAGTCTTATCTTCGCTTCTTCTATGTCCGATAACACGTTCCAGTTTAAGTTCTGAAGCATATTGGCCTATTTTTTGATCTTTAGGTCCAGGGCAGGGAGGAAAATCTGGTGGGGGTGGTTNAGGTAAATCAGGAATTTTTGGCTGCTCTGTTTCTGGGAAGGGCGGTGCTTCATTATCGACAAGCGGTTCTTCTGTAATGACCATATTCTCAGGTGTATAGTCAAGAGGGATAAAACTAGGGAACGGAAAATCACACGTTGTAAATACACCATTTGGATCTTCCAATAATAAATTACGATTACCAGTATTTTTTATATCACGATGTTGATAGGTACAACCAGGAACATCTATTTCTGGTGGCTTTGTAATACTTAAATAATGAGGAGTATATATTTCTGGTACGTCTGGAATGTATATCTCACGAATATTTATATCAGGTATATCAATCGAAGGCATCTCTTTTCTTTAATACTTCTACCTCTGAAAAGCATTTAGGACAAGATAAGTTAGTCATTACTGAAAACTCAGGATAACCATTCATATCTTCTTCAATATCAATATCTCCACCTATAATTAACTCTGTATTGCACCAATAACAGTTCATTTTATTATAGGCATTGATGGACCTGTCATTTTAGGTAAACCATTATCTAATAACTTAGGCATCATACCTTGTACATTACCTAATATTTCGTTCATTACCTTTGCTTTGAACTGTTCTGAAGTTACATACTTGTAACCAAAGTACGCTCCACCACTCATAGAAGCTACCATAATAATAGAAATCAAACTTAAAATAGTTGAGAGTTTTTGCCACATGATAAGAGAAGCACTAATTAANGCAAGCGTACCAATAACATTTATGGTACTTTTCCTGATTATAGGATTAGCACCACTTTATGTCATGTACGGAATTATTGATAGAAATATACCTGTTAAGACTCGGTAGCTGGTTCGTTAGGTTTTAAAATATCTTCAACAGCAGCTATAGCTCCTTTTAATTCAAATATTCTTTGTTTACAGTTTTCTGCTACTTTATTAGCTTCATTAAAATTGTTTACTATCTGCTGTAGCTCAGAATTAAGAGCTTCTAGTTTTTGTTTTGGATCAACTGCCATTAGATTGATATTGTATTACTCTACTAATATACTAGCTTGCCTTTAATGCTGCAACTTCGGCTGACAATTCTTTAACTGCTTCTATAAGCACACCTATTAATCCATTATATTGTAGAGTTTTATTGCCTTCTGTCCCAGCTACTAATTCTGGAAAAACTTTTTCTACTTCTTGTGCAACTACACCTATAGAATTTTCATTAGATTTTATAAATTTATACTTATAACCTGTAATTTGTTGTATTTTTTCAAGAGTATTTGTTATAGGTTTTATATTTGTTTTTAAAGCAATATCAGAAGTTGAGTGATGTGTGCCAAAAGTTGTACTACCTGTTGATGTTGTTTCAAATTGTTTACTGTTGTTGTGATATAGCTCTACACTTCCATCTTTATTACAGATAATTGCATTTTTATTACCAGCAGTTCGTATTCTTACATCATCGTTCGCTTGTAAGTAAAGGTCTTCGCCACTTCCTTCAGTTTCTATGAAAAAATGACCCGTACCATTATGAGTTATTTTAGAATTTGATCCATCGTGTTTAATTATAAGGTCATTATCAGAACCATATAGATCAGCAGCACCATCAGCATGACCAGTATTTCCAAATATATGTATTCCTGTTGAATTTGTTTCTAGCTTTTTACTATTGTCATAATATAGCTCTACGTTTCCATTTTTATGGCATATGACAGAGTTTTCTTGACCAGCTTGTAAAACAAGAGCTGCGTATGTACCTGATGGATTTGTTCTTAATACTAAATTTCCATTTTGGGTTTCATCAATATAAGAGTGCGTACCATTATGATAAATTTGTAGGTCATCACCAGCACCAAATTTTAATTTTTTATTGTCATTTGGTATTCTGATATGTGCATCTTTTGTAATTTCTAGAGCCTCAGTTTCAGTACCAGAGTCTCTAACAAAGAACTCAAAGTTAGCATCATTAGAACCACCTGTATTACGGAATCGAGCATACGCATCTTGAAATCCATTTGAAAGATAATAATTACCACCAATAGCAAAAACGTGACCATAAATGTTTACCCGATCTGCTGCTGTCTCAAGCTTTTTGCTGTTGTCATAATAGAGTTCTACAGCTCCGTCTTGTATGAACTTAGCTATGTTTTCTGTAGTACCATTTTTGCGTATTAAAACCGCAGATGCTTCTATAAATAAATTACCTTGATCTGTGTCTTGAATATATGAATTAGATCCATCGTGATAAATTTGCAGGTCATTACTATTACCAAGTCTTAACTTTTGATCGTCAACCAGGTCTACGTTGGTGGCAAGATCCGTTCCAGTTATAGTGCCGTCTTTAATACCTTGTGTGCTGATCTGTGTAAGTGCCATTTACTTTGCCTCCAATACTTCAATTCTACCTATAGCTTCCTGTAATGCAGCTACAATTAAAGGTACAAGTTTAGAATGATCCATCATTTGATGTATTTCAGTACCAATTTCTTTATCTAAATAATCTCCTTTATCGTGATCATCCTTTGTGACAACTCTATCTTTTGTACCATCAACACAATCTTCAACTAAATTTTCCACCTCATGTGCAAAAAATCCATCAACAATCTTGTTTGGTATATGCTTCCAACTAAATTTATAAGGCTTTAGTTGTTTAATTCTTTCAATACCATCTGATATAAGTACTTCATTTTCTTTAAGTCGATAATCAGAAGATGTATGGTAAGTTGTTGTGGCCGTAGTATTTGTTATTTTTCCTCTTTGAGTGCCAGTATCATCTGTAAAAGATATCTGTTCACCTGCTAATGTACCAGTAGCTCTATTGTTTTGCAGTTTCAAAGTTACTGCAATACCACTTGAAGCGTGTTTTAAAAATGCTACATTACCCGAGCCGCCATTTTCAACATGAAGTCTTGCTGCAAGACTTGTTGTACCTGTGCCTATGCCTACTAATCCTCCTAAAGCATTAATAGTCATATTTGTATATCCAGTACCTAAAAGCAAACTTTGAATTTTATTATTTGTTATAGATAATTGCTGTGCAAAACCATGCGAACCAACTCCAATACCATTTACAACGTGTAGCTGATAATTAGGTGCTGTACCTCCTATACCTACATTCCCAGACGAATTTATACGCATTTTTTCACTATTACCATCTACTTGAAAAACAATGGCACTACTTGAAACTGAAGCACCAGGGTCAACAGAAATTATTGCATTAGCACCACTATGCCCAAAAATAGATTCACCTGTATTATCAATAGCTTGATAAAAACTACCTGCATCTGTGCTATTAATTTGAACTGCTGTATTATCTGATCCACAATTTATGTGTAACTTACTACTTGGACTTGTTGTTCCGATCCCAACTCTTCCAGACGAATCTATACGCATACGTTCTGCTGCAGCAGTACTAAACGATAAATAATCTCCAGTATTATGATGAAGAATTTTACTTCTATTAACACTATCTGTATCTCCAAAATAAATTGCACAACTACCATTTGTTGCTGCTGTTAATGATTGTTGGCATTGAGCACTTGTATTTTGTAAAGAAAGTAACTGATCTGGACTTGTTGTACCAATTCCAACTTCCCCAGACGAATCTATGGTCATACGTACACTAGAGTCTGTTGTAAGAGCTAGAGAATTATCTGCATGATTGTAAGCAATCTGTCCTTGATTTTTACTACCAGCACCATCTGAAAATTGCAAAGTAGCATACCCAGAAGTGCTTGTCGCTATAGATAAACCAGCTACAGAGGCACTTGTATTACCAATAACAACATCATCTGCATTTGTATGAACAACACTTGGATCTGTACCACCTACAAGCAACCTTCCAGACGAATCTATACGCATACGTTCTAATGCAGCAGTATAAAAATCTAGTACATCACTAGATTGATACCCAACTCTACCTCTTAATTCTGCTGAGACATCACCAAATAAAAGTTGTGTTGTATGGCTATCTGAACTCCGTAAGCTAATAGTACAATTACCAGATGAATTTGATATATCAAGTTCTCTATCAGGATTTGTGACTCCGATTCCAACTCTTCCAGATGAGTCTACTCTTAATCTCTCAGCACCAGCAGTGTTTATTGTAAATGTGTTAGCAGCAGGAAAATTTATCTTTGTATCGGTATCTCCAGAATGAATAATACTGTTACCGATAGTTACTGAATCATTAGTTGTAGTTATTGCTTGGCTTCCAAAGTCAGGACTAATTTTTGTACCAGCTATCGCTGCACTTGCATTTATATCAGCATTTACAATCGCTCCATCCACTATTTTTGCACTCGTAACGCTATTGTCTGCTGGTTCGCTTACTCCGAGACTCTTAAATGTAAGTATAAAAAAGTCACTACCTGTTGCTGGAGCGTCACCAAGAATAATATCTGTTCCATCAACACTGAATCCTTCACTTGGCTGACCTGTTCCTGCTACTGGCTTTTGTATAACACCATTAATACTTACCAATAATTGCTGTGCTGATACAGAAGGAGGAGCAGATAAGGTGAATCTATAAGCAGATCCATTAAATGTGGCACTACCGCCACCCGTTCCAGAAGATGAGCTAAGTGTATTTATTGCAATATCACTACCACCACCAGCTATTTCAGCAACACTACCGTTATCCATCTTGGTAAATAACTTACCAACATCAGTTCTTATCGCTACTTCACCGACAACAAGATCACTTGCAACTGGATCGCTACCAGAACCTCTTTTATGTTTGATTACATTAGCCATCAGCTATAACCTCCTTCAGATTAATAGCTACCACCGTCTATGGTTATACCATCAAATGTTGTTAGGTTTGTGATCGAACCACCTGTTATTGCAACAG
>FUFK010049198.1_pt1 | contig 11485 bp, 5 predicted proteins | sample 1021851 | NCBI WGS metagenome assembly FUFK01 (sample SAMEA51879418, study PRJEB19060) | metagenome
ATAGTTTAGTCAAATCAGCCTCTTAACTTACTGAAACAAATTATAAAAAAGCTTGACAAACATAATTAACATGATATGATAGTCAGCTCGCTTATAACAATAAGCACATTGCTGAGTTATTAGTTATATAACTCTTTAACTGGACGACAGTGAAGAGACACTATTTAAAATCAGAACTAAAGAACAACTTGTGTGGATTTTTGCTGAGATAAGAATGCTAAAAATAAAGTTGGTTTGAACTTCTTTTCGGAGTTTACTCTAACTATAAAAATTATCATTTAATCAGCAGAAAAACTCAAAGTTAATTCATTACGAACATAATTTTAAGCAAATGCTAGATTAGATGAGCCAAGATTAGAAGTCATCTTACTATTTATAGTGAAGACTTCAAGCAAGATTAAACTGAAGAGTTTGATCATGGCTCAGATTGAACGCTGGCGGCAGGCTTAACACATGCAAGTCGAGCGGAAACGATACCAGCTTGCTGGTAGGCGTCGAGCGGCGGACGGGTGAGTAACACTTAGGAATCTACCTAGTAGTGGGGGATAGCTCGGGGAAACTCGAATTAATACCGCATACGTCCTACGGGAGAAAGGGGGCAACTTGTTGCTCTCGCTATTAGATGAGCCTAAGTCGGATTAGCTAGTTGGTGGGGTAAAGGCCTACCAAGGCGACGATCTGTAGCTGGTCTGAGAGGATGATCAGCCACACCGGGACTGAGACACGGCCCGGACTCCTACGGGAGGCAGCAGTGGGGAATATTGGACAATGGGGGCAACCCTGATCCAGCCATGCCGCGTGTGTGAAGAAGGCCTTTTGGTTGTAAAGCACTTTAAGCAGTGAAGAAGACCTAACGGTTAATACCCGTTAGCGATGACATTAGCTGCAGAATAAGCACCGGCTAACTCTGTGCCAGCAGCCGCGGTAATACAGAGGGTGCAAGCGTTAATCGGAATTACTGGGCGTAAAGCGAGCGTAGGTGGCTTGATAAGTCAGATGTGAAATCCCCGGGCTTAACCTGGGAACTGCATCTGATACTGTTAGGCTAGAATAGGTGAGAGGAAGGTAGAATTCCAGGTGTAGCGGTGAAATGCGTAGAGATCTGGAGGAATACCGATGGCGAAGGCAGCCTTCTGGCATCATATTGACACTGAGGTTCGAAAGCGTGGGTAGCAAACAGGATTAGATACCCTGGTAGTCCACGCCGTAAACGATGTCTACTAGTCGTTGGGTCCCTTGAGGACTTAGTGACGCAGCTAACGCAATAAGTAGACCGCCTGGGGAGTACGGCCGCAAGGTTAAAACTCAAATGAATTGACGGGGGCCCGCACAAGCGGTGGAGCATGTGGTTTAATTCGATGCAACGCGAAGAACCTTACCTGGTCTTGACATANNNAGAATCCTGCAGAGATGCGGGAGTGCCTTCGGGAATTNNNATACAGGTGCTGCATGGCTGTCGTCAGCTCGTGTCGTGAGATGTTGGGTTAAGTCCCGCAACGAGCGCAACCCTTNTCCTTANTTNCCAGCGGGTTNNGCCGGGAACTNTAAGGATACTGCCAGTGACAAACTGGAGGAAGGCGGGGACGACGTCAAGTCATCATGGCCCTTACGACCAGGGCTACACACGTGCTACAATGGTAGGTACAGAGGGNNGCTACACAGCGATGTGATGCNAATCTNNNAAAGCCTATCGTAGTCCNGATTGGAGTCTGCAACTCGACTCCATGAAGTNGGAATCGCTAGTAATCGCNGATCAGAATGCNGCGGTGAATACGTTCCCGGGCCTTGTACACACCGCCCGTCACACCATGGGAGTTGATTGCACCAGAAGTGGTTAGCCTAACGTAAGAGGGCGATCACCACGGTGTGGTTGATGACTGGGGTGAAGTCGTAACAAGGTAGCCGTAGGGGAACCTGCGGCTGGATCACCTCCTTATAGACGGCATTCGCTCAGCAAGAATTCACAACAAGTTGTTCTTTAGTTTAGATTGTTTATAAGCCTAACAGGCGGATAGATAACAGGCGTTGTCATTGTAAGTTACGCATACTGAAAATCCTATTTAAAGGATTTTCCTTGCGAAGCTAACAAAGCAGTGCTTTGTTTAAACGCTTCTCAGGCCTGTAGCTCAGCTGGTTAGAGCACCGTGTTGATAACGCGGGGGTCGGCAGTTCAAGTCTGCCCAGGCCTACCATTATTAGCGCAGAGCGGACCATAAGAAATTCTATTTAAAGAATTTCTCTTGCGAAGCTAAAAAAGCAGTGCTTTTTTTACACGCTTCTCAGGGGCCATAGCTCAGTTGGTAGAGCGCCTGCCTTGCACGCAGGAGGTCAACGGTTCGACTCCGTTTGGCTCCACCACTCTTATAAACAAGCGAAAGCAAATAAGTATAAATAGAACTAAGTAATCGTAGATGATTATTTACTTCTGTTTTATACAGAACCTATCATCTGACGAAGAGATAGGAACTATTTAAAAACATAGATATGAGTCTGGGTTAGCAATAACATTTCACGTGTTATTGCTAACCTGAAGATTAGCTTTTTAACGACATTGTTTGTTATCCCAAGGGCTAATCTTCAAAGTAAAGAGAACTGAATCAAGCGTAAACATAGGTGATATCGTTATAATTGCGACAAACAACCATGTTAAGAACTGGATTTATCCAGTAGTAAAATACCTCGAATTACTTCGAGGCTACTTTTACTACTAATAGAGCTAAGCTTAACAATTAACCAAGACTACTTGGGGTTGTATGGTCAAGTAATTAAGCGCACATGGTGGATGCCTTGGCAGTCAGAGGCGATGAAAGACGTGACAGCCTGCGATAAGCTTCGGGGAGGCGGCAATATCCTGTGATCCGGAGATTTCTGAATGGGGAAACCCACCTAGCATAAGCTAGGTATCTTATACTTTGTATAAGAAGCGAACGAGGGGAAGTGAAACATCTCAGTACCCTTAGGAAGAGACATCAATTGAGATTCCCCAAGTAGCGGCGAGCGAACGGGGAGAAGCCGATTATCTTTAGAATAGAAGAACAGCGTGGGAAAGCTGACCATAGTAGGTGATAGTCCTGTATTTTAAATTCTAAAGATAACATATTAAGTAGAGCGGGGCACGAGAAATCCTGTTTGAAGATGGGGGGACCATCCTCCAAGGCTAAATACTCCTGACTGACCGATAGTGAACCAGTACCGTGAGGGAAAGGCGAAAAGAACCCCTGTGAGGGGAGTGAAATAGAACCTGAAACCGTGTGCGTACAAGCAGTGGGAGCACTCTTGCAGTGTGACCGCGTACCTTTTGTATAATGGGTCAGCGACTTATATTCTGTAGCAAGGTTAACCGATTAGGGGAGCCGTAGGGAAACCGAGTCTTAATAGGGCGTCATAGTTGCAGGGTATAGACCCGAAACCGAGTGATCTATCCATGAGCAGGTTGAAAGTGCCGTAACAGGCACCGGAGGACCGAACCCACTGTCGTTGAAAAGCCAGGGGATGACTTGTGGATAGGGGTGAAAGGCTAATCAAACTCGGTGATAGCTGGTTCTCCCCGAAAGCTATTTAGGTAGCGCCTCGGACGAACACCATTGGGGGTAGAGCACTGTTTCGGCTAGGGGGTCATNCCGACTTACCAAACCGATGCAAACTCCGAATACCGATGAGTGATATCCGGGAGACANACNGNGGGTGCTAACGTCCNTNGTNNAGAGGGAAACAACCCAGACCGCCAGCTAAGGCCCCAAATTCCTAGTTAAGTGGGAAACGANGTGGGAAGGCANAGACAGCTAGGAGGTTGGCTTAGAAGCAGCCATCCTTTAAAGAAAGCGTAATAGCTCACTAGTCGAGTCGGCCCGCGCGGAAGATGTAACGGGGCTCAAACTAGGAGCCGAAGCTGCGGATTTGAAAATTGTTTTCAAGTGGTAGGGGAGCGTTGTGTAAGCCTGTGAAGGTGTGTTGTAAAGCATGCTGGAGGTATCACAAGAGCGAATGCTGACGTGAGTAACGATAATGCGAGTGAAAAGCTCGCACGCCGGAAGATCAAGGGTTCCAGTCCAACGTTAATCGGGGCTGGGTGAGTCGACCCCTAAGGCGAGGCCGAAAGGCGTAGTCGATGGGAAATCGGTTAATATTCCGATACTTGTTTATGATGCGATGGAGGGACGGAGAAGGTTATGTCAGCCTAGTGATGGTTATCTAGGTGAAAGGATGTAGGCTTGCAGCTTAGGTAAATCCGGGCTGCTATATGGTCGAGATCTGATAGCAAGTCCTACTTGTAGGACGAAGTGGCAAATACCAGGCTTCCAGGAAAAGCTTCTAAGCGATAGTCATAAACGAATCGTACCCTAAACCGACACAGGTGATCAGGTAGAGAATACCAAGGCGCTTGAGAGAACTCTGCTGAAGGAACTAGGCAAAATGGTACCGTAACTTCGGGAGAAGGTACGCTATTGGTGGTGATAGGACACGCTCCTTGAGCTGCTGGTAGTCGCAGATACCAGGCTGCTGCAACTGTTTATTAAAAACACAGCACTCTGCAAACACGAAAGTGGACGTATAGGGTGTGATGTCTGCCCGGTGCTGGAAGGTTAATTGATGGGCTTAGCGTATGCGAAGGTCTTGATCGAAGCCCCAGTAAACGGCGGCCGTAACTATAACGGTCCTAAGGTAGCGAAATTCCTTGTCGGGTAAGTTCCGACCTGCACGAATGACATAATGATGGCAGCGCTGTCTCCAGCAGAGACTCAGTGAAATCGAAATCGCAGTGAAGATGCTGTGTACCCGCGGCTAGACGGAAAGACCCCGTGAACCTTTACTACAGCTTTACATTGAACTTTGACCTNACNTGTGNAGGATAGGTGGGAGGCTTTGAAGCAGNCACGCCAGTGTNTGTGGAGCCATCCTTGAAATACCACCCTGGTNATGTTGGGGTTCTAACTCANGCNTAACANNGCNGAGGACAATGTATGGTGGGTAGTTTGACTGGGGCGGTCTCCTCCTAAAGAGTAACGGAGGAGTACGAAGGTGCGCTCAGANCGGTCGGAAATCGNTCGAAGAGTATAAAGGCAAAAGCGCGCTTAACTGCGAGACCCACAAGTCGAGCAGNTACGAAAGTAGGTCTTAGTGATCCGGTGGTTCTGTATGGAAGGGCCATCGCTCAACGGATAAAAGGTACTCTGGGGATAACAGGCTGATACCGCCCAAGAGTTCATATCGACGGCGGTGTTTGGCACCTCGATGTCGGCTCATCTCATCCTAGGGCTGAAGCAGGTCCTAAGGGTATGGCTGTTCGCCATTTAAAGAGGTACGCGAGCTGGGTTTAGAACGTCGTGAGACAGTTCGGTCCCTATCTACCGTGGGCGTTGGAAATTTGAGAGGATCTGCTCCTAGTACGAGAGGACCAGAGTGGACGAACCACTGGTGTTCGGGTTGTCATGCCAATGGCATTGCCCGGTAGCTACGTTCGGATGGGATAACCGCTGAAAGCATCTAAGCGGGAAGCCCACCTCAAGATTAGATTTCCCTAAAGAGCCGTTCAAGACTAGGACGTTGATAGGCAGGGTGTGGAAGCGCAGCGATGCGTGTAGCTAACCTGTACTAATTGCTCGTTTGGCTTGACCATACAACACCCAAGTGGTTTGTAGCTATCTATAAGAACTTGGTTCTGTAGTTAGACAAGCATTATATCGATATCACCGTTATCCTTGATTCAGTTAGGATAAGTGATACTTAAGTCATTAAGTAAAACAAAAACAGACTCATATCTAAACCCCTTTGCTGACGACAATAGCACGATGGCACCACCTGATCCCTTCCCGAACTCAGAAGTGAAACATCGTTGCGCCAATGGTAGTGTGGCTCCGGCCATGTGAGAGTAGGTCATCGTCAGCTCTCTATTCCAAAAGCCCCCTTCGCTAACGCGGAGGGGGCTTTTTTTATGGGATTTATTATATTAATGGTATTATTACAGGTTAAGGGTCATATACTTTTCTAGGGATAATTTTAATGTCTTCTATTTTACTGGATAATGCAACAATCTCAAGCGTGCAACGAGCACTGGGGAAAGCTCCAACTAAAGAACCAGCTTTACTTGATATCGAACATGTTGCTCTTGAACGTTTTAGCGAGGCTTTTTTATTAAGTGATAACATAGTTGTTCCAGATACCTATAAAGCATCTTTAACACCTGCTAGAAAAAAGATGTTATCTGATCCTGTGTTTTCTTTTAAAACTGTTCTTAAAGAAGAAGATAATGACTTATTGACTATTTCTAAGTCCCTTTCTGAAGCATGGACTACAGCATTTAAGAGTGGATCTGACAGAAGTTTATTTTCTCAATATTTCGAACAAGCTAATGCTTTTAGTAAATTCATCTGGGAGCATTCGAGTTCAGAATTTTATTTAGTTTTTCGAACTATGGGTATTGAAAAAGAGAACCCTTTAATCGAGGCTTTTTTAGCGAGTCCAGCTGATTATAAGCTAGGTGAAGATTTTGAAATTCATGGTACTGACGGAAGACCTGTTAACTGGAGAAAGTTATCACCACACGTTAAGCGAATGCTTTCAGTTATGGCGTGGTTAGGAACTCAGTATATATGGCACCAAGTATATGCTGCAAAACTAAACTTGACCTACATGTCTCATCCACTAAGAGATTTTTTTTCGTATGACTTCCTTGATCGCTTGCATTCTGGCTCAAACAACTCTACTGATTTTGCTAAATCTTTCAATGTTGGTATGAAGGGGTTTAAAAAGAGCATGCTCCAAACATATAGCGATTTAGATTTAGTTCCTAGTTCAAACGAACTCCACCTTCCTAATTTTATACCTATGATAGTAAAAGAGTGTAGTAGTGGACAAGAATATCTCGATGCACTTTCGTATTATCGGAAAAACTCGGAAGTTCAGGAAATACGAGAAAGACTTACTGAAATAGAAAAAGATATGGAGCAAGGACGATATCAGAAGCATACTAGAATGATTAATGATATTAAATCTGTGGGAGACAACCTCTTGAAGGCTAAAGGTGTAGATCCTAGATTTATAAAGTTAGCTCCTCCAACGAAAATTCTTGGCATTTCAGTTTCTGGAGATGATGCTGTAAAGCTTCCAATTCCTTCTTACTTATATAAACAATATTTTGTTGGAAAGAGGTATCGCTCATTCGTGAGAAAGGTTATGAATGAGTTGTCAATGCCTTCACAATATGGTGTTTTAAAAGAGCGCCTAAATGGATATGCCTGGATTGAAGAAGATCAAATGCCTAAGTTCTATTTAAAACAAGATCAAATGCCTTCTTTATTCCATAAGCCATTTACTAAATCTGCTTTATGAAAATGGTAAGAAATACTATTAACTACCATAGCTTTATAATACAAAGAAAATATATTATTTGGATGAGGAAAGATATTTTTTAAACATTAATTTAATATTGATAACCAATAAAGAGGAAACATATGACCACCTCAAAAGTAACCTATCAAGGCGACTTGCGTACCACTGCTATTCACTTGCAATCAAACAACGAGATAATTACCGACGCGCCAACAGACAACCAGGGCAAGGGTGAGGCTTTTTCACCGACTGACCTATTAGCGACAAGCTTAGCCAGCTGTATGCTAACGATCATTGGGATTAAAGCGCGTGATATGGAAATCGATATTGCTGGTACTACCGCTGAGGTGACCAAAGTGATGACAGCTGATCCAAGACGTGTCAGTGAAATACATGTCGCGATCTCTTTTAATCAGCAGCTCGATGAGAAAACGCAAAAGATATTTTATAACGCAGCGCTGAGTTGTCCAGTTGCGAAAAGCATCCATCCTGATATCATGCAAAAGGTGAATATTCATTCTAAGAACTGATATATTTTATAATGGTGATTAATATGGCTTTCAAGACTTTACTTATCGTCGCGCATGCACCATCACCGAATACTAAAAAGTTGGCGCAAGCCGCTCATGACGGTGCCAATCACCCTGATATAGATATCAACGTGGTTCTCAAAGCACCACAGGATACGCAGCCTGAAGATATAATGGCAGCCGATGCCTTATTGTTAGGTACGACTGAGAATTTGTCTTATATGGCGGGGCTGACCAAAGACTTCTTCGATCGCTGTTATTACGCGGTATTAGAGCATAAACAGGGGCTACCTTTTTCATTATATATTCGCGCTGGGTTTGATGGGACGGGAACTAAACTGGCTATGAAAACGATTATCACTGGTTTGCGCTGGAATCAAATCCAAGATACGCTTATTTTAAAAGGTGATTGGCAAGAGGTGTTTGTGGAGCAAGTGGAAGAGCTTGCGATGACGCTAGCTGCTGGAGTGGAAGCCGGTATTTATTAGACTGATTTATTGAACCTTTATCAAGATAGTATTATGAATAAAAATAACTTAGGTAATGCGAATATTAGTAGCCAAGATAGACTGCCATTTTCGCAAGCGTGTGAAAATAATAAAGCAGCCTATCNTANANGTNCTACAAAAAGANCTNCAAGANNNTACTCATGTCTTAGAAGTCGGCTCAGGTACCGGCCAGCATAGCGTTTACTTTGCACCAAGATTGCCGCACCTACAATGGCAAACCAGCGATGTAACTGATAATCATCAGGTGATACAAGCTTGGCATGATGCCTATCCCGCATCAAACCTGTATGCACCGTTGGCTTTTAATTTGTTAACAGATTCTATTCCAAAAACTAATACTGGCGAACCTTATGACGCTATATTTACTGCTAACACCTTACATATTATCGCTTGGCCTTTGGTTGAGAGGTTGTTTGAGTTGGTCGGAGAAGCACTACCGTTAGACGGCAAGCTGATTGTTTACGGGCCATTTAATGAAAACGGACGCTATACCAGTGCGAGTAACCAGCAGTTTGATAGCACTTTGCGCCAGCGTGATGTTGGTAGCGGTATCCGGCATAAAGAAGATATCATTGCTTTAGCCAACACTCACCATTTAACATTAATGACTGAATATCAGATGCCAGCGAACAACCAAATTTTGGTTTTTCAAAAAATAACCGCTAACTAAGTCAGCGGTTATTTGCGTTTTAATATCAGTATCAAGTTCTAACCAGTATTACGTAGTCCTGCTGCAAGGGCATTGATACTGCGAATTAGTGGATCTTCTACCGCCAGTTTATCGGTGCTTTTAGCATTATTATTATCAGGTTGACGCATGCGTTTGAGCAGCTCGATTTGGATATAGTTGATCGGGTCTAAGTAAGCATTGCGCCATTGTAAAGACGCTGCCAGCTCTTGCTGCGTGGACAATAATGAGGTTTGCTCGAGCAGGGAGTTTAGGCCAGAGTGAGTAAGCGCGTGCTCATGCTCGACAGCCTGCATGACTTGTGTGCGTAAGCGCTCATCTTTGCACAGATGACTGTAGGCGTGGGCGATATTCATCTCCGATTTGGTAAAGGCCATTTCGATATTGCTGATAAAGGCGCTAAAAAACGGCCAGTTTTTATTCATCTCTTTCATCAATCCTTCGTTTTGTTTGACACTCTCTAATGCCGTGCCCACGCCATACCACGCAGGAAGGGTAAAGCGGGCCAATGACCAGCCAAACACCCAAGGTATCGCCCGAATTGTTGATTTGCTTGGCAAGCCTTTTTTGCGGTGGGCAGGGCGCGAGCCGATATTTAGCAAAGAGATCTCTTGTACGGGCGTGGCCTCGGAGTAAAACTGATAAAACCCGTCTGTATTATCCGTCAATGCTCGATATTGCTGCTCGCCTGCATCGGCTAAATCTGCAAACAGTGCTTCATAGCTATCGAGCTGGGCCGGCTGCGCCACAAAGCGTGACGAGCTGGCTTTTAGTGCGCCTGTGATACCCATTGTCAGCTCAAACACTGCTGTATCTGGATTGGCGTATTTGGCATAGAGCACTTCGCCTTGCTCGGTAAACTTGATTTGTCCGTTTAATGTACCAGCAGGCTGCGCGGCAATGGCCTGATGAGTTGAGCCGCCGCCGCGACTGACAGAGCCGCCACGGCCATGGAACAGACGGGTGTTGATGCCGTATTGGTTGGCAATACGAGTGATGGTTTGCTGGGCGCTATACAGCTGCCAAGCCGAGGTGATAATGCCGCCGTCTTTAGAAGAGTCGGAGTAGCCCAGCATAATCTCTTGAATATTGCCTGAGTGCTCAAGTAGCTCGCGATACAGGGGGTTGTCCAGTACCGTTGGCATGATTTTATCGATGTTTTTGAGGTCTTCGATGGTTTCAAACAGTGGCGCTACCGGCAAGGCGGCAAATAAGTGTCCGTCGTCATTGATACCAGACAAACCTGCAAAACGCATCAGCAGCAGTACTTCTAGTAGTTGACTGGCGTTATTGGTCATCGAGATGACGTAGCTGCCAAAAGTATCGTCGCCGACCAGTTTGCGCAGTTTGGCCACCGACTGCATCAATGCCAGCTGCTCACGGGTTTGCTCGCTTAAATTATCGGTATAAATCAGCAGTGTGCCTGGTTTTTGTAGTAGGCGGGTCAGCCACTCTTGGCGCTCTGCTTCGCTTAGCGCCTTGTAATCGGGCAAGTTGGAGGCATTGGCAAAAATATCGGCAATGACCTCGCCATGATAGCCTGAGTCTTGGCGAATATCGAGCGCGGCCAGATGAAAGCCGCAGGTTTTGACCAAGCGGATGGTATCTAGCAGTAGCCCTTCGGCATGGGCGCTATCATGCGTGTTGACGCTCTTGCGGATAAGGCGTAAGTCATCTAACAGTGCGGCCGGCGATAAGTACGCGTCTTTTGCTGCATTGTCGTCTGTGCCTTGGCTTTGGATATACTGGTTGGTCGCATTTATTTTGGCAAGGATGAGTGATAACAATCTACGGTATGGCTCATGATTGTAGTCATCAGGGTTATAACAAAACACCTGCTGATCCAGCTCGCTATAGTCTTTAATTCGCTCATAAATCTCGGACGCGATGGTGACGATGCTATCGCTATGAATCAGCTCGCGGCGCAGCTTTCGGATCAATACTTGGTAATGGCGCAGCACGGTATTGGCATGCATCAACACGGCCATTTCTGTGGTCTCATGAGTGACGAAGGGGTTGCCATCTCTATCGCCGCCGATCCAAGAGCCAAAATTGACAAAAGCGGGCAGCGCATAGTCACTAAGCTCTGGATAAATCTCTACAATTGCGTCTTTGATATTGCGATAGACTTTCGGTATGGCGGTAAAAAGACTGGCATCAAAATAATGCAGGCCATTATTAATCTCATCATAGACCAAGGGTTTACGAGTCCGCACCTCATCTGATGACCATAGTAGATCAATGGTTTCTGCGGTTTTTTGTTTGGCCTGCTCAAAGGCGCGACTGCCCTCAGGATAGACACCCATGGCATCGGTATGTTCGTATAGCGTTTGCAAGATGTTCATCGTCGTACGGCGACGCGCCTCGGTAGGATGCGCGGTAAAGACGGGGATAAATTTTAGCTGATCGATGAGCTCTTTGATTTGTTC
>FUFK010066811.1_pt1 | contig 11481 bp, 20 predicted proteins | sample 1021851 | NCBI WGS metagenome assembly FUFK01 (sample SAMEA51879418, study PRJEB19060) | metagenome
TATTGTGGTCATTGTCGGTAGCTTGACACAATATACATCTACCGCTATACTACCTGAAAGGTTTTAACAGAATTAGATAGAGGTTAGATAGAGTTCAATGCCCAAGCTACCAATCATGACAAAGCGGACTTCTGAGGAAACGAAGATTAGTGGTAAAGCGAAGTCGCTTGTTGATACACTCGTAGCCACAGGATGTACCATCACAGAAGCNTCAAAACTCGCTGGTTACAAGGGTAATTCAGCTAGAGTTAGTGCTTCAAGGATGCTACGAAAACCTGAGGTACAAGCGTACATGATGCAAGAGATCAACAGATCGCTTGGGCTGAACTCTGCAAAAGCCAGTGCCAAGCTGGTAGCCCTTTCTCAGGGGGCTAAGTCAGAGTATGTTCAGCTCGAAGCTAGTAAAGACATACTTGATCGAGCTGGTTTCAAAGCCCCTGAGAAACACCAACACTTAGTTGGTGGCGATTTCTCCATCAATATCGACTTGTCGTAGAAATCACAGGGCTACCGCTTGTCTGTAACGACTGGGGTCTAAAAATCTAGGCACTGCTACAGGTAGTGGGGTTGCCCTCACAATATAACTCTTTAAGGTTCGATCATTTTGTGCTAAACAAATCACATGGCTTACAAAACACCAGCATGGACTAGGAAAGCAGGGAAGAATCCGAAAGGTGGACTCAATGCTAAAGGTCGTGCATCTTATAAAGGTGGTACTCTAAAACCGCCTGTTAAGTCAGGAGATAACCCTAGAAGAGCATCTTTCCTTGCTAGAATGGGTAATATGCGAGGCCCTGAATATAAAAATGGTAAGCCGACTAGATTACTTCTTAGCTTAAAAGCATGGGGAGCATCTTCAAAAGCAGATGCTAGAAAGAAAGCAAAGAANATATCNATGCGTCTTAAAAAGAAAAAAATGAAAAAGAAAGGNAAGGCATAATGAAAGGAGTACCTCATTACACTAAAGATGGTAAGGAATACAAAGGCAAAACTCATAAGATGAAAGATGGTAGTTTGCACACAGGTGCAACACATACAGCATCTAGTAAAAATTTATTTCACTTTAAAGATTTACCAAAACAGGTAAAAAGTAAAATAATGAAAATGAAAAAAAAGAAAGGATAACATTATGTATGGTTCTAAAGGTAAAAGCAAAACTATGTTAAAAGGTAAACAAAAGAATTTACCTAAAGCATTGAAGAAAAAGATTGTTGCTTCTATGATGAAGAAGAAAAAGAAAAGTGCGTAAATATTGGGTGCGTGTTTGGAAANNAGGNGATACAGAATTATTNGAAGNAGAATGTNTTNACNGAAGAAGAGTTNAAAAATTTTTTACCGCCCAAAGGTACGAGAACAACATACGAGGATTATAATGACAAGATTCACACCAAAGACAAGCAATCCTGATGGAAGAAACAACTCAAAGGAAAACTATGAAACTTCGAGAAAAATTAGAAAAAGATCAAAGCAAGAACAAGAAGTCTATGACTCCATTGCAAAAGAATCAAGCGAGAGCGGAGAAGATACTTCAGAACGAAGCGAAAGAACAGAATAGCAGACGACAACGACAGATAGATCAGTATGTCGAAATGAAAATGATTAAAGGTCATTCAAAAGAAGATGCTGAAAGAATGGCAAAAGAACAAATTACTACTAGAGAACTATGAGTACTGCTAAGAAAACAAAACCATCATTATGGAAAAGAATTGTTGCTAGAATAAAATCACAAGCATCACATGGTACAAGGGCTGGACAATGGTCAGGAAGAAAAGCCCAAGCGGCAGTAAAGGCATATAAGAAAGCTGGTGGTGGTTATTCAGGAGCAAAGAAGTCAAGCAACTCATTATCTAAATGGTCTAAGCAAAAATGGAGAACTAAGTCAGGTAANAAGTCATCTAAGACAGGAGAAAGATATTTACCTGAGAAAGCAATTAAATCTTTATCCGCAAGAGAATATGCTCGTACTACTGCTAAGAAAAGAAGAGATAAAGCAAAAGGTAAACAGTTTAGTAAACAACCAAAGTCAATAGCAAGAAAAGTAAAAAAATATAGATCGTGAGTATATATTCACAAATACCTTTAAAAGATTTGCAAAGACTTAGGATTGTTGTAAAAAATAATCATATGAAACATTATCCCAAAGAACAAGTTACAGACAAAGAAGCAGATAGGATAATAGAAAGCATTAGTCCTCAAACAAGAGATAAATTAATTAAGTTGGCTGTAGATTATGGGATCACTGAATTATAAACCTGATGGACAGGTTCTTAAAAATTTTTTAAAAGATAATGATTTCTTTAGAGGACTTCGTGGCCCAGTAGGTTCAGGTAAATCTGTTGCTTGTTGCATAGAAATTATTAGAAGAGCATTAATACAAAAGCCATCTGAAGATGGTAAAAGAAAATCAAGATGGGCAGTAATAAGAAATACAAACCCACAGTTAAGAACTACTACAATTAAAACTTGGCTTGATTGGTTTCCTGAAGAAGAATGGGGAAGATTTCAATGGAGTGTACCTTATACTCATAAAATATCAAAAGGAGATATAGAATTAGAAGTTATTTTTTTAGCACTTGATAGACCTGAAGATGTAAAAAAATTACTATCATTAGAACTTACTGGTGTATGGATTAATGAAGCAAGAGAAATACCTAAGTCAATAGTAGATGCTTGTTCAATGAGGGTAGGTCGTTATCCATCTATGAGAGATGGTGGCCCAAGTTGGTATGGTGTAATAGCAGATACTAACCCACCTGATACAGATCATTGGTGGGCTATACTTGCAGGAGAAACTGTAATACCTGATTACATTACAAAGCAAGAAGCTAAGATGTTAATTAAACCTGATAACTGGAAATTTTTTAATCAACCACCTGCTATGTTAGAAATGAAGAATAAAGATAATGAAGTAGATGGTTATGATATAAATAANAAATCNGAGAATCAAAAGAACTTAACACCTAACTATTATAAAAATATTATACGAGGTAAAACTAAATCTTGGATTGATGTTTATGTTTTAAATAAACTAGGACAAGTAGAAGATGGTAAACCTGTATATGAATCATTTAATGATGAGGTTCATGTAGCAAAAGGAGATNTAGCTATNGCAGAGGGTGTTCCAATATTTGTAGGTATAGACTTTGGACTTACACCAGCTTGTGTATTTGCACANNGNATTNGNAGTAGATGGGTANTCATAGATGAATTAGTTGCAGAAGATATGGGTATAGTAAANTTTTCAGATGTTATGAAACAACATATGGCAAAGTATTTACCNAGAGATTTTTATATATATGGCGATCCTGCTGGAGATCATAGAGTACAAACAGATGAATCTACACCATTTCAAATACTAAGAGGTAAAGGTATTCATGCAAGACCAGCACCATCTAATGATGTATTGATAAGATTAGAATCAGTTAATTCAGTATTATCAAGAATGGTAGATGGAGAGTCAGGTATATTGCTTGATCCTAAATGTACTAATTTAATTAGAGGTTTTGCTGGTGGTTATCATTATAGACGACTTCAGGTATCAGGAGAACGATATGATGAGAAGCCAAATAAAAATAGATTTTCTCATATTCATGATGCACTCCAATATTTATTGTTAGGAGCAGGAGAGGGAAGAGCATTGACTATTGGAAAGAAATCTAATAAACCTGTAGTTGCGAAGAGGAACTTCAATGTATTTGATGTAAAACCTAAAAGCGTTTACGAAAGGAGAAGATAATTATGTGTGCAGGCCCATTTAAACCAAAAGCACCCCCACCACCTCCACCACCAGTCGAGGAGGAAAGTGTAAGGCAACAAAGAAAAAGATTAAGAAGTCAAGAAATGGCTGAAAAGAAAAAACTAAAAGAAGAACAGTTTGAAGAAAGAGTTGCCGCTTATACAGGTAGAAGAGGTAGAAGATCACTTCTAACAGGAAGAAGAGGCGGTCAAGGTTTTGAAATTTCAGCTCAGTCTTATGTCTAAACCGACATTAGGAGCATAATGGTAGTTGAAGTAAAACCACAAAGACNNGAAGAATATTCTGACTCAGNAGTTANGAAANTACTTGGTAGATATNNTCATGCAAAAGCTATCAAGGATATGTGGCTTCCTACATTTGAAGAATGTTATGAATATGCTTTGCCACAAAGAGAATCTTTTTATCCTGANTCTATAGGTAGAAGAAGATCAGATCGTATCTTTGATGAAACAGCAGTAGTAGGTGTACAAGAGTTTGCTAGTAGATTACAATCAGGTATTGTTCCTAACTATGCAAGATGGGCAGACTTTGTAGCTGGNTCAGAAATTCCAAAAGAAAATCAAAGAGAAGTAAATTTATTATTAGATGAAGTAACTGAGTATGTATTTGANATATTACAAAACTCAAACTTCTCACAAGAAGTACATGAAACATTTTTAGATTGTGCAGTAGGNACTGGTGTACTTTTAGTAGAAGANGGAGATGCAATACAGCCAGTTAAATTTAAAGCAATCCCATTACCACAAGTAGTTTTAGATTCAGGGTTTGATGACAAAGTAGATCATATCTTTAGAAAAAGAATGATTAGAATGAAAGAATTATTAATAGCATATCCTAATGGTACTTTATCTGAGAAGATGAAAATGGATATGGAAAAGATGGCTGAGAAAGAATGTGAAGTCATAGAAATAGTTTATAGAAATTATAGTAATACAAAAGAAGAAGAATATAAATTTTGTGCAATAGCATCTATGTATGAACATGAAATAGTATCACAAACATTTAAAGGTTTAGGTTCTAACCCATATATTATTTATAGATGGTCTAAAGTTGCAGGAGAAGTTTATGGTAGAGGCCCATTACAATTAGCATTACCTGCAATTAAAACTTCTAACTTAGTTATAGAATTAATTTTAGAAAATGCACAAATGTCTATCTCAGGAATGTATCAGGTAGAAGATGATGGAGTTATAAATGTAGATAACATATCCCTCATTCCGGGGACAATCATTCCAAAAGCTATGGGATCATCAGGACTACAACCAATAGCACCAGCAGGTAATTTTAATGTTAGTGATTTAGTATTAAGAGATATGAGAACTAATATTAAAAAAGCATTATACAATGAAATGTTAGGAGTAGCTAATGAGAAAACTCCTATGTCTGCAACAGAAGTAGCAGAAAGAATGGCTGATTTATCAAGACAAATAGGAGCGGCATTTGGTAGATTACAAGCTGAATTAGTTAATCCTGTTTTACAAAGAGTAATATATATTCTTAAAGAAACAAGGTAGAATTAAAATACCAGTAGTTAATGGTAGAGAAATAAAAATTAAATCTTCTTCTCCANTAGCACAAGCACAACANCAACAAGATGTAGCAACACTAGATAGATTCTTAGGAATGGTNCAACAAAGAGTTGGGCCACAGTTATTAAATCTTTTAATTAAACAAGATGAAGCGGCTAAGTTTGTAGCTAAGAAGTTAGGAGTGCCTGAAGAATTAATTAGATCGCCTGAAGAGATGCAACAGGCGGCACAACAATTCCAAGAAATGATGGCACAGCAACATGGCACAACAGCAGGGGGGAAATCAAGGAGAACCACAGCAGTAATGAGAGTGTCATGCATAATTCTGTACTTGTAATAAGTGATCTTCATATTCCCTATCATCACAAAGACTCTTTTAGATTTTTAAAAGCAATTAAAAAAGAATTTAAACCTGATACTGTAATTAATATAGGCGATCTATTAGACTTNCATGCAATATCAATGCATGAACATAATCCTGANTTACCAAGTGCAGGACATGAATTAGATATAGCNAGAGANTATGTAAAAGAACTAGAGGGNATATTTCCTGAAGTAACNGAAGTAGATTCTAATCATAGTAGTTTAGTTTANAGAAGAGCATTAAAGTTTGGAATGTCAAAACAATTNCTNAAACCATATGGAGAGTTTCTTAGGAACTCGTAAATGGAAATGGANNGATGATATTACNTTAANATTANGTAATGGTAAAAAATGTTTCTTTACACATGGTAGAGCGGCAGANATTTTAAAAGTTTCACAGACAATGGGTATGAGTGCNGTACAAGGACANTATCATACAAAGTTTGTTATATCTTATTGGGCTAACCCTGATGATATATTCTTTGGTATGAATGTAGGTTGTCTTATCAATCAAAAGTCTATGGCTTTTTCATACGCAAAAAATTTTCGTACAAGATTTATTATTGGCTGTGGAATAATACTAAATGGAATACCAAGACTTCTTCCAATGGTATTAGATAAAAATGGTAACTGGATAGGAGAAATAGTATGACAGATAAAATAAACCCTGATTATTATCAAAAAGGAGAATGTACTTGTGGTAAAAAATTACAAACATATGANTATGTAAAAAACTTACCATATGCAGATGCTACATCTATTAAATATATTATTCGCCATAGAGATAAAGGTGGATCAACAGACATCAAAAAAGCAATATGGTTTTTAAAAAAGATATTAATAGATGAGTATAAAGAAACCGAGTAAACCTATAGTTGTAGGAGATAAGAAATATTATAAATATCTTATAATTTGGGAAGATATTGTTGGAGATAGCACGATNACAGATTACAANGAAACTAATAATATGCATTGTGCTTTAATTAAAACTGAGGCATATATATTTAAAAAGACTAAGAAATATGTACATTCTTTTAGTAGCTATCAAAATGATAATGGAGAAATAGGATTTGGGGATAGAAATATTTACCCTAGAAGTGTAATTAAAAAGATGCTAAGGATATAACAAGAATGAAAGCAGAACAAAAAAATAAAGCCCTTATAGGTTTGGATAACTTTAAAAGAAGTTCTGATGATGAAGAAAAATTAAATAGTGCTTTTACAGCATTGTTTAGTACTGACATTGGTGTGTCAGTTCTCCAATACCTAAAATCAATTACCATTGAGTCGGTAGCTGGGCCTGAGATAGCTGATAACTCTCTAAGACATTTAGAGGGGCAAAGATATATTGTTGGGTTAATACAGCGTAGAGTCAATAAGGGAAAAAGTCAAAACATAGTAAAGGAGAATAACAATGGCTGAAGAACAAACACAACCTGTTGAACAGACACAAGAAACTGAACAACAACAACCACAGGAAAATGTTTCACATGAAACNCAAGAAGCNACNACTACAGAACCTAGTCCTAGACCTGAGTATATTCCTGAAAANTTTTGGAATACAGAAAANNNCGAAGTTAATATGGAAGAGTTTGGTAAATCATATACTAANCTTGAAAANTATGTAGGTGGNAAAAAAGAAGAACTANGAGATCANATTGTAGATGANNTACAACAAGAAGCNATAGCTGANAGACCTGANAANGTAGAGGGNTATGAATTACCNAAANTNCCTGAGGGTGTAACAGAAGAATTAGTAAATGCNAATCCTATGACAGATTGGTGGAGAAANTTTTGTTATGAAAATGCATATGACCAAGAAGTATTTGAAGATGGTGTAAACAAATATGTAGATATGTATGTAGGTAATCAAGTTGATATTGATGCAGAAAAAGAAAAACTAGGAGAAAATGCTGATGCTAGATTAGATGCAGTAAACAGTTGGGCATCTACATTTTTTACACCTGAACAGTATGAAGCTATATCAGGAACTCTTGGTCAATCTGTAGATGGTATTGAAGCATTAGAAAAAATGATGAATAGTAGTAAACAAACTATATCTAATGCACAAAACTTTACGCAACCTGAAAGACCTTTAACAATAGAAGATGTGCGATCTATGATGAAAGATAAAAGATACTTTGATCCTAAGGAAAGAGATGAATCTTATGTGAGAAAAGTAGNTGATGCTTTCGCTAGATTGTATCGTGGATAAGTTAATAGTAGAAAAAGCAACACCTGAACATGGTTTTGATCTAGCCCCTAGACTTAAATCAATAGATAGATTTGAATTAGGTTTATGGGGGCTTGATCCTTTACAAGCATTACTTCAACCTTTTAGATATAAGCGACCTAATATACATTCATTCACAATATTAACAGAATCTAAACAAGAAGTTGTAGCAATGTTTGGTGCTGTATCTAGTAGAAACAATCATAAAATCGGCACAATATGGTTCTTAGCATCAGACTTATTAGATAAAAACTATAAGTATTTTCTTAAAAGAAATAAGAAATGGTTACATTATTTAGAAGAAAATTACTTATTTTTGTCAAATTATATAACAGAAGAACATCAAGTAAGTATAAGATGGTTAAAATGGCAAGGGTTTAATTTTTCTAAACCTATGCTTGTAAAAAATGTAAAAGTGTTGTATTTCTATAAACGACTACATAGTGTAGTCAAAAATGGNATGCAACCTGTTTTGAATGAAATCGGCCCAACNTGGAAAACCGAGTTAAGTCAAAAAAGATAATTGCTTAATTNAACAACAACAACGACAAAAAGGAGGCAACATGAGTACATCTATTTCAACTGCCTTTATTAAGCAGTTTGAGTCTGAAGTTCATATGGCTTATCAGCGTATGGGTTCAAAACTGCGTAATACTGTAAGGCAAGTAAATAATGTAAAAGGTAGCCAAGCGAGATTCCAAAAAGTCGGTACTGGTACTGCTGTGTCTAAATCAAGACATGCACAAGTTCCTACTATGGACATCTCTCACTCAACTGTTGATGTTACNCTTTCAGACTTCTATGCGGCTGATTATGTAGATCGTTTAGATGAATTGAAAACTAACATTGACGAAAGACAAGTCCTATCTCAATCTGCGGCGGCNGCNTTNGGTAGAAAAACTGACCANACTATCATTGATGTNTTNGATGCNGGNTCAAACTCAAACAATGTAGCACATGGTTCTGCTGGTTTAACTTTAGCTAAATCACTAACTGTGTACGAAGCGTTTGGNGAATCTGACATTCCTGATGATGGACAAAGATACTTNGTAGTATCTCCTGCTGGTTGGGCTGATTTATTACAAATNGATCAGTTCTCAAGAGCAGAGTATGTTGGGGAAAGTGATCTACCTTACGCTGGTGGTATAACAGCTAAGAGATGGCTTGGNTTTATGTGGTTTACNCACTCAGGTCTNTCNATTTCNNGNACAACTAGAGAGTGNCATGCATTTCACAGAAGTGCAGTAGGTACTGCTATGGGTTCTGAAATTAGAACTGAAATAAACTACATTCCTGAAAAAGTCAGTAACTTAATCACATCATATATGTCATTAGGATCAGTAATGATCGACAANAATGGTGCGATCAAAGTACAAATAACAGAATAATAAAGGAGGTTTAAATGGCATATTCAGCAAGTAGCTTGAAAAAGATAGCTGGTGGTAGTCAAGGAATCTTCTATTATGATTCTGCTGACGCTATCGGTACAATAGTAGCAAGTGGTTACTTTAATGACGCAACTAACGAACTTAAACAGAATGATNTTATCATTGCTGTAGGTTCTACAGGTGGAACTAGAACTGTTGATGTTNTAGTAGTATCATCTGCAACTGGTGCGGCGACTGTNACTACAATTAATGGTACATAACCAATAATGGTATGGGGGGGAGTTTACTTTCCCCCATATCTAGTATAAGAATAAAATATGGCTGACAGTAAATTTGATATATGCAACAAAGCAATGGTATTAGTAGGTGCTAATACAATNNCAAGTTTTACTGAAAATACAACTGAATCAAAAGTAGCTNNNCAACTTTACGAATCAACTTTAGAAAATTTAATTACAAGATGTAGATGGAGATTTGCATCTAAACAAGCACAACTAAGTAAAAANNCNANNAACCCTGANGCNAGATATGAATCATCATACGCATTACCAAGTGATGCATTANTTATCCACACAGTNACAGTANNAGATGATGTTATTAAGTATGATAGATATGGACAAAATTTATTTACAGANACTACATCTAGTGATACAGTTATTGCAGATTACACTTTCCAACCTAGTGAGAGTGATTTTCCTCCATACTTCAAACAGACGCTGGTTTTCGAACTGGCGTCTTTATTTGCAGGAGCAATAGCAAGAAATGATCAGTTATCTGAACTCTATCACAAAAGAGCAATAGCCCAATTAGCAATAGCTAAAGGTATAGATGCACAAGCACAAACTACAAGAAGAGTAGATGTAGATAGATTTAGAAATAATAGAAANCGAACTGCATTGAGTAATATAACAGCAGTAGCACCATAGGATGAACAATGGCAAGACAAAGGGTTCATCAAGCTAGTTTTTTAAGAGGAGAACTTGATCCAAAAATATTATCTCGTGTTGATNTAGCGGCTTATGGTCAAGGATTAAAAAAAGCNAGAAATGTAATNCCAGTTAATCAGGGTGGTATTGANAGAAGAAGTGGTAGTGTNTANAGAGCAGACTTAGGTGCTGTTTCAAGAATAGAACCATTTATCTTTAATGAATCACAAGAATATNTATTTGCNTTTCAAAANNNANCATTAAAAATTTATTCTACTAATGGTACTTTAGTAGCAACATTATCATCATGNCCTTGGGTTACTTCNGANTTATTTGAANTNAANTATACTCAATCAGGAGATANTATGATTATAGTACATGAAAACTTTGTACCACAAATAATTACTAGAGTAGATGCAACAACATTTACTAGAACTGCATTTGGTTTTGAACAAAGTCAAAATGGAGCAGACACATTTCAACCATATTTTAAATTTGCAGATGATAGTATTACATTAGATATAGATAGTGCAACAGCAGGAACAGGTGTTACTGTTACAGCATCTTCGGCATACTTTACTTCATCATATGTAGGTATGAAGTTAAGGTATCATGGATCAGAACTTACTATTACTGGATATACATCATCTACTGTAGTTACAGCTACATTAGAAAAAGATGTTGAAATAGTTTTAGATGAAGACCCATTTGCAACTTCACAAGGATCAGGAGTAGTTAATGTAACTCATGTACAACATGGATTTACTACAGGTGCTAGTATAGTCATAGCTGGAGCAGAAGATATATTTGATTCTGATGGTAATGGTTTGGCGGCAAGTAATATGAATGGTACAAGAACTATTACAGTAATAGATGATAATCATTATGAGTTTACAGCCGCATCTTCTGATACTGCTACTGAATCAGTAGATGGTGGAGGTGTAAGAGTTACTATATCAGGACATCCACCTACTACAGTATGGGATGAACAAGTATTTAGTGCAGTAAATGGTTTTCCAAGAACAGTTACATTTCATGAACAAAGATTATTTTTTGGTGGAGTAACAGCTTTACCTGATGGAATACAAGCTAGTAAGGTAGCAGACTTTTTTAATTTTGATGTAGGAGAAGCTGAAGATGCTGATTCAGTACAAATACAAATAGCGTCAGATCAAGTAAATGAAATTAGACATTTAACATCATCTAAAACATTAGAAATATTTACAAGTACAGGAGAGTTTTATCTTAAACCACAAGTATCAAAACCTATTACACCAACTGATAT
>FUFK010039843.1_pt1 | contig 11480 bp, 5 predicted proteins | sample 1021851 | NCBI WGS metagenome assembly FUFK01 (sample SAMEA51879418, study PRJEB19060) | metagenome
CTACCTTCAATGTGGTGTCTTTCCAGCATATGAACCAACTCACCATCTTTAAATAAAGAGGATGTTGATTTAATAACTACTGTTGAAGGATTTGATGGTGATATTATTGGTGTTGGAGTAACTGATGGTATTGGTGGCAATCCTCTTGCACTTAAATTTACTTTAAATGCAGATTTAGGAGCAGGTTCTGGAAATCCAAGTGCAACTCTAACTGATTTAAAAGTTGGATATCCAATTTATATCTTTGATACTCAGGTTGGTCATGGTGTGACTTCTGTTTATAGTGATGGTGCAGTTGTTGCCACAGGCACCACTTGTGTTGACAATATTTACTTTGTAGATGCGTTCAATGCAGGAGTGGGTATTATAACATGTAATATAATGACTGGAGTTAACACAACTGGTATAGATACTTCAGTTGGTTTGGGAACTGCTATTGGTGGATTCTCATGGGGTCGATTAACTAATTTCAATAGATCTAACGCAATTTCTATTGGAGTTACAGGTAAAACACATTACTCTGGTATTTCAAGTTATCCTACAATCCAGAGAAGAGATTTTGGACTTAGAGACAGTGGTGCTCTAAGAAAGGATCTTGGCTAGTATAAATATAGAAAAAAGCTGATAATATGGCTGCTATTGTAACTGATCAATTTAGAATTCTAAATGCAAATAATTTTGTGGAAACGGTAGATAATTCTGCAAACTCATATTATGTTGTGGTTGGACTCGCTAATGCAACTTCACCAGTTGTTGGTTTTGGGAGAAGTTCAGATTGGAACACAGAGACACCTAATCCAATTGATAATTTAAATTACACCAATCATGTTGGTGATACAATGACTTTTGGTAAAAAAGTTACATCGGATAATGTAAGAAGATTAATATCTAGAAGAAATTGGACGCAAGGTACAAAATATGAGATGTATCGACATGATTATAGTTTAAAAAAACCATCTCCAGTTACTGGATCTTCAAGATTATATGATGCAAGTTATTATGTAATGAATCAAAATTTTGATGTTTACATTTGTATTGATAATGGTTCAAGTGGCATAAACACCACTGGTAATGCATCACAAGACGAACCTGTTTTCACAGATCTAGAACCATCAAGGGCAGGAGAAAGTGGTGATGGTTACATTTGGAAATACCTTTTCACAGTTCCTCCAAGTGATATTATTAAGTTTGATTCAACTGAATATATTTCAGTTCCAAGTAATTGGCCAACTGATACAACGACTCAGATACAATCAGTAAGAGAAAATGGTGATTCAACAATTAATAACAATCAGATAAGAAAAGTTTATATTGATCAACAAGGATTTGGATATACTCAAAATCAAACTGGAGTTGAGGTTAATATAATTGGAGATGGTTCTGGAGCAAAAGTTGTTATTGATACTGATAGTGAAGGTAAGATAATAAAAACAAATGTTTCTTCAGGAGGTCAAGGTTATTCTTATGGAATGGTTGACCTTGGTGGTTTGGGTAATCCAACAACTAGAGCAAAATTAATTCCAATTATACCACCATCAAAGGGTCATGGTTTTGATTTGTATAAAGAGTTAGGAACTGACAAATTATTAATTTTTGCAAGATTTGACGATTCTACAAAGGATTTTCCCACAGATACTAAATTTGCACAAATAAGTATAATAAAAAATCCAACATCAATAGGTTCAACTTCAATATTTACTGCTAATGAATTTTCATCTGTAAATGCAGTTAAAGTTATTTCTCCAACAGGGACACCTTCTATCGGAGAAAAAATTGAGCAAACTGTAACTAATGGAACTGCAAAAGGTTATATAGTGTCATATGACACTGATACAAACGTTATAAAATTTTATCAGGATAGATCTTTAGTATTCAATCAAACAACAGGAGACCAAACAGATTATGCTGGTATTACTACTGAATCAAGAGTCTTATCTTTTGAATCAAGTGCTAATAAAATTATTGCACCAACAAGTGGATTCCAAGCATCAGTAGATCAAAATTTCAGTGGTATTAGTACGAATCCAAGTGGTAATAAAGTTATATCTCTTGGTGTTAATTTTGAAAATGGCATTGCTAATCCAGAGATAAATAAAGGGTCGGGTGAAGTGGTCTATTTGGATAATAGACCAGTTATAACAAGAAATTCTCGACAAAAAGAGGATATCAAAATCATCTTAGAATTTTAAAAAATGACACAAAAAACAAATTTAAACATAAGTCCTTACTATGATGATTTTGATAAGGATGATCAGTTTTATAAAGTATTATTTAAACCTGGATTCCCTGTTCAAGCAAGAGAGTTAAGTACCTTACAATCAATTTTACAAAATCAAATTGAATCATTTGGAACTCATATGTTCAAAGATGGTTCGATGGTTATACCTGGTAATATAGCATATGATGAAGAGTATTTTTCAATAAAAGTAGAGAATGATCATTTAGGTGTACCAATTTCATTATATTTAAACGAACTTAAGGGATTAAGATTAAGAGGTGAAGTCTCTGGTGTGGTTGTTATTATTGATAATTTTTTATATCCAGAGGATAACTCAGATGTCGATCAATTGACTTTATTCATAAAATATGTTGAATCTGGTTCTGATAATTTAGCTTTAGGTTTATTTGACGGTGAAAATTTAATAGTAGAAGAAACATTTTCATACGGAAACACTGTTATTAACTCAGGTGAAACCGTTATATCATTGATTGATGATGATGCATCATACATTGGATGTTCTGTTTCTATTTCATCTGGTGTTTACTTTATAAGAGGTACTTTTGTTGAAGTTCCATCAGAAAAGATAGTATTAAATCCATATAACAATACTCCAACTTATAGAGTTGGTTTGACAATAGATGAACAATTAATAACAGCAAAAGATGATGATGGATTATATGATAATGCAAGAGGTTTTTCCAATTTTGCAGCTCCTGGTGCGGATAGATTAAAAATAAAAACTTCTCTTTCAAAAAAAGATGTCACTGATACTGATGATACAAATTTTGTAGAACTAATAAGATTAAGAGATGGTGAGATTCAATACATTGCTGATAAAACTGATTATAATATAATTCGTGATTATTTCGCAAGAAGAACTTTTGAAGAATCTGGAAATTATTCTTTAGATAAATTTGATATTGATGTTTTAGAATGTTTAAATGACGGAACCACTGGAGATGGTGTTTATGGTGTTCAATCAATTACAGAGTTAGGTAATGAACCTTCAGATGATTTGATGTGTGTGAGAGTCTCCTCTGGAAAGGCTTATGTAAGAGGTTATGACGTATCCCTCGAATCATCTACATTACTTGATGTTGATAAACCAAGAGATAAAAGAACTGTTGATTCTTCACTAGTGCCATATCAAATGGGCACTGTATTTAAGGTAAATCATGTTTCTGGTGTCCCTGCTCCTAATATAAATGATGAAACTGCATTAGTTGAACTATACAATAAAAGAACCACCGCAGATAATGAAAAACAGGGAGATAAGATAGGGGAAGCAAGAATATATTCGTTTGCTGTGTCAGATGCATCATATACAGGTGATTCTACTGAATGGGATTTGCATTTATTTGATGTTCAAATATTTACAAAAATTGAATTAAATCAAAATGTAACTAACACTGAAGTACCTTTAACTTCTTTTGTTAGAGGAGTAAGCAGTGGAGCTACTGGATACGTTTCTATAGTTTCTGGTGGATATGGATGTATTCACTTGAGTGAAGTGACTGGTGAGTTCATAGTAGGAGAGCAATTAATAATAAATGAAAATACTTCGTTTATTAGATCAACTAAGTCAGTCAAAACTTTTGGTATACAAGACGTAAAAGGTATTTTCCAAAACAGTAGTTCTGTAACTGGATATGCTGTTAGCTTTACTTCAGATACTGTTTTAAATCGTGTAATCGCACCAAATATTAGTAATGCTGATAAAATTACAATTACTGGTGCTGGTGCGACTACAAATGGAAGTTTTAATTTTGCAGGTATAAGCACTGGAACCATATTAAGATATACACCTGATGGCGAAACTGTAGAAAGATTTAATAGAATAGAAACAGTATCTGGTGATGGATTAAGTGTAACTCTATCAGCTGTTCCCACAATCACAGGTATATGTAATGGTGCTTTAAACTCATCAAAGATTAGCACCACATTTGCTTTTGGTGTACCTAATATAAGTGTTGGGGATGATAACGGATTATATGCAAAAATTGATAATAAAAATGTGTCAGATGTAAATTTAGGTTCATCTACATTATTAGTTGGTAAGAATATTACTGGAGAGAGCACTGATGGCTCTGGTACATTGACATTTAATCTTGCATCAAGTGGAATATCAAGTGCATTTTATGAAAGTTTTGATGAAGAGAGATACTCTGTACACTATAGTGATGGAAGCATTGAGGATTTAACATCAGATCAGTTTGTTTTGAGTGCGGATGGACAAACTGTTACAATCAATGGATTAGAAACAAGTGAATCAAATATAGTAGTTAGCACAACACTTAAAAAACAAGCACTTAAAAGTAAAGTAAAACAGTTTGATAGAAGTCAAAAAATATTAGTTGAAAACACTGCTGTTGGAATTAATACATCTTTAACTGGGATGTCTATAAGTAAAAATTATGGATTACGTGTTGAGGATAAAGAAATTTCATTAAATGTACCAGATGCGGTTAATATCGTAGGTGTATATGAATCACTAAATACACTTTCACCGACATTAGATAAATTTCAATTTCCATCTGGTTTGTCTTTAGACACTGCATCAATATTGGGTGAAAGAATATATGGTGTGGAAACTGGTGCTGTCGCACAAATTGTAGGTAGAATATCTGCCACAGAAATAGAGGTTTCTATATTATCATCAATTGGATTTAATATAGGTGAGGTTATTAATTTTGAGGAGTCACTCATATTAAGCACTTTACAAGGAATAACTTTAGGTAATAATTTAAATATCACAAATAGATTTAAATTAGATAAAGGACAAAGAGAGCAGTTTTATGATTATTCTAGAATTGTTAGAAAAATAAATTTTCCTGCACCATCTAGAAAATTATTAATTGTATTTGACAAGTATAGTGTTCCATCAAACGATACTGGTGATTTTTATACAGTAGGATCGTATGAAGAAGAAAGATTTAGTAAAGATATACCCGAAATTAAAGATGGTTTACGTGCATCTGATACATTGGACTTCAGACCAAGAGTATCAGATTTTGTGGGGTCAGGATCTCCTTTTGCATTTTCAAATAGAACATTTAGTTCCACTTTCAATCCATCAACGATTGTTACTCCAAACGAAAGTTCAATAATTGGATATAATCACTATTTACCAAGAACAGATATAGTTGCATTAGATAATCAAGGAAATATTGTAGTATTAGTGGGTCAATCATCAACTTTACCAGTTGCTCCGTCGGCAGAGGAAAATATGATGAAGTTAGCAACTATTGAATTACCTGCGTATTTGTATGATACAGATGATGCAAAAATAACTGTTGAAGATAATGTAAGATTTACCATGAAGGATATTGGTAAATTAGAAGATAGGATTGAAAATCTTGAAATTACATCATCATTAAGTTTATTAGAACTTGACACTAAAACACTGCAAATACAAGATGCAGATGGTTTATCAAGATTTAAAACTGGTTTTTTCGTAGATGATTTTAAAAATTTAAATTTAATTGATATTTCCGATGATGATTGTAATGTAACAGTAGATACTGAAGAACAGATATTAACAGTGCCAAATCATTTTTGGTCACTTAAACCTGAATTAGCACTAAGTCCATCTATTAATTCAGATACTGCTGATTTTTCTACAGATTTACCACTTTTAGATCCAAATGTTAAAAAAACTGGAGATTTAATTACACTTGATTATGATGAAATAGAGTGGTTGGGAAATCCACTCGCATCAAGAGTGGAGAATGTAAATCCATTTAACTTAACTGGATTTATTGGAACAATAAAATTAGATCCTGCAAATGATACATGGGTTCGTAATATTGAAGTTTCGGGTGGAAGTAAAACCATAACTGGCAACGTCGCTAGAACTTACGTTGAGAAAAAACAAACTAGTTCTGTAGCAGATACACATATAAGGTCAAGGAACGTTAGTTTTGCTGCAGATGGAGTAAGACCTGTAACACAATTTTATCCATTTTTTGACAGAACAAGTGGAATAAATTTAATTCCAAAACTTGTTGAAATTAATATGGTTAATGGAATATTTTCTAAAGGTGAAACCGTAGAGGCATTAAAAGATGGTAAGAGAGTTGCTATATTCAGAATAGCACAACCAAATCATAAAAAAGGTGATATATTAACACCCACAAATACTTTTAATTCAAATCCGTATGATACAACTTCAGTTTTAGGTACATCTTACTCAGCTTCATCAACAGTTTTAAATGTTGATGTTAATTCAATATCTGATGAGGCAAAAGGTAAATTTTATGGTTATATTCCTTATACTGGAACTATAACTCTATTAGGTCAAACAAGTAAAGCACAGGCAACAGTAACAGATGTCAAATTAGTTTCAGATACCTATGGTGATGTATTTGGAAGTTTCTTTTTTGAAGATCCTCTTTCAAGTCCTCCACCATCTCTAAGATTTAAAGTTGGTACAAGCACATTTAAAATATCGTCCGACCCAGATGTTAGAACACCTGAACAAAGATCGATGTTATTAAGTGAGGCAGAGGGTCAATATATTTCAAATGGTAAAGTTAATACCATACAATCAACGACTATAACTGTAAGAGTTCCACCCCCTGTTTATAAGAGTTACTATGGTGGAGGTGGAACTAAGTATACTTATACAGATAAGTTTGGTCTATCAAAAATGACCAAAGTTAAAATAAGTGATTACAGGAAGGGTCTTCGCACTGGACAACTTGGTGGTAATTATGGGCAAAATAAAAATGGACAAAAAAAATCAGTCTCCACTGGTGGTTTCGGAGGTGGTGTAGGTAATAAAACCAATCAGAAAGGAACTGGTGCAAAAAATAATGCAGGTAAAAATTCTACATCATCAACTGGTAAGAATGCTGGAACTGGTAAGAAAAATGCTGGTAGTAAGAATAAGAGAGGAAGTGGTGCAAAGAGTAAAAAATCTCCTTTAAATACTCTAGCAGGTAGAAATGTTCAAGGACTTGATCCTTTATCACAAACATTTACAGTTGATGAAGATGGAGCATTTTTAACATCTGTTGATTTATTCTTTGCAAGAAAAGATCCAAGAGAAAATTTAGTTGTTGAAATTAGAACTGTAGAATTAGGACAACCAACAACACAATTAGTACAAGATTTTGCTCGTGTCATTGTAAGTCCTGATGATATTCAAACTTCAACTAACGGAGAAGTAGCTACTAGAGTAACTTTCCCATCACCAGTTTTCCTAGAGGCTGAGCAAGAGTATGCTTTGGTTCTTGGAGTATCTCAATCAATTCAATATGAAGTTTGGATATCTCGCATGGGAGACAAGACTGTAAATACACAGAGTTTACCTGATGCAGAATCTGTGGTTGTCACCAGACAATATACTAGGGGTAGTTTATTTAAATCACAAAATGGTTCAATATGGACTGCTAGCCAATACGAAGATCTTAAGTTTAGGCTATACAAAGCAGCTTTCAGTGGTGAATCTGGAACAGTGTTCTTCTATAATTCACCAATGGGAACAAGATCTGGTAATTTTGAAAGGTTACTACCAAATTCAATCAAAACCTTACCAAGAAAATTAAAAGTTGGAATTACAACAACATCAGATACCGATGGTTTATTAACAAATGGTGTTAAAGTAAGTGATTCGACATCAGCATCAGCAATCCAAGGTTATATCGAAAATGTTGGTGGTCCTGTCGGTGTATTAACTGTTACAAATGCTGGTTCAGGTTTCCAACCAAGTCAAATATACACTGGAGTACCATTGTATAATATTACTGGTAACGGTAGTGGAATGACAGCTAGAATTGAAACCAATAGTTCTGGTCAAATTGTGACTGCAAATATTACAAGTAATACTGGTGGGTCAGGATATGTTGTTGGTGATGTTCTTGGAATTACAACAAGTAATGTAATTAAGGGTAGTGATGCTTTAATTAGTGTCACATCAACCACTGGAAAGAGCACACTTTATCTTAAAAATGTGCAGGGTGAAGAATTTACAACAGGTCAGGCACTAATAGTTGATAATGGAAGTTCACAAGTATCATTGGCATCGACAACAATACTTTCATCAACAACTTATGATTCAAAATACGAAGGTAATGTCATCGAGGTTAGTCATTTCAATCATGGTATGACATCTGATAATAATTTTGTTACTCTTGCTGATGTAGAACCTAACACAACATCTATTTTGTTAACAGATGCACTATCTTTAGATGATCAAGTAATTTCAGTTGCAAGCACATCTGAATTTTCCACTTATGCTGGTATTTCAACAAGTCAAGGTTATATAAAAATTAATAGTGAAATAATTTACTATAACAGCATAGGATCAGGACAACTTGGAATAGGTACAAGAGGTGTTGACGGAACTATTCCTCGAACTCATGATACAGGAGATCAATCATTTAAATATGAATTAAATGGTTTTGATTTAAGACAAATAAACACTGACCATGATATGGCATCAATGCCAATATCAATTAATAATCTTAGAGATATTGACACATATTATTTAAGTTTAAATAGAGGTGCTTTATCAAGTGGTGATTCACAAAGTAGTTTCACTGATGAGTCAAATGTGGGTGGTTCTGAAATATTTGCATCACAAAATTATCAATTTGATAATATAATACCACGATTTAACACATTACTTCCAAGTAGTGATACTACAATCCTTAGTCAAATAAGAACAGTTTCTGGAACGAGTGCTGGAGGAAATGAAGTTTCATTTATAGATCAAGGATTTGAATTTGTTGAGATTGATAATGAAAATAAATTATCAACTCCAAGACTTTTATGTTCTGAAATAAATGAGGTCAATCGTTTGACTGAACTACCATTAAATAGATCGGTTACTTTTTCAACAACAATGGCAACTGTTAGTCAAAATTTATCCCCTGTGATTGATATACAAAATGGTGTATTAATCTACCAAAGGAATAGGTTGAATAGACCAATATTGGATTATGTAAAAGACGGTAGATCTCAGAATCCAAGTGGTGATCCTCATGCAGCAGTTTACATCAGTAATCAAGTTAATTTAAAAAATCCTGCTACTTCATTAAAAGTTTTAGTATCAGCCTTTAGAGATCCGAGTGCAGATTTCAGAGCATTCTATCAATTAGTTAGAGCTGATGGAACAGAAACGGAATTAGCATACAATCCTTTTTCTGGTTTTGATAATCTAGAAGATACAGACGGTGATGGATTTGGTGATAAAGTTATTGATGAATCAAAAAATTCTGGTAGACCTGATTCTTTTGTCCTACCAAGCACCGAAGAAGAATTTAAAGAATATCAATTTAGTGTTGATAACTTAGAAGAATTCATTGGATATAAAATTAAATTTGTATTCAGTGGAACTAATGAGGCAAAAGCACCAAAATTAAAAGATTTACGCACAATCGCACTAGCATGATTCCAATTAAAGATAACAAAAATCTTTTTAGAGATGAAAAATCAGGTGCTGTAATCAATACAGATACTAATGGTTATGCTCAATATAAAAAGATGAGATCTAATAAACAAAGTCAGAGAGAGGAACTTGATAGAATAAAAGAAGATATTGAAGAGATAAAACTTTTACTTAAACAAATAGCATTAAAATAGACGGGTTACTGGAAATATAAATATATCTAGAATCCTGATATTGTTTTTAAATGGCAGTTTACGTAAGTAATCTAACTGTTAATACTGGAACTACATTTTCTCAAATTTTTACTTTGGAAAGTGCAGACACTAATTCTGCTACGGATCTGACTGGTTTTACTGCTTCAGCACAGATGCGAAAGCATCCAGGTAGCAGTTCAGCAACTGATTTCTCAACACAAATTATAAATGCTACTGGAGGNAGAATAAGAGTTGGACTTACAACAAGTCAAACTNCTTCTCTTAAGCCAGGTAGATTTATGTATGATGTTCTGATTACAGATACATCTGGTGAGGTTACAAGAGTGTTAGAAGGTTCAGTTTTAGTTAGAGAGGGAGTTACAAAATAATGGCAGATATCAAAGTTAGAGTTGGTCAGAAAAATGCCATTAAGGTTACATCCTCATTATCTGGTGCGTCAGCAGGATCTCTTGGTGAACTTAGTGATGTGAATGTCACCAATCCACAAAATGGTATGGTTTTAGTATACAATAGCACAACTCAACAGTGGACTGGAACATTGGAATTAACTCCAGGTGCAACACAGAATTTGGACATAAACGGAGGTAGCTTCTAGAGATGGCTAGTTTTATAAGAATAAAAAGATCAACTGGTACGTCAGCACCATCGTCTTTACAATTTGGTGAACTTGGTGTAACCCTGAGTGGAGGTGGTACACAAGGAAATAGTGGTGATAGATTATTTGTTGGTGATAATGCAGGTAATCCGCAAGTAATAGGTGGTAGATATTTTACAGATTTATTGACAAACACAGCAGGTTCAGTTGCAAGTGGAGCTAATGCATCAACTGCTGCAAATGGTTTTGTTGCTATTCTTGACCAAAATAGAAAGGTAGATCAATGGAATGTAGATAATTTAAGATTAGATGCGAACGTGCTTTCATCTACAAACACGGACGGTGATATATTCTTTGTTCCAAATGGTGCAGGTGAAGTTGTCATAGGTGATAATATATTTTTAACTTTTGGTGATAGTAAGGATTCAAAAATAACATATGATGAATCTGGTGATGATAGAATCAATGTAACAGGTGCTGATTGGGTCTACGAGAACGGTGTAGCAATCGTAATGAACGATGTTACTGATTCTGCCACAAAAGACACTGGTGCCCTTACAGTCGAAGGTGGAGTGGGTATAGAGAAGAGTGTTAATATAGGTGGAAATTTAGGTGTTACTGGTGTTTCGACATTCACAGGTATTGGTACTTTTATTAGTGATCTATTCATAGGTGGAGATCTTCATATCAAAGATGACTTGTTTGTTGATGAAATGACTATTCGTAACTTATTAGTTACTGGTATATCAACATTTCAAGGAGATATTTTCCAAACAGGAGGGACACTTACTGCTTTAGATGCAAGATTAGGTGGAGTTGGTATTTCATCTAACATAATTTCTACTAAAGAGGGACATGGTAATCTTCTGTATATTGACCCATATCCAGATGGTTTAAGTAATGAGGGTACAGTTATTGTCAAGGGTGACTTACAAGTTGATGGTACAACTACAACTGTTGATTCATTTACAGTCAATCTAAATGACCCAATTATCAACTTAGGTGTTACAACTAGCACAAGGACTGTTATGATGACAGCACTTGCTGGTGTTAGTA
>FUFK010726127.1_pt1 | contig 11480 bp, 23 predicted proteins | sample 1021851 | NCBI WGS metagenome assembly FUFK01 (sample SAMEA51879418, study PRJEB19060) | metagenome
CTGGCTAAGTACATCGAAGAAAAGAAGCAGTTCAACGACCCTCTTGCCTATCACGATTACACCATGGAGGTTAGGCTCGACAATGGTGAGAAAGTTTGGGAAACCGTAGAAAAGGAACTCATAAAAGACGTAAGTTGAAAATAAAACGACCCTGGCAGGGACCAATTTCTTGCCAGGGTCGTTCAACAACAAACCGTCAAATACTGGAGGCAACCAACATTCGACGTCTCAACTTTAACGTCTGTATTTTTTAACGTCAATAGTAATCGTCTCTACGACAGACTGCCTTTGTCGAACTTCAAACCATACATAGCAATGCAGGCAGCATCAGCAATCCCGTCGTGAGGTTTTCTTTTTTTGCCAGGAGTCAGGTCTAAACTGGGGATTCTTTGTTTACAGATAAGAACAGCCCTACCTTTGCCCACGCCGGGTGCATCACGGAGTATGGTTTTCTGCCAGGTTTTTGGATGAACGATCAAAAGAGGAACGTCCAGCACACCAAGAATGCCAAGCCAAAGTCCGTAACCTACGCCGATGCTGAACATCGATGTTCCCCCCTGGCCTGGACGAGCCTGTTGTTTCTCGACCACCGCCATCTTGATGCCAACAGTCGCATGAAGCTCAGTCAGAACTTTGCCCATAGCGTTGGAATCGTACTCTCTTCGAGAGCCCTTTCCGATTGGGATCGTAAAGTTTTCTCTGGTGAGCATAACTTTTCTTACTATTCCCTCCTCATCGAGAGCAACGATGGCTCCGTCTTTGCCGGGGTCGATTCCCAGGTAAACTCCACCCATCATTGCTCCACTTGTTCAGGAACCAGTTCATCGAACAACAACGACCCAGGGCTCACACCCAGAGCATCAGCGATTTTTTTGAGACGCATAGTCCTTGGCTGAACTGTACCTTGAACGTAGCGTTTCAACAGGGAGTAATCTAAGTCCACTTCCCTCGCGAACTCTCGGAGACCCTTACCGTTAGCTCGAATCAGGTAGTGGAGATTCCGTCCAAATGGTTGCTTTCTTTTATCCATTGGTTAATCATATCCTGTGTGGGGGCATTTTCAACCCCCACCCTTGACGGGCGCATGCTTTGCCCCATAAAGTAATTACCAGGAAACTATAATGAGCATTTTGCCATCCGAAAGAGACAGCCTTCTTGTAGATAACCCCAACGAGCCCGTCTCATCAGGACGTAAGATTGTTGATCCAAGCGTGCTCATTGCAACTGCGGAGCGCATGGTTTCCAGAGTTATGGTGGATGCGAATCCCGAACACCGTACCCGAGAGTCAATTTGTCGTTGGCGAGTGGCTAATCTTTTGAGTGCTGTGGACGAGAGCTTGTTCTTCAATATGGTGAGCGGTGCTCTTGATGGAATGAAGAAGACCATTTTGAATCAACAGCCCAACGGAGAATGGCAGCCCTGTGAATATGAAATCGAGATTCGAGAGATCAATGACGAGGCTATCATCTTGATGGGAATCCGTTGGACGGACATCATGGGTCAGGAAGACGTTCAATATCANAACGGTGCCCCAGCAGTAAACGTGAACGTCACCGCCAAGACTGCTCCTGCTCAACCTGATTCAGCTACCGTAGAACTTTTGAAGTTGCTTGCTGCTGGTCAGCTTTCTAATCAAGACGCCTTGAATAAGCTTCAGTCTTTGGCACAAGAGACCGCTGCTGCAACAGTCGATGTTGAGGAGGACGTGGTGATTAAAGAGGCGACACCTGCCCCTAAATCTAAGAACCCTCGTGGCCGACGTAAGTTAGTCAGGAAGTCCGACTGATACAGTCTCGTCAGGATGAACACTTTGAACNTGCCCGTCGTTAGAAAGCCTTCCGTGCATCTCAAGCTTCCTGCCCCTGGCAAGAGCTTGAACACGATTCTCTCCTTTCTCGGCGGCTCGTTCAGCATACTTTGCTGCTCGTGCGATTCCTTGATGGCTGATTTTGTTTTTCATTTGCCTACTATATCTTAGGAGAATCATTTGTCTAAACCAGAAGGTTGGTTCGAAGCTCGTAGAGCGGGTCTCGGTGGCTCTGACATTGCCGCTGTACTCGGCTTGTCTAAGTGGCAAAGCCCTATGGATGTTTGGGCTGCAAAGCGCGGACTGTCAGAAGAAGTTGTTGAAACAAACGCAATGCGCCGGGGTCGCCTTCTGGAGTCAGCCATTGCAAATTGGTATCAGGAGGAAACAGGACTTGAGGTTTTGGATGGCAATGAAATGCCAATTGTAGGACCAAAACCTTTTATGCTTGCTTCCCCCGACAGGTACGTCAGTGCTGGGAAAACTCGGTTCGGGTTGGAAATAAAAACGGCGCGTAGCGTTGACGGCTGGGGAGATGACCTTGGCTCTGGCGTACCTGTTTACTATGCCACTCAAGCAGCATGGTACATGGCTTGCACAAACATTGACCGATGGGACTTTGCTGTGTTGTTCCTCGTGAACGATGAGTTCCGTCGCTACACTTTGATTCGAGACAAGAAGACCGAGAAGAAGCTGGTCAAGAAGTGCGGCGACTGGTGGAAGAGGCATGTTGTTGGAGGGGAGCCTCCACCCATCGACGGCTCATCAGCGGCGGACAAATTTTTGCAGGGTAAGTATGATAATCCAAATGAGGAGTATCGACTGGCTGTTCCTGAAGAGGAAGAACTAATCTTTGAACTGGACGATATTCAGAACGAAATCAAAGCACTCAAAGAAAAAGAAGCACTATTCAAAAACCAACTCAAAGAAAAGATTGGGGAGAACGCAGGACTTAGAGGAACGTTTGGAACAGTAAGCTGGAAAATGTCTAACGGACGAACAAGCTTAGATTCCAAAGCTCTTAGAAAAGCGCACCCTGAAATAGCTAAAGAGTTTTCTAAAACAAGCGAACCAAACCGAATCTTTCGAATGAAAGTTCAACACAAGAGAGGCAACTAATGGCCAAGAACGAAATCGCAAACAAACCGCCAACCAAGATGGAGAAGTTCAAGGACCTCATCAACAACAAGATGAAGGACCAAGTAGCATCCATCCTCCCCAACCATCTGACTCCAGAGCGGATGTGCAAGGTTCTTATTGTAGAAGCCAGCCGCAATCCCAAGCTAATGGAATGCACCAGCATCTCCGTAGCTGAATCGGTCATGCTGTCGGCGCAGCTTGGCCTGGAGCCAGGAGGAACCCTGGGCCACATCTACTTCATTCCCTACGGCAACAAGTGTACGCCAATCATTGGCTACAAGGGATACCTGGAGCTTGCTCGACGCAGTGGTCAGGTGGCACGCCTCGATGCTCGCGTCGTCTATGAAGGCGAGAAGTTTGACGTGAGCGCAGGGCTTCACCCCAACATCGAGCACAGTGTTCGTGGAGACGTGGATCGCTCAGACGACAAGATCGTAGCAGCTTACGCTGTTGCTGTTCTCAAGGACGGCTCCTCCTACTTCGAGGTGCTGTGGAAGGTAGACATCGACAAGGTTCGTCGTCGGTCCAAGGCTGGACGTAGCGGGCCATGGGTAGACGATTACTCTCGGATGGCTCGCAAGAGCGCTATCCGTGCGCTGTTCAACGGCGGCACAGTGCCTATGTCCTTCGAGCTTGCAACCGCTGTTTCTGCGGATGGAGATGATCCTCACGCAAAGATGCCTCCTATCGACATCACGCCAATCGTTGGCGAGGATGAACCCAAGGAGGTAAATGGAATGAGCGACCTTGGTGCGGCCCTGGCATGAAGCCGCTCAAGCGCATTTGCTTTGAATGTGATCACCGATACACGGGCGATGAACGTTGCCCAAAATGCGGGTTCTTTTCAGGCGAACCTATACCGACAAAAAAGAACCCCCGGAAACGCTAAGTCTCCGGGGGTTTTTCTTAGGCGTCTGCTTCAGCGCCTTCTTCTTCAGGAGCTTCGGCGGGTGCGGCAGGCTCCGGGGCTGGCGTCTCTTCAGCCGGAGCTTCGACGGGGGCTTCTTCTGCTGCCTCCTCGTCGCTTGAGTCCATTAGATGACAAGTGCCAAAGGAAGTCGAGATGACCACGACTCCGCCAATCAAAGCAACCCGAGGGTTGAGCTTCTTCCAAAGTTCTTTCAGTTTTTCCATTACGTCTCCTACGACAGGTCATCTTCGGTGATGAGGGTATAAGTGAAGACCTCAGCCTCCGATGCCTTCCAGATCTTAACCGCTTCTTCCCAGTCTGCGATTCGTGCAAACACCTGGCAGCCAGCCGACCATTTATCTACTCGCGTAGAGTTCTCTCCAGCATGATGCAGATTCACGCCGTACCAGCCCTCGATTCCGGGGTCGTCGTCATGGCCAAACGACAAAATGTTATTCCGATCATTGTCTCTCCAGACGCGAATGGGCGCTGCCCGTTGACACAACGTTAAGTACTTTCCACGGTGCATATCCCACTTGTAGGCACGGTAGGAACCAGGCACCATGATGGCTGTGCCAGCGGAACTTCCATAGACCTCAGGATGCTCTAAACAATAAGTCCCTGGGTCCGTAGTGATTCTGTACTTCTTGTGCTGCCACAGTCCGTTGTTCACCCAAACCAAGTGCATCTCATCATCGAAGCTGTTGGCAATAGGATTGTTTGAGCGCACACCAATCGTGTTGATCTGCCCATCGGTATAGACCTCGTAGCCTTTGGCTTTGAGCACACCAATGATAGCAGGAGGATCGTCAGACACTTCAGGCTGCTCTGGCTCCTCAGCGGCCTGTAAAGCATGGAGGGTGTTGGGCCCTACGATTCCGTCTGCGGCCAGTCCTGACGCCTGCTGGAAGCGCTTCACGGCTTTCTCAGTACCACTACCAAAGATTCCATCGACGCCGATTTGGCCATAGCCCTTGTCGTTCAGCGCCTTCTGGATTTCTTTAACGTCGTCGCCTCTACTTCCTTTCTTGATCAACATAGGATGCCTCCTGCCCAGGCTGAGGACCACACGTCTTGTCCTCAGTATTGTTGTTGGCACCCTGAACAGAAGGCTTGCGATCTTTAAAACCAATACGAACGACTGTCACTGATGACTTTCTAATTTTCATCTTTTCAGTGGAGCGATGCCTATACGACCGGGTTACCGTCTTCATATCTACGTCGAGATGAGGATTCGATAGGTGACGCTGCTGGCAGGCGCTGTTGATGCGGCTGTGCTGCCCGCAGAAGTGCCGCCTACAGTGACACAAACAGCCTTGAGTCCCGATCCGTATGTGTTGCCTGTTGGGCTTGAGTAAACCCGAGTCACACTGGCAGGGCACATAAAAACCCATTCTGGGTGCGTTGTTGCATCTCCGCCTACATTCACGGTTCCAGTGGTGTCGTAGAGTTTTACATACACTGGAACCGTATTCTGAGTGTTGTCGATTTCGACTTTAAACAAAGTCCCACTGGTTCCATCTAAAGTTTCGACATTATGGTCAGCGTCAAGATTCACACAGTGAAACGTGCCGACGTCTGAAATAACGGATGTTTTTACGAGTGCTGATGCCATTTCTACCTCACAACCATGCTGAGTGTCAGACTGCCTGCATCAGGGTTAGAAGTTCCAGACGTACCAGCGGAATCTTCACATGCATAAGTCATATTAGTAAGAGCGATTCCATCAATGATTTGCCAAACAGTCCGACCACCATTGGACCCGGAACCCTCTGCTTTAATAATAATGTCAGGTTCGGTTGTGCCCACAGTTGCAGTTGATGCGTTGTAAACTTTCAAAAATGCTGGATTGGAGTGGCTGTTAATCAAGTGAAAGCTGTGGATAGTAGCAGCCCCAGCAAACACATCAGTGACGGCAGTGGCCGTAGCAGCAGTGTCGATAAACATGAAATCGACTTGAGTTATCGAGTTCTTACCAGTATTAATCGCCATTTATCCGTTCCTCGTTGCAGGAGTGGGTGGGTTGGTAGGCTGATTTACAGGGGGAGCAGCCGCTGGCTTTTCTGCAATTGCAGACTGAACGATGTCAAGACATCGCTTCAACCCTTCAGGCATACCATCGTCACGAGCAATCACCTTGACGTTGTACTTTGCCGAGTTGTCCGATGAACGAGTGCTTTCGCTTTTCGCAGAGATAGATCCGTGAATCTTGACATCAACACTGACTGGTCCCCAACCTGCTTTGACGTGAGTGTCCATGGCCGCTTCATAGTCCCGGCTACTCTTTTCAGAGGTGCTGGACTTTACTTCCATGGTGAAGTCAACCTCAACTTCCTTGACCTGCAAAGAAGGAGTGTTCAAGATTGCCAGGATAGGAACGTCAAGCTGATTGGTAATTTCTGTGTACCCACCGCTGCCGTCATTGACTGGCTTCGTGTATGTAAAGTCTACCGTGCGGGCTTTCATCACTCCGTTGGAATCTGTTTCGAGTCCGACGTTCTGGATAAAGTCAGCAGTTGCTTTTGCGAGTTGCACCTGTGAATCACAGGCTGCTTTGAGTGGACCACCAATGAGTTGATCCATGGGGAGACCACCAAACTGGTCGGACATTTTAACGAGGCCGTCTGCCATGTTTCACTCTACCTTTTTTTGCCTTTATGAAGGCCGTGAGATGCATGCTGCTTACCTTTTTTGGTAGCAGCCCTTTTAGCTTTGTTTGCAGCAGCCAGTTTTTTCCGGCCTGCTGAGGTGGACTTTAACTTAGAGATAGTCTTAGCGGGTGCATAAACTTCACCAGTCTTGCCGCTTGGCTTCCCTGATGGGGTTCTCCATTTTTGTTTGCCCCATTTCTTCAAAGACTTTTGGCTCTTCTTAAGTGCCATTACTTGCGCTTCCTGCTGGTGTAGCTGGGTTTTGCACGTTCCTGCTTTGCCATGGTCTTCGACAATTTCTTAGTGGCCTTTGACTGACGAGCATGCATTTTGGATGCCTTAGCAAGCTCCTTGCTGACTTTTGCAAGCTTCTTAGATGCTTTCATGATTTGTAGCCTCCACCTTTGGCTCTGTACTGCTTGGCAAGCATTTGTGCTTTTCGTGCTGACCACTGACCAGGCTTACCGCCTTTGCCGCCTGCTTTGATTTTCTTGAACAGGTTCTTTCGCATAGTGGGCTTGGTATAGTTGCCAGCCTCATTCACACGAGATTTAGATTTCTTACTCATCGTTTCTTAGATCCCTTTTTGGCTTTCTTCAATTTCTTGAAGTCCGCCCCAGTGATCTTCTTACGGGGGGGTGCGACTGCTGCAAGTTTCTTTTGTTTTGCACTGTATTTTTTGTACGGCATTACACTACCACTTGACCTTATCAGCCCAATACGCAGCACTCATCTTCCCTTTAGAAATGTTCTTTGAGTGCCTTGCTTTGAAGCTGGCTCGTTTTTTAGTCATTGTTTTAGACTCGCCCTTCTTTGGCTTGCCTGCTGTCTTTGCACCCTGTTCACCAAACCGAATTGTCTTCACCTTGTTGCCTTCTTTAGCCAACACAACGTGTGATTTCTTAGGATGCTTAGGAGTCCGCTTTGGCTTGTTGTAGCCAGACACTCCGAGCTTTGCCATTCTGGGGTCTTTCTTCGCTGGCATATCGTTCCTATGGCAGAAGTTTGATTAGTTGATTGTCGATTCTGGCGTATCCCTCAGGAGGCTCTTGACCCTTGAAGGTTATTGAAATCTTAGCAGTATTACGCTTTTTAGCAAACCATCCATTGCCACCAATAGTGGGATTGATTCTCAACTTCCGATGTTGGCATCCAATGTCCGCTCCTTCCTCCATGCCTTGAAGTTCGACGTCCATCTCTACCGTCATCTGATCAATGGCGAGAGATTGGCCTGTTACCAGCGTCTGCATTGGAACCTGGATGTCTTTGTGTATCTGCTTGCCCTCCTCCCACACGGGCAATCTGACAGTAACCATGCGAGGTCTGTAGATAGGTTGACCATCTGCATCCTTGTCGCCTGTATCAATCCACCACTCTTCTTCTCGAATGTGATTGAGTTCATGGGTCTCTGCAATATCAGTAGACTTTACGACCGCTGTTTGAATCGCCTGAACAAACTCATCGAGTGAGAACTCAGCCAAGTTGCCTCCTGGGGTTGTTGTTTAGGCTACATTCNGTCTTGCAGGGTCTCCTGCTCNGNNCNNTNTTGCCATTCNTNAGATACNTTGTCCTCNNNNATNGGTCCACCNGCNGCCCAGGTATAGCAAGNACGAGCACTGTGGCANTTGAAGTCGTGCATCCAGCAATANCCCAGTTCNCCNTCCTCATCNTCAATNGGCTCTGANGCAGGACCAGGCATGCACTCTTTCATTTTAGGAGAAATGTCGAAAGCAATGCAGTTACCACAACGTGATTCTTTTGCGACCTCGACAGTGGTGTTCCAGTGCTCGGCTGCATCTACCCAATACTGCTCGTCTTCAAGGTTGAGAGGGCCATACTTAATGAATGGCTGTTGAATAGCGTTGTTTCGATTTCGCGTGTTTACTTGCAAGTCGCGAGTTGCCAGCGGGCAAGAATCTCCGTTTGCCATCAGTCCGAGTTCCTTTTGGTGTTCATACGTTCGAGGGCTGTAATTGTACGTTCGAGCAACGCAACATAGTCCCGAGTCATCACAGTAAGAGCTTTACCCTTGTTTCGAGAGTCATTGACTACAAAGTAGACCAACGCAGCAGTGAGCCCCAGGTCTGCAATTGCCGTAGTTTCAGGACCCATGGTTGCCTCTAAGAGATTCGGTTGACGTATCCTACTACATTTATGACATTCGCCGTGTCCGCAAAAGCAGCCACGCGACGAGGAGTAGAGCCGTTAGCCCTCAGGGGGATCCCTTGCAGAATAGAAACCCACCCCGACTTAGAGGGCAGGGTGACAATCATTCGATCAGTAGCAGCGGCTGAACCAGAGTTGTCGTACCCAACGTGCAGAGTCACCTGGACATCCGCAGTGTGGATATTGGTGGCCCACAGCCAAACCTCGTCCTGTTTTGCTCCGTCATTCGAAGTGTCGTGGAGAAAGCTTCCATTACCACTGGTGTCCGTAATCTGGATTGGATTGCCGTCACCTTCAGTGCCGCCTGGGGACAAGTTGAGTTTTTCGTAGACAGCCATCTTATTCAATCCATGGTGAACTTTTGCATTCTTTGAGGACTTTGATCAGGGCATCCATGCTTTTGGCAGTCGATTGCATAGCGGTTTGTGCTGCCGCTGCCTCGGCTTCTGCTCGAACCAAATCACTTTCTTGGATACAGTCCTCGTTTTCGCCTAAGCTCATGCCTGACAACGTGCCTATGCCACCACCAGAGCCCAATAACAATAGACCCCATCCCCATGGAGGCATCTGTGCGAAAGCGTTGGCAGCACCATCACCCATCAGCTTCCCATGTAAGTTGAGATAAACTGAACGAGTACAATCGCGCCGATGATAAGACCTTGGGCCTTGTGAAGTTCTTTCTTGAGAAGTTGGATGTCATCTCGAATCGAGGACACTTCTGTCTCTACAGTTTCGATGCGTTGACCAAGAACTGCTACGTCGGTCTCAAGCTTTCGTACCCTTTGTTCCATCAGTCACCCCTAAAGCTTGCCGCGCAAATACCATGCTTTCTGGTCGGTTGTCGAATCAGTAAAAGATTGGGGGTCGCTGTCTTGAATGCAGACAAAGGCTTCATCGGGCGCTGCTGCCACCACGTTGTTGGCTCTGGTCTGGGTCAAATTAATTAAGGCAAACTTAGAGTATGAGGAAGCAGACGAGGTGGTTCCCATGTCGATTCCCCACAACTGCCCTGCACCCACCGCAGTGACAACATCATCAGCAGCAGAAATGCTGTTCATTTCAATAAGAAGAATAGCCATCTTACACCGCCGTCATTGCGTTTCGATTCGACAGAGGCTGAAGTAAGTACCTGATTTTCTTCACCTTGATCTGGCATCCAAGCCCGGTCTGCGAGTTGAATGCGCCAAACGCCACAGCAATGTGGATGTACCGGTCGCTCAACCCACTATAGATGTCTGAGGTCTGTTGAATAACCGACCCGCTCTGGATCGATCTCGCGTAAGCATTCCCGGTGGAGTAGCTTCCGCCAGCGGTAAAGACCCGATTAGTGCTGTCAATGCTGTTGGCTCCGATGCCCGCCTGATAGACAATAGCGTTGTGCCCTGCTGACCCTGCTGAAGGCTGCCCAGTCCACCGAGCCCCCTGTGCTTGACCGGCTGCATTCCAACTCACATAGCCAGACGAAAACAGGTTGGTTGTGTCATCGCTGCCGTCAGGGTTTCCATTGCCTTTCTTATAGACCTTTGCAAAGCTGTAATCATTGCCGCTTGGAATTACCGGGCTGCCGGATTGATCACTTGCATAGTGAACAATGCCGCACATTGCTTGGCAGAACTTGCCGTATGTGCCTCCAGACCCACCGCCGGGACCAGTGATGTGGGGTGGCTCCAGTTCCATTTCAATGCGAAGGTGGAAGGCTTCGGGGTAGAAGTCGTGATCATCGACACCTGCTGGCTTCTGAATACCGCAAGCATCCCAAGGCTTTAGATGAATGGGGGCAATCAAGAAGGTGCCCTTTACATCTCCTTGAGAAATCTCAATACTAGCAGCAGGAGAAGTAGGGCAATCAAACTGAAGGAAGTCACCAACCTTAGCGATTGTCGCGCTTTTTCCTTGTGAACCAGTGCCGTGAATGACAGTCCAATCAGACGGGTCGAGACTCATCTCGGTCCAATCCTTCCAAGCGTTTCCACCGCCACCAGCAGCAGGAGGTCGGAGAGTGCGTCTGTAGAACGGGCTGTAAAAGGACATTAGTTATCCCTCACAGCCCAATGCAAACGTGCTTTCGTGCAGTTTACTGTGCCTGCATCTACCTTGAGAAACAAGTACAGCTTGCCAGCCGTTGTTTGTCCTGCTGGGGCGCGGAAGTACACCGTTAAATCAATAGCAGTGTTTACCAGACTGGTGTCTGTAATACCAGCATGCAATGTATTGTCCGCAGACTCTCCGGTGAGCGGATCGTCACCGGAGGAGTCGTAGGTCAAGAACGCGCTCACTTTTGTTGGAGAGCCTGATGCTGTGTCGAGTTGAAGCTCAAGATGAGACAGGAAGCATGCTTGCGGCAAAGCTTTTGAGTTGGCATCCGCAGTGGAGTCCTCATGCAAAAGAATCGCTTTGTCCGCAGCATACGAAGTGGCAATAGCACTAACTGTCGCGTCGTTTACAATAAAGCCTTGATCAGCCATCACGGCCTCCTAAGAGAGTGATGGTACGAATCAGGTCCCAGGGTTGCAGATGTCAACAACGAACATTTCAGAGTTCATTTCGTTGTCCGCATGAGCAACGCTCCAGGTTGCCGTAAGGTCCAAGTTGTTGGCTACAGTGGTGTCCAGCGAAAAGCTTGCCTTGTACTGCATTTTAGGAGCAGTTCCAGCCGCGTCTGGATCCTGGTAGCTAAACAAAGCAACAGCGGTTCCTCCTGCTCCAGCAGTACGAACCTGAATAAGACCACTCACAACGTAAATGTCTGAATCTGCTGCATCTACGGCTGCTGACGCCAACAGTGCCTCATTCGAAGCAGGCGTT
>FUFK010058129.1_pt1 | contig 11474 bp, 10 predicted proteins | sample 1021851 | NCBI WGS metagenome assembly FUFK01 (sample SAMEA51879418, study PRJEB19060) | metagenome
TTACGTCCTGTTTGTCTAACTGCCATAATTGACCTCCTTTATTATATACTTACTTATCTCAAGAACTCTTTGTAGTCCAGCCCATATTGAATTGAATCTACTTTGTGTATGCCTATTAAATATAGCACATAGCTAGCCACACTAGAACCACGTCCTACACCCCATACAATGTTTTCTTCTCTCATGAAATCTACCAAATATATCATATATCTTAGTAAATTATGCATATCCCGTTTCTTGAATTCGTCCAATTCTTCCCAAACACGTTTCATTGTACTATCTTCTGCAGGAGTTTCAAGTTTTCCTAACACATATTCATATACATTTAATTCTTTATACTTGTCAGGCATAAACCATTCGCTTTGACAAACACCATCAAAGTCTTTTTTATTAACATCTATTGGAATATATCTTTTAAGTTGTGGATTTCCTGTTTCTTTAGCATGGACATTAAACTTGTCTATGTCATCTGAAGGATCACAAAGAACCACATGGCACTTATCAATATGACCTGTATAAATCATATCTATTAGATCTTTATTGGTAAATCTAGGAATGCCTAAATCGTCAGTCTTCATAATCATGTATACTATATTACTCGATATTAATTAATTTGTCAAGATCTATTTCGCCATTTTCTTCAGCTTTTTTTCTTTCAGCCGCTTCTTTGACTCTGATTTCCTGTTTGTAATAATCGATAAATGTTTGTATTTGGGTTTTTACTTCTGTATTGTTAGATTGGAAATATTTTTTGGTTAAATCGTTTATCTTTTCGTACAGTTGGTTGATACTTAATTTAGATGTATCTTCCGAAAATGGATGAAGCATTATGCAAAATAACCTACTGAGTTAGCATATACTGTAGCACCAGCGTCATAACTTACAAATTCTACAATATAAGTTCTAGTGTTAGGTGTATCAACTACAAGAGTATTTCCTGCTCCAGACCAAGTGCTAATTTTTTTAAAAGTTCCTGCACCGGCGTTAGAAGCAAAAGTTACTGTTCGTTGTACGTTGTCATTATTAATATACAAACATACTTTACCTGCTTTACCTGTTGCAGGCCATCCAGTAAGTGTTAGTGTAACGTCTGCACCAACTGTAAAAGATTGATGATGCCCATTACTAAAGTTGACATTTTGACTTGTGTTTACTGTACCACCAGCAAAATAACCTTCACTATTGTTGATTAAGTTTGCATTGCTAATATTATTTGTTAAAAAATCATTAGCTACATTAAGTTTTGCTGTATTTGTTTGAAGTGTTTCTATTTCACTTTTTGCCGCTACAAAGTTATCTTTAATAATATTAAAATTATCTCTAAATCCTTGCGAATCATTATCTTGTCCTGCTACAGGATAATCTTTGTTAACACCAGTATCGTTGATATTACTTGCCATATTATGTCCTCTCTACGTTTTATTTATCTGTATTAAACATTGAATGTATAATTTGCGAACGGTATATATTGCTCATTACTGTTGCCATCTGTACTATCTATGTTGTATCGCTCAATCTCAATATTGAGTGTTTTGAAGTCAAAACCACTGTTTGCGATGTTTAAAATTATTTGATCTGCTTGACCAGGCTTACAATAACATAAAGGAACAGCTAGAACAAACCCTAGTTCTCCCTGTCCTGTAACTTGCGAAGTTCTCATCCAAAGTGGATAAAATTCTCGTAGATTCTGTCCCACTGCTCTAATTCTATCACGCATATTGGTTATGTTACTAATATATTTTTTTTGGTCTAATCCTTCGCTGACATTGATTGCATTGCTATCAATTTTAATAGTGTCGCCATTTGGCCTTAATCTAATAGGATCACTATTAATACTATCATCTATACTGGCTACTACTACTGATGTTCCATTTCTAAGTATAATAGGAATGGCAGAACCTGGTTGGAATACTAAAGGTCCTGATCTTCCAAAAATAGTTAATACGCCACTAGACGCCGGTGACTTCCCTGCACTACCTCGTAATGCTATATCAAAAAATCCTTGTCCTGTTCCTATTCCTGTGTTATCATCGTTTACTTCAAACTGTACAGAGTCGACTGTAATTTTGTTCTTTGTATTTGCATCAAATGTTTTTGCAGTTTTACCTTGTGAAGGTTCTGCAGGATCTATAAGATTGACATAAATTACTTCATAAACTGTATCGTTACTACCTGGGTTTTTTGCAAGTGCTTTTTGTACAGTTCCAAATTTATATTTTTTTCTTTTATGGTTTTTTGCAACAGCTCCTACAAAATCTCTAATATTTTTAGTTTCTATACCAGCATACGCAAGGGCTTTGATTTGGCTTTGTAATCCAAAAGTAGGATCGTTTGGTCTGTAAATTGAAGCTGGTGTAAAGATATTTGGATCAGCAATAAAATTACTGAAACTTGTTCTTTGGTCCGACTTTAACATAGGTACCATTGAAATACTACTGTATAACAAATCATCTGGATCTGATGTAGTAAGCGTAAAAGTTCTAGTCGTTGCACTGAACCCAAATTGATCTTGTGCTTTAATAGTAAATGTATATTTTCTATCTAATGTGGTTGTTCCACCATCAAATGTCATGGCAGTTGTTGATTTGTCTATGGTGGTCAATCCTGGTAATTCTGTAGTACCAAACTGTCTTATTTTACCTTGTAATTGTCCGTTAATACCTAATGTTATTCCGTTAGGTATAGTACCACTGTCTAGAGTATAAACTAAAATAGCATTAGGTACTGTGCTAGTTGCACTTACTGATAATGTAGATACAAAGTTAGCTCTCAAATTTCCTAAGTCGTTTGGAGTATTCCAGGTTATTGCACTTTCAATATCACCTAATAATTTTAATGTAAATGTTTTATCTTTTGCTACAGTTTGATTTTGCTCTGTGGTAGTCCTTTTTGTAAAATTATAAAAAGACATTGTAACAACTTTGTTGGCTGTTATTGCTCCTGTCCTATCAAAAGTTTGAAACCCAACATCTGTTACAGTACCAACAAATGTATCACGTAGATAATTTATTGTGCCTTCATCTATAGTTGTAACTGCTTTATCGTTAAATGTTGCAATTACTCGTCCAGACGATATTACCCAAACATTTTTATCTATAATATCACTGCCTACATAATTAGGATTTGTATCAGCTCCAGTTCCTGCATCTGCAGATGTCACTGGTGTTGTATTGAAAACAATCCAACCAGTTTCGTTATTAGTGCCAATAAATTCATTTTGTGCAAAATTAAAGAAAGGAACATTCGTTTCACCTGACCATGTTTGGTTAACACCAATGTTATTTGCAAAATATTGAGTGGCTGTGCTTGATGCTGATCCAAGCTGTCTTAGAGCTTCTATTGTGAATTTATATTCTTTTGTTACTGCTGGTTGATAAGGTATTCTTCCTGCTATTTCTCCTGTCGTAGAATCGATTGCCATACCTGGCGGCAATGTACTTGTAGTTCCATCTGGATTAGAATTCTTAACAGTAAAACTTATTATGCCTTGATTACTTGTAGGGTCATATACATCAAGAAACAAAGTCACATAATTGTTGGCTCTTCTATAACCAAAATCTCCTGGAGTTAACCAAACAGGAGCTCTCAAAAAAGTATTGTCTGCTGTAAAGAGACCTGTACCAAGTTGCATCAATGTGTTGTCTGATCTTAGAAAGTCGTCTCCTACGAGATAAATTTTAAATTTTCTTCTTGCTATTACTATCTTATCACTTGCACTTACAGTAAATTCGTAATATCTATTAAGTTTCTTTGGACTTTGTGTAGGAACTGCATAATCATAGAATGTAGTATCATAATAGAAACTTTCATAACCATTAAAACTTTTAATACCAAAATCAAAAGGATAACTTCCGTATAGATTAGTATCAAAGTATCCTGTTCCTGCTCGTTTTTCTAATGCTAGTATAGGCTCAGTAACACCTGTAAGTCTTCCTGTTGTTCTACCAAGAGTAATACCTGGAGGCAGTTCTCCATCTCCTTCTCCTATATAATATTCTACACTATCTCCTGCTGGTAAATCAGGATCTATCACTTGTAACTGAAAATCTACAGGACTACTGTCTAGTATGTAAAATGAATTATTTGGTCCTAAAGGAAGTGAACCTTCATTGGTTATCCAAGTAGGTGCATCAGCACCGTCAATAGTAATTTTTAAAGTACGGTCTTCTGTTATATTGTCTTTTTTTGCTCTTAAAACAAACGTGAATACTTTTAATCTTTTGACTTCGTATGGAGTTCCAACTAATTGATTATTGCTTTCAATTCGTAAACCACCAGGAAGACTACCACTAATAAGTGTTAGACTGTCCACTGTATTGACGGGTAAAGCTATTGTTTGTGTAACACTTTCTTGGAATGTACCTAAGCTGTGTCCTGAATTAACCGTCCATAATACGCTATCGCTCATTCGAAACTCCTATATACATATTTATCTATGAATTGGATTAGGCGATAGAGCCAAAGTCGGAGGTAGGTACTGTATTATCACCTAGCCCATTTACACCATAATCTATTACCTGAGTATGGGCCAAATGTGCAAGGATACTTGTTAGGTTAGAAGGAGACATTTCTCCCAGATCCATTAATAGGAAAGGTTGTACACCATCCATTTGACGGATATCTAAACCGTGTACATTACTTTTAATATCGCTGGTGTTTATAATTTCTTTTTGGTTACCATCTAAATTTGCTCCAAGTTTAGGAGTAAGATCTGTTAACAAAGATGTTTCAGAACTTATAGTAATAGTACTACCGTTTAGATTAGTTGTTGTAAGATTACCGCCTGCAAGGGTGAGTGTAGTGTTAGCATTGTCTAAAGTTATATTATTATTGTCTGCAAATACTTGTAATTGAGGAAGTCCTGTTGCAGATGAATTAATAGTGATTGCGTTTCCGTCACTTGTTAAGGACACAGCAGTACCTGCCACAATCTTTTTAAACTGCATTTCTGCACCAGATAGTTGTGCAAACACACCTTCACCTGCAGAGCCTAAATTTGCTCCTGTAGTTTTTTCTGGCTGTCTGGAATCAAGCTCAGAAAAATTTGCATTTACTTTTACAAATGCTTCTCTTAAATCGTCACCTGTTCCGTCGTTTGCTATTGTACCTATGTTTACAGTTTGTATTGCCATTTTATTTCCTTATACTATATTTACCTATCTTTTTTTCTTAGGCCATATGTATTACTTGAATATGGTTTTGCATTACTGTATCTATTATATAACATTCTATTGTAACCTCCACAAATATCAGTTGTGTCGCCGTAGTTCGCATCGTTAGATTCATCTTTTAAAACAGCTAATGCATCTTTTTGTAGTTTGTTTTGTAATTGGGCTGGAGTCAAACTAGGATCAGCTTGTAAATATAAGGCACCTACACCACAAACCTGTGGTGAAGCCATTGATGTTCCACTGATGTTAGTTTGTTTAAAATTACTATCCCCAAAGTATTGTGTGTTACCAAACCTGGTTGTAGTGCTACATGCACTAACAATATTTTCACCAGCGGCAAAGATATTTACTCCTGGGCCTGTTGAACTAAAACTAGTCTTTCTTTCTGTGGTTGCATTTTGAGGTGTGCTATCAGTACAACCTACAATAATAGCTCCTGTGTCAAAAGGTGAACTACCTCTGTGATAGTAATTGTTACTACTTGTCCAAAAAATAACATTATCGTAATCAGGGTCTGTGGGGTCTGCTATTTTAAAACTGTTGTTACCTGCGGCAATGCAAATATGTACACCAGCATCGATGCAATCTTGAACATCAGCATCAACATCAGCAACCCTTACTGGATATCTATAATTAAAACTCCTATAGTATGGATAGAATCCATAAGTATCTCTATGATATGCTGTTGTAGAGTTCCAACCTGAGGTACCAGAATTGTAATTTGATCCCCTGTATACATAACTGGTGATATTAGAAAAACTACTTCCAATAGATCCACTGTAACCCCAACTGGCATTTACTATTGTTGGGCGTTTATACCCTGTCTTTGGATCAACTGGTTTATTTTGGTGCCAACCTTTGATTACATCAAAGCAAGAATTTACACTAATACCAGTTCCTGAATCTCCAGAACCATTGAGACCATTAACTTTAACACTATACACTCTGGCGTTACTGGCCCAACCAAAGTTTAATCCAGTTGCTGTTCCTCCACAATGTGTTCCGTGTCCATCATAATCTCTATAATGATTTACACTTTGTGACCCTGTAACTCCTGATTCAGCGAACCAGTCTATAAGTTGTACTCTTGATATTCCGTTAGCATCTTTGAATTCTGGATGATCAACTTGTAATCCACTATCTTGAATTACAATGTCTACTCCTGTTCCATCCATTGAGAATGGACGACTGTAAGGATTTGTAGGTAAACTTGTTGAAGTTCCATATTTGTTTTCTTTAAAACTATGTGTAATCTTACCCCAATCTCTATAGTCTCCAGAATCGCTTGAGGACTTATTGAAGTTGGCAGTTTGTACTGCTTCGTATCCTATTTCAATATCATTTCTATCTTGAGGGCGTAGTTGAACATCTGTAACTCTGCTATCATTTCTAAGCGATTCTGCTTCTGCGTCTGTTAGTGCATAGTGAGTGTTACGAGTAGACAACGCTCTCGCATCAGCAACGTCAACAGTTCTGTTAGGAATGTCACCTGATCCAGTAGAAGCTATCATTTCTTGATTGAATTGTGCGTAGTCTACACCTTTGTTAAGAGTAACTACATATTCTTTTTCACTCATTTATAACTCCTAGTGTAAGTCTACCCAAGAACCATTAGCATAACCTTGGAACTTGTTAGTAGTAGTATTGTAGATCATGTCTCCGTTTGCAGATGTTAATGCATCTCTTTGTGTGGATGTAAAACTTGCTAGCCTTAATGGACTGCTTGTGATCTTAACTTGATCCTGGGCTATTAATTCTATTGAACTATTACTATCAATTTGTGGTGTACCTACACCAGAACTTTCAAAACTATCAGCCGTAAATTTTTGTGCATTTATATTGCCATCAACTGTAAGGTCACTACTCATTCTTACACTAGGTGTCATAACAATCTGTGAACTATCGTCTGTGTCTATTATACTTGAACTTAGAGTAAAGTTTCCTATTGAAGTACCGCCTGTACCATTTATCCATTTTGCAGTAGAACTATCGTATTTTAGTACCTGCCCATCTGTAACACTTGTGATGTTTATATCTGATAAACTGTTTATACTTTCAGCAGTTATGCCTGATATAAATCCTGCACCATTTGTAAGTTCATTTGTATTAGTTGGTATTGTTGGTTTATTCGTAATAGTTGAAGTAGTGTAATCTATGGATACTCCAGTTATTCCTGAAAAAGGAATGTTGGATAGGTTACTACCATCACCATAATAGTTATCTGCATAAATGTTTAAGTACTTTATACTATTTGTGCCTAAACTATATGTACTACCAGCCGCAGGTGCAACATTTCCAAAAGTAACACTATTAGTGGTTTCGGAACCTGCTGTAGTGACTTGATCTAATGTAATGTTTGTTAAATTAGATCCACTTCCATAAAAATTTGACGCTTGTACATCGCCAGTTATATCTAAAGTTTTTGTAGGATTGCTGTTAAATATTCCAATTCTCTGTGTACCTGCATCAACTTTAATTGCTAAAGTACTATTGCCTGAAGCTGGTTTTGTTCTTACTTCAAAATCCTGTTGAGCAACTAAATTTTCAATAACAGTCGCTCCGTCTATTCTTAATTGCATTCTTGGAACAGAGCTTCCTCCTATAATTATTCCTGAATCAGAATTAAAAGTTACAGATCCATTTTGTGTATAATCACCTGTAGTAGAAATAGCATCAGTGATTCCATAACCTGCTAATGTAATTGGAGTACCAGTTAATGAACTAAATGCACCATCAAATAAAGTTGGCTTATTAGTTAAGTTTACATAATTTAAATAATAAGATCCATCAAAACCATCTAGTGTGTCTGCATTTAAACCTGCACCACCTGTTGTTATATCATCGGCAGGTGCCCATTTAGTTCCGTCCCATTTAAGAACTTGTCCTGTTGCAGGTGGATTTGAAATAGTGTCTACATCAGTCAAATCGCTGATATCATCAACCAAGTTAGGTTTATTAGTTAGATTAGTGTAACTTCCTGTAGTGGCCACAGCCGCCAAACTAGGCACTCCTACTATTTCACTGTAATTAATAAAACTGTTTACCCACGCCGCAGTATTATTAGCCCCACCAGTTGTGCTATACTTTACAACTTGATTGTTAGCCAATCCATCAAAGTTAGTTGCAGGCGGTAGTCCACCACTTCCTCCACTGCTCGTTCCTGTGTTTGTTATTGTAATAGTTCCTGCTAAATCATCATAGACAATATCAATACCAGTTCCTTCTCTTAATATTGCGCCTACTCTATCGTCTACTCTTTCATTTGTAAAAAATCTATTTGTCGAACCTTCTGGCAAGCCGTCAGTATCAGTTGCAACATTAGGCTTGTCAGTTAAATCGTTATAGCTACCGCTGAATGGATTATAACTTACTCCGCCTATAGTGAGTCCTGTGGCCGCAATGTTTCCAGCACCAACAATGCCTGATCCTGTTAAATCTAAATTATCACCTGTTGGCAATTCCTTTAATTTATTTTGATCATCTCTGTCAACTATAATTGGAAATCTATTTGCCATATTTCATCCTCTCTATGTCAGATTCGCTATTCTACTTTGAAAGTCAGCAAAGTCTGTGCTAGCCGCCGCTACTGATTTTAATGTTGATAATTTTATGTAACCTGGTATCACTCCATTAACAGCATCAACAAGTAAAGTAGAGTCGTCTGCAAATACTGAACCTACAATATCTCTATTTGTGTTTGTCACATCAAGTTCTGCAAAGTTTTTATTTATTTTATCAAAAGCAACTCTTAAAGGATCACCATCACCTTTGTTAGCACTGGATCCGATGTTTATAGTTTGAATAGCCATTATACTCTCCCTACCACAACTTCAACAATGCCTTTGCCATCGTCTTCTTTTTTGCCAACTGCTTTTCCTATAACAGTTCCTACAGTAGGATTATTATCTACCATACCATATCCTGCTATAGCACTTGTAACAATTATGTCACCTTTTTCTACTTTACCAATTACCATACAAGGTGTTCTTCCTTGTAATGCAAGTGGAGTAACATGTTCTCCTTCAAGTCCACTGTTCATTAAGTGTGCAGGATTTTCAGATACAACACCTGCTACTTTTCTGTCGCCTTTGTATTTGGTTGTTGTAAGTTCTTCTTCACCTCCAAATACTAATACTGTACCAACTTCATATTCAGCATCAGCTAGATAATTCTCAGCCAAGTCAGCATATTTGGCACTTGTAGCTAATCCATCTAAATTCGTTGCATATANNNTTNAAGTATCTNAATGATGATGTTCCTAAATTATATCCATTATTTGAAGAAGGATTCATGGAAGTTTGAGTAAACACAGTTGCCGCCACGTTGTTATTAGCTATAATGGCAATTTCACCTGCGTTTGTAAATCCTGTTCCAGCACCTATGGCAATACCGGTTGAAGCAGAAAGTTTTTCACTTGGTGCTTCAATGAATGAACTGTAAATCCAATCTGTAGCTATTCTTGGTTCGTTCAGTGTTGCATCTGTTGTATCTCCAAATGTACTATTTTTTTGGAAGAAAGATGGAGTTACATCTGTGTCACCTATCTGAATAGAGCCAGGAAAAGTTGTTGTTGTATTACTTGGAATAGTACCAACAGTATTGAATACAACTCCTTGACCAGGTGTCTTTAATGTCATTGTCAAGTTAGTTTGATCTAAAATATCATAGTTATCAAGTTTTAATTTTTGTGTATCAATACTTCCGTCTGTTCCTGTTTGAACAATTCTACTTGCAACACCTGTTGTAGTAAATTTGCTGTAAGCATCTACGATATCATCAATTGCTATGGCAGATGGTGCACCTGTACCTGCAGTGGTTCTAGCTAAAACAGTATTTTGTCCTTGTGTAGGCAAGTCAGCATAATCAACTGCACCGGTGGCTAGTGTGACCCAACCATCAGTTACACTAAAGTCATCTGAGTCGAATGCTACTAATCCTAGATCAGCTTGTGTTATTCCTGTTGCATTAGCTCTGGTAGTTGCGGCATTCATTGCCAACTTGCTTTGAGCTATAGCGGCGTTTGTGTTTACATCTGCGTTTACAATAGCACCAGATGTAATAGAAAATGTTACTATATTTCCTGATACTGATAAACCTATGTCACCTGCCGGTGTTGCATTATCATAAGCAGAACCATCCCAAACCAATATATCATTTGTAACTATATTAGCTGTTGCTGTTCCTATGGCTTCATTACCAAAAGGTGTTCTTCCATCTACGTAGGATTTTGTAGTAACATCTTGTGCATTAGTTGGATCAGCATGATTGAATATTTTAAAACTACCTGCACTCAAATTGTTTGTTAATGGAGTTGTACCATCTCTAGCTACAACACCTGGACCAATAACATTTGCATTAGTTAATGCACTACCTACTCTATCAAACCCTAATCTTCTTGAAAGGAATGCCTCCGCGGCAAATTCAGTTGGAACAGCATCTGGAGATTTGTCAGACATTGTGTCATCGTTACTGAATTCTGTAATTCTTACACCCTGTTTAAATCCTAGTCCATCTAAGTTACTAATAGCAATTGATGCCGCAAAAGTAACCGTACCTGTTCCTTGATCAACACTGAAGAATTTACCAACTCTAAAGAATCCATCTTGGTCTGTTGATGCAAAAAATACTCTACCTTTTCCTCTTTCGCTTACTTCGTTTGCTTGTGTGGCTGAATTAGTAGGTTCACCATAAATGATACTTGGATAGTTAGTTGTATTGAAACCACCTGTACCAATCTTATCAAAGTCATGCCCGTTTGCTCTAAGTGTTGAAATACCTACTGTGATGTTACCAGCTTCATTATCTTGTAATGAAAGAGGTATTGTTCTTGTTGAAGCAGGTGAAAATCTTAAATCTGCTCCTAAACCTGTTCCACTATATAAAGCATTATCACTGTTAATATTTGAACTAGCAAGGTCTGTCAATTCTACAGTTGCATAAGATCCTCTGTCAGTATAATTCCCAACAATATGTGTTTTTCCCTTGTATGAGAATATCATATCATTGTTGCCAATTCTAGTTACTTGTGCATCAGTTAACTTTTCAATTGCTACAACCACATCACCAGCAGTTGCACCCATTGTCGTTCCTGTGCCTGCGTATGTGTTAAGTGCCGCTTCTGCATTTCTAAGTGTGAGATTTAAATGACCAAAGCCACTGTCGAAAACAATTTGGAATCTATCTGCCGCTAGTTGTGTATTATCTGCGTCTTGGTTGTTAAAGCTAATAGTTCTGCATTATATATAAAGTCTGATGGCAATTTATATTATTCTCAAGACCCCGTTAATGATCCTGAAGTTAATA
>FUFK010044825.1_pt1 | contig 11472 bp, 4 predicted proteins | sample 1021851 | NCBI WGS metagenome assembly FUFK01 (sample SAMEA51879418, study PRJEB19060) | metagenome
CTTATCCCTATACAGATCCCTATATTGTTGAATATAAAAGTAACGCCGACGGCGGCGTAAAATGGAATGTTTGGTATAGAGCCCCAGGAGCCCCAGTACAGTCGCTTAAAGCAGTTGTTATGCAGGGCTTAACTAGAGGTAACAAGCCAGGTCCAGCAACTCATGATGGTAAAATGCTACCTCAGATTATTGATGTCGACATTCCTTGTTATAATTTAACTGCTGTCTGGGAAAAAAATGGATTTGAAGGTATAAGATCAAAACCTAAGAGACAATTTTGGGTAGAAAATAAATCAAAACATAATATAAAGTTTGGAAAGACAAAAAGACAATGGGCTACTGAAGCAGGCGCCATAGCAGGGTCCGTTGTGCCCACTTTCGGGTTAACAGACGGAGCAACAGCAGACTTTATGACTTTAGCGCGTTATAACACCACAAAAACTGCGTATGACGCATTACTTGGTTCAACAGCTGGTGCGTATTTTATGATAAGTCATTTTAGAGGTTGGTCCGAGTGGTGGCACTTCGATTATGTTAAACAAATAAAAGCAGAGGGAACAACATACAATTACCATACCGCGCTGGAGGGTTTTTATAGCGCAAAAGCTTTAGCAGATCCAGCTCAATTTAGCCCTGAGTTTTTGGAATACGCAAAATTATCGTTAGCCGCGCCATCAGGACATTACTTTCGAATACCATAAAGATTAATTTTATAAAAGGATATTATGTTTATTATAAAAGTAAAAATGGAAAAATTTGATAATGATTTTGATTCTCTGATAACTTATAATTTAAGTAAAACAGATACAAATGGTAATTTAACGACAGCTATAAGAAAATACATTTTTCCAAAAGAAAAATCAAAATTTTTAAAATCAGCAGAAGACATATTCAGTACCAATGATACTGTTCCTGATAATATAAATAAATCAGAATTTTCTAATCAAATAATTAATTATATTTTAAACCTAAACCGCTCGGTAGATTTAAATTATGATAATATAAATAAATATTTTGATAATGTTCTTGAAAGTAATATAGATTTCGAAAATTTTATTGGTGAAGCTGATACTTCTTACATAAAAAACATGAGTGCAAAAAATATAGAAAACTACGAAGAATCCTTAGAAGACGGTCACATTGTCAACAAAAGACTAGAGGCTGAAGCATCATTAGAAGAGTATGAGGAATATGGTCCAGAGGAAGAATTTGACGGTAGTGATCACCACTCATAAAAACGGCGCTAAAGTGTTTGATTAATTTAATTTACTGTAACTATTTATGATACAATTACTTTTAAAGATAGTGGGAATATAAATGGCTAAAGAAAACATTGGTGGATTTGAGCTTTTTGATAGATTACAAAAACTTTCAGAAAGAGCGTCGACTTCAAAAAAGCGCCCGGTCATTCAAAATGATAATATAGATTTTAGAAAACAAGATCTACTAAAAAATTCCCCACAAAAACTAAATAATAAGTTTAAAGGAATTGGTGGCGACAGGTTAATAGAACCTGTTCCGAAGCCATTTTACTATCCTGGTGATTCATATCTAGAAGGTGAAAATAATGCTGGTATAATAGCTAGCCGTGACGAAATTTATCGTCAAAGAGGGCACACTAAATCTGGTGCATTGTACGCATATGCCGGTAGAAGCCCTAACGACATAGTTACTGAAGGCACCGATGAAAATGGCGCCATAAAAGTTGTATATAAACCAAATGACTTGATTGCAGATGCATCATATTTATATTTATCTCAGAAAGCAGACGTCGATTCTTTATATAGAGGTCAAATAGCTGGAGGGACATATTCAAAAGCAGTTAGAAGAGTTATTGGAGAAAATTCAAACGAAACAAGACAGGGGCTATCTCTAGCAGCTCTGAAAGCTGATGACGTTCTTATTATGTCAAAAACTTCAGGTATCAGATTGGTGGCAGCAACTGATAAATATAATTCTTTAGGTGGAGAAAACTTAGCAAAATATGGGATTGATTTAATTGCCGGGAATGATGATTCCGACCTTCAGCCTCTAGTGAAAGGGGACAATTTAGTTTTGTATCTAAGTAAACTTTCTGGGGTAGTCGACGACTTAAGAAAAATTGTTATACAGCACATAACTAATCAAATGAAATTCAATACCAAAGTCATGAATCATAAACATCCCGATCCATTCATGATATTATTAAATACAACGTCTGGACAACCAGTTGCAGTTTTGGAAAATCAAAATTTCCCGTCTCCGAATTTACAAGCAGCAGGAGGCATGGCTCTTTTATCAACACTAAAAGAGACAAATAATACAGTAAGTCAAATACTTAATAGACTTGGAAATGACCAAAATGCTCTCACTAAACTTGGAAGTTATAATATTCTAAGCGAAGGCAACAGAACAAATTAAGCTTTGTAAAGGTAAAAATGCAAGATATAATTTTAGAAAAAAATAATTTTATTATAATCAGACAAGGATTTAAACAGACTTTAATTAATGAATTTGATAACGGTACTTTAGAACAGAAATTTTTTAATAAATTAGTCGTTCCTCTTCCTGAAGTAGAAAATCTTGTAGATAATCCGGGTTACTCTAATCCTCTCTTTTTTGCAGACTCGGGTACTGAAATGGATGAAGTAGTTCTAAAAGGTGCCACACTTAAAAAATATTTCGAAGATAATAACATAAAATATCAAGATACAGTAAAAAAATATGATATGTTAAATCTTAATAATAGTACAGACTTTCAAGGTATCGTGCCTATATACCCCGGCACGAGCGGAGCGAAGCCGAGACAGCGATCCTACAAAATAGGAATTCTAGTATTTGAAGAAATGAACCCAAACTTTCTTCCCAAGCTTTCAGAATTGTTTCCTGTTACCCCTCAATCTACAGAATCAGAGTCTGCTGAAGAGAAGTTTACAATCGATACGACAATAGATCAACCACCAGCCCCGGAACCAGAACCAACAAACATTACAACAAAAGTAGAAAAAACAACCGAAGATCGGTATAAAAATCTAGGGCTAAGTTTTTTAGCAAATTCTCTTGATTCAGCTAATAATCATATTTTTTTCATATCGGATAAGGACAATAAACTTGGAGATACTTTTACTTTATATGGAGAAGTGACTCCTGTTACAACCCCTCTAAAAAATGCAGTAATAGGACATATAAAAGGCATTTTTGAACATAACGACATAAAATACAAAAAAGGTGATTTGGATATATTTGATGCTTTGCAAGGTGACACCGGCACTTCTCAAGCTAGCTTAGAATTGAAAAAAAATCCATCTGGAAGTGAAAACACTCATAGATATTCTCTTATTGTTAGTGCAAAATTTATAATTGCTGCAAATCCGAATTTTATTGATTCTAAGCCAACTAAAGATCCAGCCAAAGGAGGAGAATCAGCCGATCAACAAACGCGCAAAAAAACCAATAGTGTAAAACATGTTACAGGACAAAATTCTTCAACTACTGAATTAGGTAATAGGGTAGCAATATATAAATTTGATGATCTAGCTACATTTACTTTTATAACAAATAGATTGTTGAATCTTCTTGATAAAAAATTAAAAGAATTTAATGCTGTTTTGGACAAACCCATAAATCTAACTTATCAAGCAAGACAAATAACAAGATTACAGGATTCCTTATTAAGACTTATTAATTCAAATAAAGAATCAAATTTTGATAAAATAAAAGATTATGTTAAATTTAAATTTGATTCAGAATTTAAGTTATTATCTATAGGAACTATAAAATCAAAAGCCGATGGTACACCCGGTGGTAAGACATTTATAATTTTTCCAAAAAGCACCACCGCAGGAGGCACAAGTCCAGTGCCTTCGTATTTCGCAAATCAAACAACAAATTCTTTAGTGTTTAACTTATCTAAGATGTATAATAAGCACAATAAATCTTTTGAGTTAAATGAAGGTTCAAGGAGCACAGCTGGTTCTAGTGTTTTTGTTAGTGAAGAATTAGCAAGACAATTTTTAAATAATTATATGTATCCAAAAACTAGTATAACGCTTTCAAATGTTACCCGAGACATTATAGAGAAATTTTTAATTGGAGACGTTAGATTAGTAGACGATGAATTTTATAAAAAATATCAGCAAGTAAATGAAAATCAATTTTCTGAAACATTAAAAGCAAACCTTTTTAATGAAATGTCAAGTCAATATGAAAACATTGCCGACGTCCTTGGTGAAGGCTGGTTTTCTGGTCAATTTAAAGAAATAAATTCTGTAGACCAGTTCTATGAAGAGCTAGGAGATTATTTTCCTTTAGAACAGCTTATAAAAGTATCTGTTAAGTGTTTGTTTTATCTGGTTCCTTTGGACGAATGGTTAGATACTATATGTAAGCCCATACTAGAAAAATTTGATGAATATAATCAATATATTATTGACGAACTAGATTCGCTAGGAGAATCAGATCCGATAGCAAAAGATATTGCTAAAGAATTAAAAGAAATTTACTTAAATAGAATTCTAGAACCAGCTAAACAGTATGGTTCCGGAATAGTTGAGCGAGGTTTAAGAGATGGCGTTAAACTTCTGAAGGAAGCAGATCAAATATATTCTTGGACTACAACTACTCTTTTGAGTAGTTTTATCGACAGAATAGCTTTTGGTTATAAATCTGTTTTAAGTGCTACCGATACTAGCCTATCACAAGAAGGCATTGGAGCTTATCAAAAACAAATTGAAGATACTTATCTTCCAAATGATATCGAGACAAGGTTAAAAAAACTAAATAATAGAAAAAGCGAACTTGTGGAAAATCGCAATAAACTTGAAGAAGATTTAAAAATTTTTGAACAACAAAACATTCCAGAAAAGTTTTTAGAACAACGAAGATATTATAACGACCAGATCCTGGCGCTGGACCAGGATATTTCCAAACTTGTAGCCGGTCAAAGAAATGCTAGAGATCAAACACAAATTTATAGTATATTATTTGGAAACACCGGCGGCGCCTTTGAGTCAACTGAAAATGATAAAACGCAAGTCTTATTTAATTTAACTTTAATTGACCCTTATCTAACAGAAGAAGAAAAAGCACAAGTTATAAAGACTGAATTTGTTGATAACGCTATAATAAATAAAAATGGGATCTATAATCTACCCGCAGGTGTAGGGTCATATAGTGATTTACGCGACTCCGCAGTGGAAACTTTGCGAAACATTACTCTTCCCAATAATATTAAATCCTTAATTGAAGATCCTCAAGCAAATTTTGAATTTACATTTCCAGCAGATTACAACGCCCGTCCTCTGGAAGAAAGAAAAAATCAATTTGATATAAATTTAGCCAATCTTAAATTGTTATTTGAAATTTTACACAGACTTCAGCAAGACAGCAACTCACCGTATAATGTTTTAGCTGATTTAGAAAAGTTCGGCACAGAACTTTTTGATGAAACAATCGATAATTTATTTGGTGATCCAACAAAGAGAAGATATTTATGTTTGGCTATTATCGGCGCCGTACCCGCAGTTGGATATTTAATCTATCTTTTAATTAAAAATTATGAGCAAGTTGGGGACTTTTTAGAAAAGGAATTTACAGCTCTAGGAAAAGCAATAAAAAGAAAATTTGATATGCTTTTAAGGACGGATTATCCAATATTGGATATTTTAGATGAAGTGGTTGATTTATTTACTCAAATATTAATAAACTTCACCAGGGATTTAATAATAAATGGAATACTATATTCGCTAAATCAAATTTCTTCATTGTGTCAGGACGAAGAAAAAATAAACGCGCCTTTTAATCCTGTTGGTGGCATTGATATTGCTGATTTACTTAAGAAATCTAGAAATGGAGGCAGTAATCAAAATATTAATTCACTAGATAAATCAAATAGCTTTGCAAGTATTACCTCTATTGCTCCTGATTTTTCTGATAGAATGTATGAGTCAATATTAAATTTAATTTCTTCTAATTTTACAAATAGAGAGGCTTGTGGTTTATTAGGTGGTAATGCTTCCGGAAGCTTGTATGATAAAGCTTTAAAAATTATTAAAGATAGCCAAATAGTAAAAAACACAGATTTTTATGATTATTATGGCACACAAGATGGTATAAGAGAGTTCTTTAAATTAGTTGGTAAAGATTTTGATTTTTCTTTTTGTGCCGAGGCAATGAATGAATTTGATAAACAAAAATCAATTCTCATAGAAGCGTGTTTTGGAACAGATGATACATTTCTTTCACCACCAAATTTATCAAATTTAGATTTAAAAGATTTACTATCAGCTAAGTCTGAGATAAGAGCTTCAGCATTACCAGCTCTACTTGATCAAATGAATAATATGTTCAAACCAAATAAAGGACCGGAAAAATGTGATATTTTACCTGAGCTAACTGAGTTAGAAAAATTTATGGGTAGAGAGACCGGTAAAGCAATATTTGGTAGTGTAGAAGAATCTTTTGATAAAAGTATACTTTCTATAGAACCTGTTTTTCAAAGTTTAGATTCTGGTTTAAAAAACATGTCTGATTCCATAATGGAAACTTATGAAAGTACAGGTGAAGTTCCATCAGTACAAGGTTTTTTGCGAAATACGTCTGGTAGGTTTGCAGAGGCACAAAGAAGTAGAGAATTTATAGTTCCAGAGCTTTTACAAGATTTTATTGCGTATATCAGTGAATCCGAAAATCTATTCATTGATAAGCAAAATGAAGATTTAACGGAAACTAAAAGTATTTCTTATGATTTTGAAAATCAAATTGAAGGTTCTGAAATAAAAAGAAAAATTTCATTTAATTTCGACGTTGAAGCAAATCAATTAAATTTTGACTTTTATCTTACTGTTGGCGAAGAAGACGAAGGACCCGAACCCGTTGAAAAGTATATAGCTACATATAAGAATTTTGATTATTTTGATTTTAATAAATACGGATTACAAAAAGCAATCCCAGAGGACATTTTATTCAAAGGTGAAGATTCAATTTCTAGACAACCAAAATATAAAAATCAATCTTTGAGAGATAGTTTGTCTGATTATGCACGAAATCAAAATCATTATGAAAAAATTCTAAATTCAATTTTTATAGATTTCGGGACTCAAAGCTTTAAGTTGGGAGTATATAAAAATGAAAATTTTCAAAAACTTGATTTTACTCAAAATCTATCAGGAAAAACAATACAAACTCCAGATGGTATAGAGAATCTTTGTTTCCCAGGCTTTATGAATAAAGAAATTTTGACTGAGCAAATGCTTAAATTAGCCTCAAAAATTAATTGTCTATACAACGAATCAGCAACAGAAGTACCTTTAAATATTGCAGCGCTTAAAATATCATTAGATACATTTATGAGGACTGTTGCTTTTACGGAAATGATCAAATCTATTTTTGTTTTTAGCTTGTACCCTGAAGATTTAGTTTATTTAAATGAGGAAAATAGTAAAGAATATTCTATATTTGAACAAGTATTAAATTTAGAGGTTAATCAAGCAGTAAAAAGGTATTTTGGAAATAAATACAAACATTTTGGAAACTTTTACAACGATGTTATTAGAAAATTTATAACAGATATAATGAGAGCCGTCTTCGAAGACGATACAATTACAGATGATTTTGCATATAATTTTGTTATAAATTCTCAACTTCAATTTGTTAAGCTTCTCATGAGGGAGACTTTTAAAAATGCTTTTCCTTTGTCCGGAGTTTTTGATCAAACTTCACAATATCAGCTTTTGCAAAGTCAAAAAAGTTTAACCGGCGGTGACTTACATAATTCTGAAATCCAAAATCAGACAATAAGCACAAGAGCAAAATTAGATTTTATGATCAATGACTCATTAAATTTTGATTATGGTATGGTGTCAACTCTTTCAAACGGTCAACAAATTCTTCCTGTTGCACCAGACGCACCTGGCGCCGACCCAACTGGGATAGTTCAAGATAATCCAGGTTTATTTTTTAGAGTTAACCCGACTGAGCAGCAACTTTTGGCTTACCAAGAAAATGCCAATGCTTTATTGGAAGAATTAGGTATTAATTCTACGGACAATAGACACGGCATAACAATTGATAACTACATTGAATTGTCTTCAAACGACAGTTTTTATGAAATTTCAAACTATGCAGGAATTCTTGAAGAATTTTTCAAGTTACTTGGAAACGCATTAAACTCTGAATTTTTTANGCTACCGAACGATAATGATGGTGGAAGTGATGGCGGGGAAAGATGGCGGACTCACCTATTTGCATACGCTTCAAAGTTAAAAGGATTTTTATATGAAACTAGGCTATTTATGTTGTTTCCACAATTAATTAATATTATTGATAGTTTAGACAAACCTCTTTCTCCTGAACCTTTGTGGTTTAAGTACGTAAACAATCAAGAGTTTGACTTATTTTATCGGTTTTTTAATTATAATTTCGATCCAAACTTTTTTGAAAAACAAGATAATATAGATTGGTTTAAAGGCTTTTCAGAAACAGAAGCATTCGATAATGTTGATTTTACCTTATGGGGTAAAATTGGCTTACCAGATTTCAAAAAATTAATCAATAGAATGATTTATCCCTATACAGATCCAGATACAAATTTAGATATTTCAAAAATACAGGATATAATTGTAGAACCAGCTCCTGCAGAATATTATGAAAAATTAATTCGCCCCTCTGTTAGCGATTATGTTGATTTTGTTCTGGAAAATAATTCTCTTAATAATCATCTAAATGACAAAAACAGCAGAACAAAAGATTTTTTATCACTTTTCAAAAATATTGATTTAAATTTAAATCCTCCTGAAAAATATTTGACTCCGCTGCAAACATTTCTTGATTTTCAGTTTTTTGAAGGAGTGGGAACCCCTGGTCAAGACGGAATTTTCGGAAAACCACTATTGCAATGGTTATATGAGAAACCAGTCACTGAAATGATAGATATTAACTTTAGCGCTAGATTAGAATCAAATATCGCCGCCCCAGTGCCGGACGCGGGCACATCATTGACTAGTCTTGTCCAAGCGGAATTTGACTCAAAATCAGCAAATCAAGAAATATTCAAAAGTTTAGATAATTTAGGTGGTTCCGAAAAAGACAAACTAACTTTTCAATATAGAAAAAATATGGCACAAGAAAAAATAGGAACATTCTTCACGTTAAATGGTCTTTTCTTTAAACAACCCCTGTTTGAACTAAAACAACCAATTAAAAATGACTTAACTTGGTACGATTTATTTATACTAATTGATAAAGTTTCCTATATGAACGCTGAAAATTATCAATATCCAGACGATTTCATTGAAAATACAACAAATGTAAACGATATATTTTTTAATAATTCTAGCGACATAATATCTTACTATTATAACGTTTTAGCAAACAGTTTTAATTCTAAAAAACAAGTCAATGTAATTACTAAAGAATCCTATATGTCAAATTATTGGTTTTCAATTCGAAATGAGCATCCAAAGCACGCCACCGCGACAAGTTTAAGAGAGATACTAACAGCGATATATGTCCAACCAGACGGCGAAGCCGGGTCGGATGCACAGTCTCCAGGGGTTTCATATAAATATATATTAGATAATTTAACGGTTGAATCAAAAAACTCATTTAAAGTTGCGACTCCCGCAGAAGATACTGTGTCCGAGGGGCTACGTTTATACCCACCAGCTCCCCATCTTGAAGACGCCTACGCCCAAAACATAGATATTAATAGTTATATTGCTGGTAAAAATACTGAAGTACTAACACCAGAAGAATACAATGTTTTGGTTAAAGGTTATCTTTCACAATTTGCCAGCTCACCAACTGGTGAATATAGCATATATTTAAATCCGGATGGGAGTTTTATTGAAGGTATAAATCCGTTTATAAAGTTCAAAGAGTTTGATTCTGAAGGTCGACCTGTTGAAATTGGATTTTTAACTGTAAAAACGACGGCTGCTGGCGACCTCGCCAGCGCCTTAGCGCCAGATTTTGTCGTTGAAGGCGGGGACCCACATGTTATGGGATACGGTGGGAAAGTACCAATTGGCATTCCGGGTGGTTTTGCTACAACAAATTTTAACCTTATATATCCGGGAGCTGATTTTGACGACGGCGGCGTTTACGAATTCGATAAAAAATTACTTCCACCACTTACATATTTACAAGGCGGCGATGACGGCGTATATATAGACAACTACTTTGATTTAAGTGATATTGTTCTCCCATCGTTCGAAAAAAAGAGATTCGCCAAAGGTCCGCGGCGCGGCGGACTAACAATGGATAAAAATGATCCAAATCTTGAGATAATCCCAATGGATATCCCAACTAGTTTTACCCAAAAAGACATTTTTTCTATTCTTTTAAATCATGAAGAGAACGAAGATAAAAAAATCACCAATATAAACACTTTTAATGATTTATATAAAGTATTTTTCTTTAAAGAGCAAGGGACGATTTTAGCTTTAATTCACAAAATATTATTAGAGAAAAATTATCCCCAAGTGAATTTTATTATGGCACCAGCTTTAAAAGCGTCTTCAAGTGCGTTAAATGCTGCTTTAGCTGAGTTGAATGGAGATTATCAGCAAACAACAGATGACAGTACAACACCGGAAGAGGAGCTTGATGTTGGAAAAGCCTTTGCTCAAATTGGTACAATGTTAGGCAAATTGTTATTAGAATCATTGGCAAACACATTCGATCCAACTTGGAAAACTCCGTGGTTTGTTCCTGGTCCTTTAACTCCAATTGGTATAGCTGCCAAGTTGGTTAGCGAACCACGAGATGATGGTCCCCCAGCAGAAAGCAAACTGTCAACGCCACCTCCTCCACCAACAGTAGAGGTAATCTGTAATGATGCTTTTACAGAGCAATCAAACTTTTTCATAAACCTTTTGAATGAAAACAAAAAAGCTCTTGAAGAAGATAATTAATTAAATCTTTCTAATTACTCTTAAGAGGTGCAATAAATGGCGTATGGAATATCAGCAGTAATTCCTTTACAAAAAGATGATCAAGATGGGTTTTACGTTCTGACTAAATCTTTACTACAAAATATTAAACAAAATTTTAAAAACCTCGTGCTAACAACGCCGGGGGAGAGAGTTATGATACCCGAATTCGGCGTTGGAGTTAGAAGGTATCTTTTTGAAAATTCAGAGGATATTAAAAGTGAAATATCTTTTAATATATCTGAACAGGTTGATAGGTACATGCCATTTATATCAGTAGATGATCTTGAGTTTTTTGAGGAAAATGAACAAATTATATTATTAAAAATTACTTATTCAGTGCCCTCTCAAAGTATATTCGACTTAAAACTAGAAATAGGGCTGTAAGGAAAAAATATATATGCCACAGATTAAAAAGCCAATTATAAATTATGCTGCAAGAGATTTTGCAGGAATAAAGCAAGAGCTAGTTAATTATGCTCAAAAGTATTATCCTGATACCTTTAAAGATTTCAATGAAGCTTCTTTTGGTTCTTTAATGCTAGACATGGTTGCTTACGTC
>FUFK010060733.1_pt1 | contig 11470 bp, 12 predicted proteins | sample 1021851 | NCBI WGS metagenome assembly FUFK01 (sample SAMEA51879418, study PRJEB19060) | metagenome
AATCCATCATTTATATGATCTGAATTACTTTGATTGGCAATTTTTACATTGTGTAAACATTTATATAAAAAATCTGAGGATTTATCGCCTGTAAATACTCTGCCTGTTCTTGTTCCACCATGAGCAGCTGGTGCTAGACCAACAATCATTATTTTTCCATTTATATCTCCAAAACCTGTAACTGGTTTTCCCCAATAAGTTTGGTCCATATATTGTTTTCTTTTTTCCGTAGATATTTTTTTTCTAAACCTCACAAGTCTAGGGCATTTATTACATTTAATTATTGTTTTTTTTAATTTTTCAAATTTAACGGTCATTAAGTTTAGAGAAGCTTCTTTTTGTGTGTCCATGGACCTTTTTTTGTTTTAGGTAAAAACTTTCTAAGGTCAAAAAGGACTTTTTCAGACAATTTTCTGTAGGTGGTTAGTTTTCCTCCATATATATTCAATAAAGGTAATTTTTTTATAATTTTTAAATCAAAAACATAATCTCTTGTGACTTTTGAAGCTGTATTAAAATCTTCAATTAGAGGTCTTATCCCTGAATAAGTATCTACAATGTCCTTTGTTCTGATTTGTTTTTTTAAGTAATTATTTACTGAACGAATTAAATATGTAATTTCTTTTTTTGATATTCCTTTATTTTCTGGTGATTTAACCTCAACTTCTGTAGTTCCAATTAAAGAAAACTTCCCTTTATAAGGTATCACAAATATTATTCTTTTATCAGTATTTTGAAATGTGAATGCAACATTTTCTTTGTACAATTTTTTTGTAATAATATGACTTCCTTTAACTAATCTTATTTTTTTCTTAGATTTAATTTTTATATTTTTATTTAAGGTTTCGTTTATCCATGGTCCAGATGCATTAATTAAAATTTTTGATTTTACTTTTTCACCTTTTTCAAGACTAATAATCCATTCATTGCCAATAATTTCAGCTTTTTTAACTTTGTTATATTCTAGTATTTTAGCTTTATTTCTTTTTGCATCTTTAGCATTTAGTTTCGTTAATTTTTTATCGTCAATTTGTATGTCAAAATATTGAAAACCAGTTTTGTATTTTTGCTTAAGAATATTTGAAAATTTTTTTGTAAGATCAAACGTTTTTGATTTTGGTATATTGCTTTTGCCACCTAAATTATCATACAAAAATAAACCAATTTTAATTAACCAGGCTGGTCGAATTTTATCTGCATAAGGAATTATAAAAGGAATCGGTTTGGAAATATGTCTGGCAATTTTATAAACTATTTCTCTTTCTTTCAGAGATTCTCTAACTAGTTTGAATTCATAATTTTCTAAATAACGAAGACCACCATGTACTAATTTCGTCGACCAAGATGAGGTTGCTCCTCCAATCTCACCTTTGTCAGCTAAACAAACTGATAAACCTCTACCTGCAGCATCTCTTGCAATACCTGCACCGTTTATACCGCCACCTATTATGAATAAATCAAATATTTTAGACATTTAAATTATGATTTGTTTTAAAATATACAACCTCTTTTAGAAATTTAAAATTTTTAAATGCAATTATTTACAATTTCATAATATCTTAACATTAATAAATTATTAATAAAAAATAAAATAAACTTAACAGAAGGATAGATATGAAAAAAATACTTAGTGTTTTAACAATTCTATTTACTTTCTCTTTTACATCACACAGTTATTCAAAAACAGAAATTCATTGGTGGTACGGAAACAGTGGTTTTCTTGGTGATGTAATTATTGAAATTGCAAATAGATTTAACGCTTCACAAGATCAATATACGGTCATTCCTACAGGAAAAGGAAGTTATGAAGATAACATGGCGGCAACTATTGCTGCATTTAGAGCAGGCGACCAACCACACTATTCACAGGTTTATGATGCTGGTGCTGCAATCATGGTAGCTCAAGTAAAAAATGGTGTTGTTATCGGTTTTGAAGAAATGGCTAAGAAATATGGCATTGATGTAGATGCTGACAACTATATTCCAGGCATTAAAAATTTCTATGCCGACTCTGATGGAAAAATGATTGGTGTACCTTTCAATAGTTCAACTTGTTTGATGTATGCAAACATGGACATTTTGAAAGAGGTTGGAATTGAATCTGTGCCAAAAACTTATGAAGAATTTGAGGCCATGGCTCCAAAAATCAAAGCTGCTGGATACATTCCTTTAGTTCAAAGTCATAGTCCATGGATTTGGACTGAAAATTTCTTTTCTAGACATAATTTATTAATGTTAGATGGAAATAATGGTTACGATGCTGTTCCTACAAAAACTTTATTCGCTGAAACTGATGCATTTGTCTATCATTGGAAGAAAGTTAAAGAATGGTATGATAAAGGTTTATATGGCTATAAAGGAAGAGCGTGGGGAGACAATCAAGCACCATTTATAGCAGGTGAAGCTGCATTTTGGTTTGGTTCTGCTGCATCATTTGGTGGAATGAAAGGTGTTGTTCCAAACTTTACAGTTAATCATATTCCTTACTGGGATTCAGTAACCAAAGGAAAAGAGTATCCAACTTTTATAGGTGGTGCTGCTAACTGGATCTTAAATGGTCATACTGAGGAAGAGTACAAAGGACTTGCTAAATTTATAGAATTTATGGGTTCTCCAGAAATGGATCTGTATTATCACAATATGACTGGTTACTCTGCAGTGACTAAAGGTGGTATAGAGTTAGCTGAAACTATAAATTTCTATAGAGCTTCTCCATATCATAAAGCAGTTGGTGAACAATTAAGCTTAGAAGGTTCAACTATTCCTGGTGGATATAGAGCTGGTAACTGGCCCCAAATTCGTGAAGTAATTTACGAAAATATTGAGCCAATGTTAAACGGCAAAATATCAATCGAAAAAGGATTGCAGAATATGGACAAAGGTGCAGCTAAATTGTTAAAGCAATTTGCTAAAACTTTGTAAGAATAATTAAAACAATAAGGAGGGTATTAATTTACCCTCCTTATTTATTTTTACAAAAGTATGAAAAAAGTCCAATTCAAATCTAGCTATTCACAATATCTTTTCTTAGCTCCGCAGCTAGGTATATTGTTAATTTTTTTATATTGGCCAATCATACAAACCTTTAGAGATGCATTTACAATGCAAGATGCTTTTGGATTTGGATCGAAGTTTGTATGGTTTGACAATTTTTTATTTATTTTTGATGATCCAGCTTATTTCATAGCTTTCAAATTTACTATTATTTATAGTTTTGTTATTACGTTAATTACAGGCTCAATTGGATTATTACTTGCCGTTCAGGCTAATAATGTAATGCATGGTAAAAGCACTTACAAAACACTTTTAATTTGGCCTTATGCAATTGCGCCTGCGGTAGTCGGTGTAATGGCAAATTATTTTTTTAGTGAAAGATTTGGTCTTCTTTATCATTTATTTCACGAACTGTGGGGATTTAATTGGTACGAAAGTGTGTTCGACTCTTATATTTACGTAATCATAGCTGGTTCTTGGAAGCAAATCAGTGCTAATTTTATTTTCTTCTTGGCTGGACTTCAAGCTATACAAAAATCTGTAATTGAAGCATCAATGATTGACTGTAAAAATAGTTTTAGAAGATTTTGGACAATTACATTCCCATTATTAATGCCAACTACATTCTTTTTAATAATTATTAATATAACGTATGCTTTCTTTGATACATTTGGAATTATTGATACCACAACAATAGGTGCTCCTTCCGGTGAAACAAGAACTCTAGTTTATAAAGCTTACATGGATGGATTTAGAGGACTGGATTTAGGAAGTGCAGGAGCTCAATCAATAATGATGATGTTGATTGTATTAGTAATTACGATTTTTCAATTTAGATATATCGAAGGGAAAATACATTATAATTAATGACTAGATTTATCACATCAAGTTTTTCACATTTAATTTTACTCATTGGAATACTAATCATGGTAGTTCCTGTATGGATGATTTTTGCTAGCTCGACGCACACGAGTTCAATGATTAATATGAATGGTCTCCAAATGTTTTTAGGAGATAGCTTTTATGAAAATTACTTACGAGTTTTATTATATCAGGGTGGTTTTTTTAAAGAGATAACAGCATTAAAAATGTTTTTTAATAGTTTTATCATGGCTACAGGAGTTGCAATATTATCCGTTGTTACATCTTTAATGGCTGCTTACGCGTTGGTTTATTACAGAATAAAATATGCAACATTATTGTTTTGGATTATATTTATTACAATTTTAGTACCATTAGAGTTAAGAATTTTCCCTACTTATTCAGTAATGGCTGAGCTTAATCTAGTGAATTCTTACTTTGGATTAATAGTTCCTATTTCAGCATCAGCTATAGCAACATTATTCTTTCGACAATTTTATAAAACCGTTCCAGATGAATTACTTGAATCCGCAAAACTTGATGGAGCAAATACCTGGAGATTTTTTGTTGATTTTTTAATTCCTTTGTCAAAAACAATGATTGTAGCGATGTTAATATTTATGTTTGTTTTTGGCTACAATCAGTATCTATGGCCATTATTGGTAACAACTTCAGAACAATATTGGACAGTGGTTATGGGATTAAAAATGATGTCGGGTTCAATTGTTCATCGTTTTGCTTTCGTGATGATGTCTATGGTGCCACCAATTTTAATTATAATTGTGTTGCAGAAATATTTTATTAAGGGGGTTTTTCAAGATAAATGAAAATTAAACCACTTCAAATAATTGCTCATATTATTTTAATACTAGGAGTCTTGTTAATGGTAGTTCCTATTTGGATATCTTTTGCAAGTTCTTCGCATGACTCTGTAACTATATTAACCGAAGGTATGAAGTTTCATATAGGTGATCAGCTAGCAAGAAACTATAACGAAGTTTTAAATGAAAAAGGTGGTTGGTCAGAAGAAGTGACTGCTGCAAAAATGTTTATTAATAGTTTTATAATGGCATTAGGAATTGCAACACTTAAGGTAGTTATTTCAGCAATGTCAGCATATGCTTTGGTTTATTATAGATTTAAATTAGCTGTACCAATTTTTTGGTTAATCTTTATTACTCTACTTGTTCCTTTGGAGGTAAGGATTTTTCCAAGCTATAAAATTGTATCTGATTTAGGTTTAACAAATTCATATACAGGCCTTATCCTTCCATTAGTTGCTTCAGCTACAGCAACATTTTTCTTCAGACAATTTTATAAAACAATTCCAGATGAACTCTTGGAGTCAGCAAAATTAGACGGAGCAAATGCTTGGAGTTTTTTCATAGATTTCTTGGTTCCATTATCTAAAACCATGATAGCAGCAATGTTTATCTTTATGTTTGTATATGGATACAGCCAATATTTATGGCCACTAATAATGACAACTGCAGAAGAATACTGGACTGTTGTAATGGGAATGAAGATTATTTACACAGAAAGCTATGAAGGAGTTGCTCTGCCAAGAACTGCAGAAAGATTTGCGTATATCATTTTGTCAATGATCCCACCAGTTTTAGTGGTAGTATTTTTACAAAAATGGTTCATAAAAGGATTAATTCAAACGGAGAAATAAATGAGCTTTTTAGATTTAAAAAATGTGACTAAGATTTACCCAAATGGAACTAAGGCTGTTCATGAAACTTCATTAAGTGTTGATGAAGGTGAGTTTATGGTTTTTGTAGGACCTAGTGGATGTGGAAAATCAACTTTATTAAGAATGGTTGCAGGCTTAGAGGATATTACAGAGGGTGATATTAATCTTGATGGAAAATTAATTAATGAGGTAGATCCGTCTGAAAGAGATGTAGCAATGGTGTTTCAGAACTATGCATTATACCCACATATGAATGTTTATAATAACTTGGCTTATGGTCTAAAAAACAGAGGAATTGACAAAGAAACAATTGAGCAAAAAGTAAATGATGCAGCTAAGCTGCTACAAATTTCAGATTATTTACAGAGAAAACCTTCAATGTTATCCGGAGGTCAAAGACAAAGAGTTGCAATGGGTAGAGCAATTGTTAGAAATCCTAAAATATTCTTATTTGATGAACCTCTTTCAAACTTAGATGCAAAATTAAGAATTCAGATGAGACTTGAAATCAAAAAACTTCAGCAGAAAGTTGGAGTAACAAGCATATTTGTTACGCATGATCAAGTAGAGGCCATGACACTTGCTGATAGATTAGCAGTTATTAACAATGGAATTATTGAACAGCTTGGAACTCCTATTGAGATATATGATAATCCAAAATCATTATTTGTTGCTGGTTTTATTGGCTCACCTCAAATGAATTTTTTAGATGGTAATATAAAAAATAAAACATTATCTGCAGAAGGTTTTGAAATTAAAGATATTGATAGTGACTTTGAGGGAGAAGTAAAATTAGGAATAAGACCTGAACATTTAAGTCAAAGTGAAAATAGTTTAATTAATTTAAAAGTAGACTTAGTGGAACAACTTGGTTCGGATAATCTTGTTTATGGTCAATTAAAAGACAAAAAAGACTTTTGTTATAGGTGTCCGGGAAATCTAACTATTGAAAAAGGTGCTGATCTAAGTCTTAATATTGAGAACAATAAATATTATATTTTTGATAAAAGCACTGGCAAAAGAGTTAATTAATTTTGATTTTAAGCAAACCAAATCATATAAAAATTTATGGTCACCGAGGAGCAAGAGGAGATCTTCCCGAAAACACTCTAGAAAGTTTTAAATACTTATTTGAAAACAATATTAATGCATACGAAACTGATATTTTGATTTCAAAAGATTTTATTCCTGTGATTACTCACGACTTTAGATTAGATCCAAGTCTTACAAAAGATAACGAGGGAAATTGGATAGAGGATGAAAATATAAAAATATATGATTTAACTTATGAAGAACTTTTAAAATTTGATGTTGGATCTTTAAATAAGTTATCTAGATATGGAAGAAGATTTGTTAATCAAAAAACTTTAGAAAATCAAAAGATACCGAAACTTTCTGAATTATTAAATTTATCCTCAAAAAACATATCTGAAAATCTATTAATAAATTTAGAAATTAAATCTACACCTGATGAGGAAAATCTAACGCCGACTCCAGAAGAAATGGTTAAACTAGTTATGCAAGAGGTAAATAAGTCAACCTTACAAAATAAAATAATTGTTTCATCATTTGATTGGCGAACACTGACAGAAATGAAAAAACTTTACCCTGAAATTTCAAGAGCTTATTTAACTTTTCAACAACAGGCTGGAATTAAAATTAAAAATACAATTTATAATAGATCTCCATGGATGAGTTACATGCCCTTTTTTGAAAATCATGAATTACCGAAAATTATAAAATCACAAGGCGGAGAAGCTTGGCATCCATACCATAAAGATATTACAAAAAAACTAGTAGATATTTCTCATCAAGAAAATTTGCCAGTGAACGTTTGGACAGTAAACAAAGATTACGACATGTTAAAAATGGTTGAGTATGGTGTAGATGGTATCATGACAGATTATCCATTGAAGCTTAAAGAACTTTGTGAGAAAGAAAATATAAACTGGTTTTAGTTTATTTTAATGGATTTAAATATAGTTAGTAATGAGGAAAAGTTTTTAGCTGGAAAACTTGAAGGATATACTTTAAAAGGTGCTGAAAATAAATTTGATGACAAAGGAAATCCTTTACCCTTTCCAGGTTGTACAATAATTTGTAATATTCCTCTTAATACCAATTTATCCGATGAAATTAGTAGTTTTCAAAAAAAAATAAAAAATTTTAATCCAGAAAAAACTTATTTCTATTTACCTCAATCTAGTTTTCATATGACGTTATTTGATTGTTGTAATTTAAATACAAAAAATACAAATAATTGGCCATCAGATATAGATCTTGATATGGATCACAAAGATATAGCTTTTGAATTAAATAAAAGAATTAAAAACTATAATTTTCCAAAAGAATTTAATCTTAAACTAAAAACATTTTTTGGTGGTTATAGTATTATTTTAGAACCTTTTTCTAAAAAGGATGAAAAAATTCTTAGAAATTGTAGAGATGAACTAAGTAGCTTATTAAAAATTAAATTTGAAAACCATCAAAGATATACTTTTCATATTACTTTGGCATATATCTTAAGAGAGCTTAGTGAGATTGAAATAAGTAATTTAATTGAATTTAATAAAAAACTATTTTTAGACTTTAGTAAAAAATTTCCAAAAATTACTTTTTCAAAACCTGAAATGTGTACTTTTGAGAACATGTTAGAATTTAAAAGTGTTAATCCTTCCAGCTTGTATTAGTTTTTACTTTTAGAAAAAAAAATTTAGGTATAGACTTAAATTGTGAAAAAATTTCTTGTTGCTATTGACCAAGGCACAACATCAACTAGAGCAATTCTCTTTGATTTAGATGGTAATATAAAATTTACATCCCAGTTTGAATTTAATCAATATTTTCCAAAAAATGGATGGGTGGAGCATAATCCAAACGAAATTTGGCTTACAACTCTAAAAGCGTTGAAAAAAGTAATAAAAAAAGCATCACTATTAAGAGGAAAAATATTAAGTATAGGAATAACTAACCAGAGAGAGACAACTATTCTTTGGAATAAGAAAACAGGAAAACCAGTCTACAACGCAATTGTTTGGCAAGATAGAAGAACCCAAGACTATTGTGAAGAGTTAAAGAAAAAAAATTATGAAAAAATTTTTAGAAAAAAAACTGGATTATTTATTGACCCATATTTTTCTGCAACTAAAATTAAATGGATACTAGAAAACGTAAAAAATGTTAAGAAACTTTTAAAATCAAATAATTTATTATTTGGTACTGTTGATACTTTCCTTATTTGGAAACTTACTAATGGGCAACATCATTTAACAGAAGCAACTAATGCTTGTAGGACCATGTTATTTAACATTAATAATAATAAATGGGATAAAGAAATCTTAAAAAAACTTAAAATTTCTGAAAATATTTTGCCAAAAGTTAAAAATTCAGCTGATAATTTTGGTTTAACAAGTAAGAGAATTGTCGGCAGTGAAATACCAATATCAGCAGTTCTAGGAGACCAACAAGCAGCTGCAGTAGGACAGTCATGCTTTGAAAGAGGTTCAGTAAAAAGCACATATGGAACTGGTGCCTTTGTCATAATGAATACTGGTTCAAAAAAAATTTATTCTAAAAATAAATTATTAACAACAATATGTTACAGATTGAATGGAAAAAATACTTATGCTCTTGAAGGATCTATTTTTATTGCAGGTGCAGGTGTACAATGGTTAAGAGATAAATTAAAATTTATTAACAATGCTTTTGATACGGAAACAATTGCTCAATCAAAAAAAAATAATGAGGGTGTATACGTTGTGCCTGCCTTCAGTGGAATGGGAGCACCTTATTGGAGGCCTGATGCAAGAGGGGTAATAACAGGTTTAACAAGAAATAGTGATTGGAAAACCTTAGTTAGAGCAGTATTAGAGTCAGTTGCCTATCAAAGTAATGATTTATTTAATGCAATGAAAAAAGATGGTTTAAAACCAACTAAACTTAAGATTGATGGAGGCATGGTAAAAAACAACTGGTTTTCGCAATTTTTATCTGACATCATAAATATAAATACAGAAAGACCAAAGGTATTAGAAACAACTGGTTTAGGAGTAGCTTTACTAGCTGGATATCAAATTGGATTATTTAAATCATTATATCAAATCAAGAGGAAATGGAAAAAAGATAAAATTTTTAAGCCTAAAATAAACCGAAAAGTTAGGAACGATTTAATAAATGGTTGGAAATTATCAGTTCAGAAAGCTCTATTATAAAAAATACAGATAAAAATTTAATTGTCGTTTATGAAATATATAAATTTTATTCTTTTATTTTTGCTAAGTATTTTTAATTCAAATTATTCACAGGCTAATGATTTAGTAATAAGCGAACTGCAGAAGGGTGGGAAAATTGTATTTATAAGACATTCACTTGCACCNGGAAATGGAGATCCTNANAATATTGATTTAAAAAAATGTGATACTCAAAGAAATTTAAATCAAGAAGGTATAGAGCAATCAAAAAATATTGGAATATTATTTAGCGATAATAATATTCAAATTGATAAAGTTTTATCTAGTGAATGGTGTAGATGCAAAGATACTGCAAGATTTGCCTTTAATAATTATGAAACNTTCAAAGGTTTAAACTCTTTTTATCAAGAAAAGTTTTATAAATATAAAGATGAACAAATTAAGAGTTTAAAAAAATATATATCTAACTGGAATAGTGAGAAAAATCTTATTTTAGTAACACATTTTGTAGTTATTTCTGAAATGTTAAATTTTGGTACTTCATCTGGTGAAATTGTTGTTATAGATAAAGATTATAAATTTATAGGAAGTATTGAAACCATGTAGTAATTATACATGATTATTATATTGAATTATGAAAGTTGGATTTATAGGTGTTGGATGGATGGGATTTGGTATCGCAAATAACATCCTTAAAAATAATCATGAATTATTTGTAATTGCTAANAAGAACAGAAAGCCAATTGATAGAATAGTTAAAGAGGGTGCAAAAGAAGTTAANTCTTATGAAGANCTCTGNAAAAGTNNATTAGATGCNTTGTTTTTNTGNGTAACNAANTCTCCNATAGCNCANGAAATTGGNAAAAAAATAGTTTCATTACTGACTGATAAAACAATCATTATTGATATTACCACTCATAATCAAAATGGATCTATCGAAATGGAACAAATATTAAATGCAAATAATATTCCTTATTTAGAGTGCCCTGTAATGGGAGGTCCTGTTCAAGCAGAAGAGGGAATATTNGGTGGAATTGTTGGTGGATCNNANGAAAATTTAAAAAGATCAGANGNACTTTTAAAATGTTTTTGTAAAAATTATTATCATTTTGGAGGNATTGGAAATGGNGCAAANACAAAATTATTAAATAATTTTCTATCTTTAGGAACAGCTACTTANGTAATTGAATTAATAAAAGCTGCAAAAAAATTAGATATNGATTTAGANAAACTTTATAAAGTAGCACAATTAGGNTCAGGNAATTCTAATGCTTTAAAGAGAATTTTTGANAANGTTNTAGAGGATGATTACACAGGTTTTAAGTTTACAGCGACTAATACACTNAAAGATTTAACNTATATAACNGANTTANTAAAAGGNATGGATAATGCGGAAAAATTATCNGATNTATCAAAATCNTTTTANAAAAAAGCNGTTGATGANGGTGATGGTGAACTNTTTATAAGTGAANTAATAAANAAGAATTAATCTTTNTTTTCTTCTTTTTCTTTTTCAGCGAAGAATAAAGCAATNGCAAATAAAGTTGTCCATGCAATTCCTAATAANGCTTTTGGACTAGTTTCAGCACTCCATATATCTAAAAAGATTGCACCTAATGCAAGACCGACNAGATAAATAACAATTGCAATATTTGTTTTGCTCATATCAATTAAGCTAATGTTTTACACTATTATTCTAATTGGACAATTATAAACAATCATATATAAA
>FUFK010042776.1_pt1 | contig 11468 bp, 30 predicted proteins | sample 1021851 | NCBI WGS metagenome assembly FUFK01 (sample SAMEA51879418, study PRJEB19060) | metagenome
GCCACACGCCTTAACTCTGGAAACTCAAATCTTCCTTTGATCGCATCTAATAGCATGAGATTAGCTCCTGAATCTTGGTTCGGGTAAAATACTCCCCATGTAGTAATGGCAGAATAATCGGCTGACGTTTTTTTCATGAACGCTGTGTCATAGGATTGTATAACGTGATGAAGTTGAGGTAAGTATTCATGCTTCCATACATTCCACCACTCACGTTTTAAAATCGCTCCTTCTTCTGAAGTTGGATTTTGCATCCACTGTGAGTTCCATTTAGCAACGGGTAATGTGGCTTGTACTTTTTCTAATTCATCCATCTTCCAATACTCAGGCCAGACAGGTTGCGCCTCTGTTGTTCCGTGGTCCATGATCGCTGGAAATTGAACCACGTGCCACTGGTCAGACTTTGCTTCTTTTTGATTTGCTAAAAGTAATCCTGTTAAATCTTTTTGTGACCAACGCGTCATAACTAAAACAATTTTACCACCGGGTTGAAGTCTTTGTCGTGGTCCTGATGTATACCATTCATAAGCCATCTCTAATGCTGTTTTAGATTGTGCGTCTTGTTCCGAGTGCGGGTCATCAATGATCAGTAGATCCGCGCCCCGTCCTGTAATAGCACCACCCACACCGGCTGCGAAATATTCTCCGCCCTGCGCTGTCTCCCAACGTCCTGCCGCTTTACTATCTTCTTGTAGCGTAGTTTTAAAAATATTTTTATACGAATCACTATCAATAAGGTTCTTGGCTTTCCGTCCAAACCTTACCGCAAGTTCGCCCGTGTGTGTTGCTTGAATAATCTTGAGCTTTGGATCACGGCCCACCATCCATGCTGGCAAAAGATAAGATGCAAACTCAGACTTGGTATGCCTTGGTGGCATATTAATAATTAATCGATTAATCTTTCCGTTTGCAAGATCGTTAAATTTTTCTGAGATGTGTCTATGGTGTGCACCTTCAATAAAATCTGGCCAGACGCATTTTACAAAAGACATGAAGTCATTCTTCGCTTTGACTTGCACTTGTTTCTCACGAAACTTAACTTTAAGTTTCATGTACTCCGTTCTAACGTCTATGGGTAGTTTGTTAATATCAATAGTCCGATTCATAAAAAATTTTTGAAAAATTTTTTTGCTATACCTTTTTATTTCGACAAGTATTTTACGGGGAATGAATGTGTAAATCAAGCATATATATACACATATTAGGATCCCTTTCTACGTTGGGGGTGGGTGGGGTCAAAAAACAAAACAAAAAACAAAAGCCGTTTAGGACCCCTACACGCACAAAAAACCCTGTCCGCGTATCGCGGACAGGGTCCCTCTTTTTACGTGGGAGATTGTCTATTTTTTAACCAGCTTTAATTTAGCTTTTTTAAAGCTCTCGTTTAAATCTTTTTGGTGTCGTTCTTTTCTTTTCTGTTCGGCTCTATATTCACGGTACATGAACCATGCGCCACAAATAAGAGTTGCGCCAATTAATATTCTTAATTCTAAAGGCGCTTCCATAAATATTTCTACCATTTTTTGACCCTCTTGATTTGCGCGTCTATTCTCTCAATATTCGCATTTTCTTTTTTTATTCGTTCGGTTCGTTCGTTCTCACTTTCAAGAGGTGGTTTTATAAACCCTCTTTTTAAGCCGTACTTAATAAACCCCTCTTGCCATTTTTTAGATACTGTCATTTTTCTACCTCTATATAAGAGCCGTCCAGTGATACAGCATATTTTTTAGTGTTGTTATTTAACCACTTGCACAATTTAAAACCCAATCTATACATTAGTCGCGCATAAATTGAAGGGTGGTTTTCCAAATAAATTGGAAGTAGCTCTTTACGGTTCCCACTGTTATTATCCATTATACTAATACTAAAACTAGTATAGTCTGGTTTTTCTTTTTTTGTCATCTTTTCACCTTCCTGTTGATTTGAAATATATACTTGACAAATTTATTTGTCAAGGATATTATGGGACTATGAAAGCAAATCAAAAAGGTAAATTATGGGTTATTTAATAGCATTATTATTATTTACTATTGGCGTAGTAATAATAGGTTTTTGTGTATTGTTAAATAATTTATAGGAAGGTAAAAATGATTATAGACAAAAACAGAGAAGGCGCATGGCGTATTGCTGATATAATTAAGGGTTATTGGCACACGCAAGTCTATTATTTTTATAATAAAAAAGACGCAATAAAACTGTTTAGAAAATATAGAAGAAAAGTAAAAAATGATAACTAAAAAACACTTCAACAAAATAGCTGAAATAATTAGAGAATGTACTAGCACTAGTAGCATTGAAAGTAATACTCATGCTTTTGTCTGTAAGTTAGCTGATTTTTTTGAAAAAGAAAACCCAGACTTTAAAAGAGGTAAGTTCATTCATGCCTGTTTTAATGATTTAAAAAAGTAGCTTGAGCCTTGATCCGTTGGACTTACGCCCACACGCGGGCCAGCGAGGATGCATCCTTGCCAACGGATCTGGGGTCAAGTCGCGATCGCTGGCATTGTGTCGGAGTAATTACCGAAATAGTCAAGCTGGGTTCGACTGGCTTGACCGTCATTTTACCTTTTAGGTTGACCCATGAATCACAAGCGTGGTTCATGGGCTTTTTAAATTTTCAAACACCAACGCACAAGCGCGGAAGTCACAAGCGACAGGCTTAATTTTCATACCATAACGCACAAGCGACATGATTGATGAGCCGTGGAACAAGGACAATGAANAAGTTTTNNNGGAGCNNGGANCAAGGGTCTCGGCCAAGATAAATGTATTCTTTGGGTGGCGTTTATGCCAAGCAATTTGATGAGGGGAAAATCTTATCTTGTTCCCTTTTACGACTTTTAATTCAACTGTGAAAAATTGATTATTTTTATTGTACCCCAATAAATCTGGCATACCTAAAAGGCTTAAATTCTCTATTCTATTCCAAGAAACAGAGGGAATATTTTTCTTTAATTTTTGGTATAATTTTCTTTCGGGTAACATGACTTTTTTAAGGCAACACTAACACAAAAAAGCCACAATCTAAAACACTAAAACCCCCGTCAAATTAATGACGGGGGTTCTAAATAAGTGATGATAATAACAATTACCATATGCCCCCTTTGGTTAATGTTTCATACTATATAATTTAAACCAAAGGTCTTACTCTGCTCGGTGGGATTACGTTGGTACGGCACCCACAATTTTTCCCGAAGCGTCCAACTATTCATATAAATGAAAAAGATGGTCGGTACTAAAAACTACTTCCGGTGTCTTCAGCCACTAGGCCGTAACCCTCCGGTTGTATGCGTTACACCCGCTTAAGCGTTGTTCCGCCACAAAGCCAAATAAACTTGCAATGTCTATTTGTTTGAGTAATTTACTTATAGGATAATAAAGGATATATGTCAAAGAGTTTATCGTTCAAAATGGGTTTAATAAAAATAATTCTTGACACTAGGGACAATGTTGGAGTATAAGGGAGTATGAAAATAACTAAGAAAGATAAAGAATTATACAAAAAACACAAAAAGCAAAAACTTTTACAACATGATATTGCTCAAGAATTAGAAAGTTTAACTTTTGAGGAATTAATTCATCTTGCAATGGAAATTAATCAATTTTACACAAAATCAAATGGTCAACACACAATAGTTATTAACTGTTTTAAGTATGTATAAGGAAGCATGAAAGTAATAAAAGTAATAGAGCAATTACAACACTATGTAGATGAGTATGGAAAAGATGTTGAAGTTGATTTTAAAATGGTAGCACCAGAAAGAATATGTAATGATGATACTATGGACATTGATATAGATTTTGTAGGTGAGATAGGAACGTCATTATTGCCAGAGAAAGTTGAAATAGGTTTTGATTATTCCTTTGGTCAAAAAGATTGGTCTAGTGATTGGAAAGCACAATTAAAAAATTAATGAATTGGAAAGATAAAAGATTAAAAGAACTTCAAGATATGATTGACAATGGTTGCCACCCAGAGTTGCTTATAGACGAATATAACGATATTCAAACCACAGGCGCAGATAGTTGGGAGCAATTTCTTGAAGAACAAGAAGAACGAAAACTTAAATATCAACCACAATTAATACAACAATGGAGAAGTATCAAATGAGTAATAATTATAATATGCAAATGAAGTATCAAATTGATAATATACTTCAAGATTATTTTAATAAAGTTATAACTAAAAAACAACTTTATGAATACTTAAAAACTTACGGATATACTAATAAACAAATAAAGGAGCTAATCAAATGAACGAGCTACACGAAAAATTAAATCGAGATATAGGGGAATTAGAACTGTCTATAAGGTCAATGAACGGTTTGAAACTAGAGGGTTTTAAAACAGTAGGCGATTTAACAAAATCAACTGAACAACATTTAAGACGTATTCCCAATATAGGAAAGATGTCGGTAAATGAAATAAGAGAGGCTTTAAAAAATTTAGGACTTGAATTATCTAATCCGAAACAACCAGAACCAGAAAAAGCAAAAACTCTTATTTCAGAGTTAAGTATTGATATAATTGGTAAGGTCAAAATGGCTTTTAAAAAATCATCAACAAGAATTATGACAAAACAAAGTTATACATGGGACGAAGTAACTGAGTATTTTAACGAACATGAAAAAATAGTTAAAATCTATAAGGAACAAATGTATAATTGCTTTCGTCAAGAGTAGAAAGGGGGAAAAATGAGTAGCGATCTACAAAAACAAATGGCCCTAATGAACGACCTATATATGTCATCTTCAAGCTCTGGCAGATTATTCGCTATGAAAGAAGTAGTGAGAGATTTACAAGCGATTGTAAATAAATCTGTGCAATCTGAAAATGATAAGTATGAGGGACAGAGTGTTATTAAGGCTATGCACAAAGTTGCAGAGCTTATAGTTAGGTATCAAAAAGAGATACACGAAGAAGAACAAGCGAACAAGCAAAAGGTGTAATATGACAACACAAGGAATAAGAGATAATATCGCTAATCTATATTGGTCGTTGAAAAAAGATCATCAAGCGTTATGGGATCAAGGAGACGACAGGGAAGTATTTTATGATGTTGGTTTATGCATAGGTTATTGCTATTCAATAGATAAAAAAGACTTAGCAGAGAAAATCTACGATAAATTTATGAAGGATTAATTATGGCACAAGACTTATCAGAAAAAATAGACGAATATTGTTTAGAAAACTACGGACATACAAATTGGGGTTATTTAAACACTTATAAAAAAGAAGAGTTAGACAAAGCTGACCATGAAATTGAAGATGGAATTGTTTTTTGGTTAGAACCAATAGATGAAGAAGAGGAGTATTAATTATGGAAACAATGTTTCAAACATTAACAGATAGCAACATAAGACAAATCAACAAAGAGGGTTGGTATTGGGCGCAAGGTAATGAGGTTATGGGTAATTTTGGTGATACTGATACTTTTACTTTTTGTATGTGTAGAAATCACAAAGAGGCAAAACGAGTGGCTATGGGTTTAAACTTATTAGATCATTTACAAAATAACTAACATGCGAACATACAAATTCACAGGCGACAGCAAAGAGTTTGAGGTACAGGCGAGAAGTTTGAAGAAAGCTCTCCGTTCTGCCGAAACACAAGCGACAGGCGACAAGCGAATCACAGGCGAGTGGACGAACAAGCGAGGCAACGAAGTTGTCATGCACTTTGACTTACCCATCAAGCGAAGAAAGAAAAAGTAATTAATAGTCTTTGATATATCCAGGTGGGAGTATTAGTTTCTCTTCTCGGTTTGGTTTCAACACAACACGAATAGAACTATCAAGCGGGTTGTTACTCTCATGCACTTCAATACGTTTGATCTCTTCAAGATATCCTTTTCTTGTCATGATATAAATTTTAGCATCACTCACAGCATTACCACGCATGCCGTTTCTGCCCTCTGTAAACTTATCTAAATATTCTTGTAAGTGTTTTACGTACACTACATGTCACCTTTGTTTCTGTGCTCATCAATAAAGTTTTTACCCATATTTCTAAGCTCTCTGTTTTCTTTCTTTAACTGCTCACACTGCTCTTCATAAAACTGAGACCTCTCTCGTAAGTACTTCACATCTTTTCTCAACTCTGCATTAATATTTTGATGCTCTACGTTGATCTTTAACAGGTCGTGTATTCTTTCTTTTAATTCTTCACTCATGCTTGACATTATAGGAATGTTCCCTTAAAAAGTCAATATGGGAGTACCAAAAAGATTAACAGAAATGCAAAAAAGGTTCGCAGAATACATAGTATTTGGTGGACCAAACGGACCTGTATCACAGACAGAGGCGGCAAAACTTGCAGGCTACAGCGAAAAGAGAGCAAGGTCTGAAGGATCAGAGCTATTAAACCCAAGACTATCACCACTCGTAGTGCAATATGTAGATAAATTAAAACAAGAAAGATTAAAAAAGTTTGAGGTCAACTATGAAAACCATGTTGCAGAACTTGCAAGAATTAAAGAGGCAGCTTTGAAAAAAGGTAGTTTCTCATCAGCCGTAAATGCAGAAACAAATAGAGGTAAAGCCGCAGGCTTATACATAGACAGAAAGATTATTAAAACCGGCAAGCTAGATGACATGTCGTTAGAAGAATTAGAGGCTAGAATGAAAAAGATAGAAGATGATTACTCACAGATTATAGATGTCACCCCCGACCCAAAACAGATCGAGGGTGATAAAAAAGATTAGTCTTAATCGTCGTCTTCGATATCCTCATCTTCGTCCATGTCTGGCTCATCTTGAACATCAAGAACATCTTTGATGTTAGCAATGTCGTTTTCTAACTTTTCAATTTTGTCCTCAAGCTCTTCAATTTTATTTTTTGGATCTTGCATTTTCTCCTCCTTGTAGGTGTCATGAAATATTTTTTCCCATTCAAAAGCAATCATTTAATTTAATATTTTTTCCATCTTTTTTATTATACTTCGTGGGAAACAATTACGATCTGAGAATACAGCTTGCTCTGTGTCATATGAGGCAAAAGTCCAAACATGTTTTTTATCTTTAGCGAATATGTATGCCTGTGAAATCATTGTAGCCGGCAATAACTTTTTCATTTCATCTACATCTGCATGCCCCGCGTCACCGCACGGATCTAACCATACAATTTTATAGAAGTAATACTTCTTCTTGTTAATAACTGCATGTTTATACCTTTTCTTACGTCTCATAGTGCATACCTACCATAAAAGATTTTAAAAAAATATTTCTATTTTTCCAAAGAGGGTCAGACAGGGTCGTCAAAATGAAAAATCTGTCTATAAGTGTTGTTATTATTGAATAGTAGCATATAGCAGGGGGGTCGTCAAAGGGGTCGTCAGAGGGTCGTCAAGCACCTACACCCTCAGACATTTTTACAACTGTAGATTGAATATTGGTTATTTGACCCATATTGGACGTTTTTTGTCTGACCGTTACCTCGAAAGTCTGACCCTTGTCTGACCCTCTGTCTGACCCTATTTACTGCCTAATTTATGCCATATTTACGCTTTAATATCGCCATCTTTGATTCTGCGTGTTCAATCTTACCTAGCAGTTTATCTATCTCACCGGTGATATCAATGTGCTCTGGAATAATTCTAGCTGTCGTTAAAAGGATTTGTATCTTTGCATCAGCATCAGCAACCTCTGCCTCATACCTTTGCAACATAGCTTTGTAGATTATCTCACGTGCCATAAGTTGGTTTCTCCTCCTCTTCTCTTAATAGTTCATGATATTGGTCTAGTCGTTTTAAGAAATCGTGTTTTGCCTTACGTAAATTAAGCCCGTCAATCTTGAATTCTTGGTAATATAGGTCAGGAGTACATACCATAATTACACATTGTTCAATGTTAGAGCCATGAACATAGTCATGAGCCATGGCGTATGCTCCAGCTTGCAATTTATAATCTCCAATCCATTCCTCTTTCTTGGGTCTATTAGCTTGCTTGAAGTCAATCACAGTCTCTTTACCGTTATGTATGCCTACAAGGTCTGTGGAGCCCGCATATAGCCCTGGATAGTAAAGCGTGACCTCTGAGCCGAAATACTCTGAAACGGGCGCTAGACCCACCTCTATGACCTTCTCAGCCATACGTTTTGTCTCTTGTCCAAGTTCCGTTAAGTCTTCATACCCTTTACCTAACACATAGTTTTCCAGATACTTGTGCATAGATGTACCACGAGTTGCTGATTGGTTCTTGATTCGTTCAGCCTCTGTTTTCCCTTTTCGCGCAATCCAATCTTTTAGAAAAGTATCATCTTTAGTTTTACTGAGTATTGATGTTACGGACGGTAATCTATATCCGGCAACATCATAGTTCCGTGTTCCATGATCCATGAACCGTGTTCCTCCAACATAGGTATACTTATCGTTCTTCTTTATCATTTTCTCTTTCGATGTCGGCCCATGTACCAATCACCAGGTTCATAGTCCCAACGTTTACCGTGATGACCGCGTACATCCGCGTACCACATTCTAAGTTTTACTATTATCTTTTTTATCTTTAACATATTCAGGTCCAAACTTCGTAATATTATTCAAAGGCGCAGAGTCGTGTATGTTCCCCGAAACACTAATCCTTGTACAATCAGAATGAAACGGGCTTACCCAATGTTTCAACCATGCAGGAAAGATAAACATATCTCGCTCTTGCGGAAAATAAGACATGTAAGTTACAGCATCTCTAGGTCCTTCACCGTACAAGAACTGTATACCTCCAGGTCCACACGATCTTCCTTTATACTCTTTGTTTTCTTTTTTCAACTCTTCCGGTATCCCAAGATAGATTACAAACGATAGCTTGCCATCATGATCGTGCGGTGGGTTAAATTCATTCTTCTTCTGATAGTTTATCCAAAGCGCCGACAAGATATACTCAGGTTTCTTCTCAAACTTCTTCTTCGTATATGCTTCATAGGCCTGGTTGTATAGTCCAAGGGCACTAGAGATATAAGGCAATAATCGTTCTCTCGCTTCATCACTATACCCTGTCTCTTTCTCTATCTGTCCGGCTAACTTGCCTGTGTAATCTTCTTTATTCTGTTTTGCTTCTTCTAATAGTTTCTTTTGAAACTCCTCGTTTATACGTAATCGTACAACACAAGGACCCCAGTTAAACATATCGATCTGTACTCTGGGTTTATCTTTATTTTGGTCTTTTGCCATATCCTGTTCCTTCCTCTCTGTTTCGCCATCGCTTTCTCCACGCATAGCAGCTCATAGCACTACCGATAGCCTCCATCCACGATAAAGGTCTATCGATAGCACGTTTATAATACCATCTTATATCTAAAATTAAATCAGGAATTGTTTTCATCTTTCCCCTTAAAAAATTTTTTACAATGCTCAATAAACTTCTTATCTTCTAGTTGATCAGCAAACATTTTAAGTATAGCTTTATAGGCACCACCTGTCTTATAGTCATCGCTGACCATCTTATCTTTGAAAACACTTTTAATTTTTATTTTATTTTTAATGGACATAATGATTTATAATTTGTTTTAACTGATCTTTCTTCGTAATGGAATAGGGAATTAGTTCTTTAGCTACTTTAAAAGCGTCACGGTGGCTACATCTCCAACGATACTGCCCATGATTTTGGTGGGGGTAAGGCTTTCTATAATCTATGGAGCCACATTTAAATGTTTGGTTNACAAAGTTTATTGTTGGTTCATCAATCATATTTATNTCAATTCGTATACACCAGAACTTGTAGGCACGGGGCTTTCCTTTTCTATGTTCGGACCGCTGTCGATAAGTGACACAGCCTTCACCATCAAATAGACCAGCAAGATATGCCATGGTTTCATTATCTACTCCAGACATTTGTAACCATCCTTACAATCACTTGTGTTGGTTTCTGCCAATCAATCTTTTTGTGTTGACTGCAACTCGTCAGGAATAATAGGATCATAATTCCTAGCCCAAATCGTTTCATCTATCTCTCCTTCCGACCAACAGTTTAAACATTGTACTATGGTCTGCATCTCTGTTCTAAGATAGCCATTGCCTTTACACTCAGGACATATTCTAGGTTTACCTGTCGACATATGTTGGTTGATATTTTGGTAGCCATTTAAAATCTTGTTTCTTGGTCCACGTTCTTTTCTTCTTCTTTCGGTAAGTTGCTTTGGGTGGCACAGGATTTAATTTTTGTTTTAAGATAATAATATTATCAACTCCTCTTTTTATCCTGTCTCTTTCAGCAAGGATGTTGGCTTCTCTTTGTATAACCTTGTTTAACATTTTGTTCCTCACATAATTAGGATCTCTACCTGCTAAATGAGTTACATAATTAAAATCACTACCATGTCTAATCCAACTCAAAGCTTCTAGTGCCACTCTTGTATCTGTNCAATANAAGGCATCATCAAAAGCTTTTGCTAAAACTGCNANCCAAAGTTTCTGTTCTGGTTCTTTATTCTGCTCAATGGGTTGAGCTTCTAACCACTTATTTCCCTGTCTTGTCCTGGAGCTTGCCATTTAACTTCCTCACTTTCTCATTCGCTATTTTTTCTATCGTCTTACTTATCGATAACGTCACATCAGGATCTAAATTCTTGGACAAGGTGTTTAATATCTTGTATGTTGCGTGTGATAAGGAGACGTTTCTATATTTTGTTGTGTCTGTCATATTCTTTCCTTTCACACTTTATAGGATAATCAAAGAGGACTGTCAATGGTGAAGTTTATAATGATGATAAAGGTGTGTTCTGCGTTGTACGGTGAATGCATGCCAGAGTTTCAACACAAAGTTGTGTTCGATAATTGGTATGATTGCGCCCAAAATGGACTCGCTGAAACAAAATCATTAATGACAGAAATAGGACCNGAAGTGGTNAACAGAGATANGATTACNGTTTCCTTTGTNTGTAAGCCTNTAACTCAGACTTGACATTNTGGTATAAATATGGCAAGAATAAGTCATCTTTTCTCACCTTTATACCTATCCCCTTTTCCCTCGTTGGGATAGGTTCGTTTATTGTGGNGGNTCATCACTACANATNTANCCAATGACATCTTTATCTTGATACTTGTGGTAATAATGATTGCCGAATACTCTACGTTTCTTTTTCTCTCCAACTTTTACATTGTGATGATACCAAGACTCACAGCTCTCACCTGATACAACCTCAAACGATTGCATTTGTATATCTCCAAGAGTTGTTAAATATAACAACGTTATAACTGTAACTTTTTCAAACACTACCGCCCCTGGCCTTTGTATAATTTAAAATTTCTTCTGCGGTTCTTGTTCATTTTTTGGAGGCTTGGTCTTCGTCCGATTGATGTTTTATGATGTATGGGTTCGTGCGCAACTTTATTTAAAAAGTTTCCCTTTTTAGCCATGCTGGTCTTCGTCCGGTANAATACTTGCTTTAAATTGTGTTTGTTCGTTTGCTAAAACGTATTTAATTACACCATTTACTTTCTGTTCTAAATCAAAACCACAATTAACACATCGATAAAG
>FUFK010077336.1_pt1 | contig 11468 bp, 13 predicted proteins | sample 1021851 | NCBI WGS metagenome assembly FUFK01 (sample SAMEA51879418, study PRJEB19060) | metagenome
TCAAATAATTAATTTATGAAAAAAGTAAGTTTTACAGAAATGAAAAATGGAACCAAAGAGGATTATCTTTTTCTAGATAAAAATGAAAAAGATTTTGCAAGTAAAACTGCAGAAAGAATATTAAAATTTATGTCGGGACTCACTGAAACTCTAGAGGGATACCAGGTTTCAAGATTAGAACATTCACTTCAAAGTGCGACTAGAGCCTATAGAAATGGTGAGAGTGATGAAATGATTGTGGCTGCTTTATTACATGATATTGGTGACGAACTAGCTCCAATGAATCACTCGGAATATGCTGCAGCAATTCTAAAACCATATGTGTCAGAAAAAACTCATTGGATTGTTGAGAAACATGGCGAGTTTCAGATGTATTATTATGCCCACCATTTAGGAGGTAACAAAAATAAAAGAGACGAATATAAAAATCATAGATATTATCAGGATACTGTAGATTTTTGTGAAAAATATGATCAAAACTCATTTGATCCAAATTATAAATCGTTGCCATTAGATTTCTTTAAACCCTTTGTAAAAAAAGTTTTTTCAAGAAAACCATATTCTTCGCTGTAAAATTTATAGGCTATATTATAAAATATGACTATTTCTAAAGAACATGTAATTGAATATTTTAAATCTGGAATAAAAGAAAAAAAAGATTTCAAGATAGGAATTGAGCACGAGAAATTTTTATTTGATAGCAAAAACAATAAAAGAATTAATTACTCAAAAGTAAAAGAGATGTTTTCGGCCTTAAATGAGTTTGGTTGGAATCCAGTAAAAGAAGGTGAAAATATTATAGGTTTAAACAAAGAGGGTAAAAATATCACTCTTGAGCCAGGAAACCAAATTGAACTATCTGGAGAGAAACTTAATAATATTCACGAAGCATGCGCAGAATCTTATGATTATTTATTTGAACTTAAACAAGTTACAAAAAAACTAGATATAAAAATTGTGAGTACTGGTTTTGATCCCATTTCAAAGCTTGATAAAATTCCTAATAATCCTAAACAAAGATATAAATTAATGACAAATGACATGCCATTAGGTGGAGAATTAAGTTTAGATATGATGTATAGAACTTGTGGAACTCAATTAAATATTGATTATTCTTCAGAGGAAGATTTTTTCAAAAAATTTAAAGTAGTAAATTCAATAGTTCCAATCTCAATTGCTTTGTTTGCTAACTCTTCAATAGTTGAAAAAAAAAAGAGTGATTACTTATCTTATAGATCCAAAGTATGGCAAAATACTTCCCGGGGAGGCCTTCCAAAGTTATTTTTTGAAAATTTAAATTTTGAAAAATATGCTGATTTTATTATAAATTTCCCAATTTTATTTATACTAGATAAACAAAATTATATTTCAGGTAATAAATATACTTTTAAAGATTTCATGAATGGAAAGATAAATGAAATAAAAAATCGTCCTCCAACTGAGAATGATTTATCCTTACATTTAAGCACTATATTTACAGAAAATAGGTTAAAAAAATATATTGAATTAAGATCTATGGATACTTGTGGCTGGGATTGTCTTTGTGCTGGTCCTGCATTCTTTATTGGGATGCTATATGGAAATTTAGATGAAGTTTACAGTTTAATCTCATCATGGGATAATGATAAGATAATTAATGCTTATTTAGATGCTCCTCAAAAAGGTTTTAATACTCAATTGATGGGTAAAGACCTTTTTTATTGGGCNTCAACTTTNNTANAAATNTCAAGAAAAGGATTGGATAATAGAGATATACTAAATAAAAGTGGAAAAAATGAAACTTTGTTTTTAAATCATTTGCAAAAAGTTATTGATAATANAACNACAAATGCAGATCATATGATTAATAAATTTTCTAAAAATGAAGATTTAAAAGATTTATATGACAAATAAAATTGTTGCCATACAAGGTAACCACCCCTCTAAACTAAATCCAAAAACAGATACAAGTATTTTTTTAGCTAATGAGATCCAAAAAAAGAAGTATAGAATTTTTTATTATGATCCTAAAGATTTATCAATAATAGATACAAAAGTCATAGCTAAAGGTTTTTTTATTAAGTTTAATTATAAAGATAAAAAATTTTATAAAATTCAAAAAAAACAAAATTTAAATCTTATAAAATGTAAATACATTTTAATTAGACAAGATCCACCTTTCAATTTAGAGTATATTTCAACAACTTACATACTTGAGACAATTAAAAATAAGGTAAAAATAATTAACAACCCTACTTCAATAAGAAATATTTCTGAAAAACTTTATTCTGTTAAATATCAAAAGTTTATGCCAAATACAATTTTTACTCAGAACATTGAGAAAATTAAAAACTTTTTTAAAAAAAATAAATATGTAATTATAAAACCTATTCACAGTTTTGGTGGGAATGATATTCATTTACTCAAAAAATTTAATTCAAAGTTTATTCAAAAACTTATCAAAAAACATGACCATATAATGTGTCAAAAATATTTACCTAAAATAAGTATNGGAGATAAAAGAGTTTTTTTGATTAATGGGAAAATATGTGGTGCAATTTCTAGAGTACCTAAAAAAGGNTCATTTCTTAAGTAACATGAGCAAAGGTGCAATACCAAAAAATATTAAGTTAACAAAATTAGAAAAAAGAATTTCAAAAATAATTGCGAAAGATTTAAAAAAAGAACAAATTTTTTTTGCAGGAATTGATTTTATTGATCAAAAGCTTAATGGGGATATCAATGTCACCTCCCCGACTGGACTAAAAACTTTATTTGATATTTCTAAAATCAATCTCGCCAAAACTTTTTGGAAAGATTTAAAAGCGTGAAAAATTTAACAGACCAACAAAAAGGATCATTACTTGCTTTTGTGGCTGTAATGTTTATTACACCTGACTCTTTATTTATCAGACTTTCTAGCATTGATACTTGGGGGCTTGTTTTTTATAGAGGAATAATTCCATTCTTAACTGTTTTCTTTGGGATGCTATTAATCTACAAACTGAACTTTTTTAAAATACTTTTTACTAGTGGTTATCACGGTATTATATATATAGCTACTTTCAGTGTTACTAATATTACTTTCGTAGTTTCTATTCAAAATACAAATGTAGCAAACACCCTGGTAATGATCGCAACTGCACCTATGCTATCAGCTATATTAGGGGCAGTATTTTTAAAAGAACCCCCTGATAGAAAGACTTGGATTTCGATAATTGTTACTTTTGCTGCAATTGTCTATATTTTCTTTGACTCCCTTAAGCTTGGTAATTTTTATGGTGATATACTAGGGTTTGTCACTGCTATTGGTCTTGCTGTAGGTGCTGTCACTATCAGATCCGCAAAGTCAAAAAATTTAGTTCCAGCTGCAGTTGTAGGTAAATTATTTGTTGCTACTTTTGCACTGTTTTTCATTGAAAGCTTTGCCCTAGTAGAAAAAGACTTAATTATTGTTCCTTTAATGTGTATTCTTTGTGTAGCAATACCATTCGTTTTAGTAACTATTGCTCCAAGATTTATACCAGCTGCTGAGGTAAATCTTTTCTTCTTGTTAGAGACAATCATTGGCCCAATATGGGTTTGGTTTNTTATTAAAGAACAGCCTAGTATTGAAACACTTCAAGGTGGAGCTATCATAATTACAACAATCGCAATTCACTCTTTTTTGAAATTAAAAAAATCNTAATTACCGTCACAATTAAGTCTTGATTTAATAATAGATGGCNGATAATTAGCGCGATTTTTATGAATAAAGTTTTAAAGAATTCTTGGGCATTGTTTTTAGGTATGGGTTTNATAATGATGGCTTATGGTTTCCAAGGATCATTACTTGGGGTNAGAGCTGTACAGGAAGAATTTAGTTTGACAGCAACTGGGTTTATGATGTCTGGTTATTTCATTGGATATTTCATAGGTGCAGCTACTATTCCAAATATAATTTCAAGAGTTGGTCATATCAGAGTTTTTGCAGCTTTTGCATCTTTAGCATCACTAATTATTTTAGTTCACTCAATTTTAATTCATCCATTTATATGGTTCTTATTAAGAGTTCTGACTGGAATAAGTATGGTTTGTATTTACACAGTTGCTGAAAGTTGGCTTAATGATAGATCAAGTAACAAAAACAGAGGGAGTGTCTTATCGATTTATATGGTGATACTTTATGGATCAATGGGAATTGGAATGTTTTTGCTAAACTTCAGTACTCCAAAAAATTTTGAACCTTTCATATTAGTTTCTGTGATCACTTCAGTTGCATTAATACCTATTTTACTTACTAAAAAAAAACCACCAACTTTCAAAAAAATAAATGTTATGTCATTTAGTGAACTTTATNAATCTTCACCATTTGGAATGGTAAGTTCTTTTTTTTATGGCACAATACAGTCTGCTTTATTTACTCTACTAGCAGTGTACGCAACATCGATGAATTTCACTATTTTAGAAGTTTCAATTGTAACTTTTTTACTAGCTGTTTCTGGTGCAGTTGCTCAATTTCCTGTTGGAAAAATTTCTGATCTTTATGATAGAAGAAAAGTAATAATTGCATCTACTTTTGGAGCTGCAATTTTTGCTCTTATCACAATATTTGTTTCAGGACAAATGTATTTACCTGATGGATTGGCAACAAGTAAGACATGGTTTTATATATTTTTTATCTTGTTTTCTTTTTGTAGTTTACCAATGTTTTCACTAATCCTTGCCCACACAAATGACTATATTACAAAGGATAAATTTGTTGCAGCAGGTGCAGGACTTCAATTCACATTTGGTCTAGGTGCTATGAGTGGTCCTTTTTTATGTTCAATATTTATGGACCTCGTTGGATCAAATGGTTTTTTTGTTTTTTTATTTTTCTTCCATTCTTTAATAGGTGCTTTTGGAATTTATAGAATGAGAGTTAGAGAAACAGTAGAAAATCCAGACTCACAATTTGTTGCAATGCCTCAAACAATTACACCAGCTGGAATTGAACTTAATCCTACAACAGAGCCAATCGACGAACCAATTAAAGAGGAAAATAGAGAGATTAATTAAGTTTCTCTATATGCTCTGACATTTTAGATAAAACTTGTTTTTTATTTAATTTGTCTGTTCTTATTAAAATTGCATCTTTTACTCTAATTAGTGGACTATTCTTTCTTTTTTTATCCATAGAAGTTCTTTTAATTAAAGATTTTCTAACACTTTTTAAGGAAACCTTCTTTTTAATGTCTAACCATCTTCTAAAGCTTGCGACTTTAACATTACACTTAAAGTAAAAAGCTAAATCATATTTTGGATTTTTAGCTAATATTTTACTAGCTATATCTCTGCCCTCTACACAAATCTTTTTATTTTTTTTAATTAATGTCTTTTGAAAAGCATTTATTATTTTTCGAATATTCTTATTTTTTGCTAAAATNGCAACATGNTTNCTTATTTCCTCAGAATGTAGATTTAATTTTACTATTTTTTTATAGGAAATTTTTTTAAATTTTTTTTTAAGAAAATTAATACTGTTTTTTGGTTTATATTTGATTATTTCTTTACTTGCATATCTATACAGTAACCCTGAATTTATGAGTAATAATTTATATTTTTTGGAAATGAGTTTTGCTGCTGTACTTTTTCCGCTTGCTGACTCTCCGTCACAAGCAATTATTAATTTTTTAAATTTTTTCACTTAACTTTAATAATATTTACAATTGTTTTATGCAAAAAAATTATAAATTTTGTTAAATTTAACTTATATTAATCACTTGTAGGTTGAAACTCAAAATAAGCACAAATTAGCTCATTCTAAGACAGAATTATTGAAACTAAGTCAAATATTTGTTTCTATGCAAATTATAAAAAATGCCTAGAAAAAAAACTAAACAAAAAAAAATAAAAAATGCTAGTGGGATAGTAAAAATTACTAACTTAGCACCAAAATCTTTTTTAAGTAACGCTTTTTCTAATTATAAAAAAAATAAAGAGCTTAATAAAATTAAGGCTATCAAATTAGAAAAATTAAAGGATAAAAATCAAATTCTTAAAGAAAGAAAAGATCTTAAAGCTTGGGAAGAGAGACTTATTAAGGAAAGCAATAAATTAAAATTTGGTGAAGATGAATTAAGGTTAAAAGAAAAAGAAATTAAAATCAAAGAAGAAACTCAAAAGTTAGAGGCATCGAGATTAGTAAAAAAAGATGAAGAATTGATATTAATAAGTAAAGAATTAAGAGCAAAAGAAAAAGAGTTAAAGCTTAGAGACGAAGCTCAAAATAGAAGAGATATAGATTTAAAAGTTAGAGAAGAAGAACAAAAAAACCTTGAACTCAAGGAAAAAAGAAGAAAAGAAAGAACTTTAAAAATGATTAAAGAAGAAGAGGAAAAACAGAAGCAGCTTGAGTACATCAAAATAAAAGAATGGGAAGAAAAATTTGATAGAGAACAAAAAGCAAAAGAACATCGGGAGAATTTAAGAGAGGAAAGATTAAGACAAAGGGAATTAGAAAAGCTTCAATCTTTTGAAAAGAAAGAAACCAATGTCGATAAAAACTTTTCATCGGGATTAGAAAAATTTAAAGTTGATGTGACTAAAGAAAATTAGTTTTTTTGATTAGGAAAATAATCTTTTAATCCACCCTCCCTATAGACATCAGCTGTACAACAATGAATACCACCACCAAAAGCATAAGCATCTCTTAATTCGACAGGAACAACTTCCATTCCCAATTTATCTAGTTGTTCAGCTTGATAGACTTCACTTTTTTCAACACAAACTGTTTTTGGATCAAGAACTAAAACATTCATNGATAGCCANACAGATGAGTAACANAGTGGTGGAGGTTCATTATGTGCAGGTTGAGCACTATCGATTATTTTCCATCCATTGTCCTCAAATAATTTTCTTTGTTCTTTTGGAAGTCTTCTTTGAGGGTTATTTATAATAAGACCCTCTTTGATAGGCGTAAAAGTTGCATCTATATGAATTGGATATGGATCACCTGGAAAATTAACAGCATGAACTCTATGATCTTTATAATGTCTTTTTAGCCAATCAATACCTTTAAGATTTGTAGTAAAACCATGTTGAACCACTAAATCTTTACCAAATCTTAAAACATCAGCTGCATCAAATAATGGCTCTTCCTCAGTCGTTACAAAGTATTTTTTTTCAGTCCATTCTAATCTTTTTTGAACACCAATTTTATCTGATAGATAATCTTTTCTATAATCAGCATCTGTTAATCTTGGTTTTGGTGCTGACTCGTGTCTCATTTTTGGATCTTCATTATAATAATGTTTAAGTAATGGTCGATAACAAAGATATTCAAACCATCTACACCTATAACTCATAGTGGCCTCTAAAATCTCATTTCCTACAGTTAACAAAACATCTCTTGGAGGCATACAGCCAAACATGGTTTCGGCTTTCCAATCTGGCGTTGAAGTTGGTTGATTAAAATCTAATGGTGTCGGTCTATCAACTTTGATTCCACGCTTTTCTAATAATGATGAAAAATTATCTAAAAGTTCATTAGCTTTATCAATGGTATCTTTGGTTCTTGGTCCAAATTGACCTCTCATATCACTATCTTCAGGTACTTTAGCATCTAAAGCTGGTTCAGGAGCTGGTATACATGTTCCATCAGCACGACCTACAATGACGTGTTTTAATGGGTCCCACTCATTCCAACTATTAACAATTATTTTATCTGTCATTTAATTTTTTATAACATTGTGTTCTGGACCAAATGGAAATTTAGTTATATTTTCTATACTATCATTTTTAATCACTAAAATGTCATGCTCTCTATATCCACCAGCACCAGGTTTTCCCTCAGGGATCATAATCATCGGCTCCATTGATATCACCATGTTTTCTTCTAGTACAGTATCAATATCCTCTCTTAATTCTAATCCAGCCTCTCTTCCGTAGAAATGAGATAACATTCCAAAGGAATGACCATACCCAAAAGTTCTATATTGAAGATATCCAAGTGAAGCAAACAAATCATTCAACTCTTCNCAAATTTGAGAACATTTAATACCAGGTTTTATCAATTCTAATCCTCGTTTGTGAACTTTAACGTTTGCTTCCCATGCTTTAAGAGAGGCATCGTCCACTTCATTAACAAATAAGGTCCTTTCAAGAGCCGTATAGTATCCTGATATCATTGGAAAAGTATTCAAAGACAAAATATCTCCATTTTTCAAAGATCTATTCGTTTTGGGATTGTGTGCTCCATCTGTATTAATTCCAGACTGAAACCATACCCAAGTGTCCATATATTCTGCTCCTGGGTATGATTTTGCAATTTCTCTTTCCATACAATCACGTCCTGCTATTGCAATTTCTAATTCTGTTTGACCCGGTTTAATTAATTTAACAATTTCTTCCGCTCCTAAATCAGCAATTCTTGCTCCATTTTTTATAATTTCTATCTCTTCATCAGATTTAATCATTCTATTTTTCATAAGTTTTTTTGAAATATCTTTAAAAGTTGCATTCTCAAAAATTGAATTTAATTTATCTTTAATTTCCAAAGTTATATGATCATTTTCTATCCCAATTGACTTTGGTTTGTCTTTTTTATCAATAATTGAGTTTATTGCTTTAAAGAAGTTATCTCTTTTCCAATCAGTATAGATGATGTTATCACAATGTGACCTTCTCCATGGTTGGCTTGCATCAATGTTTGCAGATATAGTAACAATTTTATTTTGTGTAACAACACATCCATAAGGTCTTCCAAATGAGCAATAAATAAAACCAGTATAATATGCAATATTATGCATTGAGGTTAGAATAGTTATCTCAATATCATTTTCAGACATTGCTTTTCTAAGTTTATCAACTCTGTCTTGGTATTCTTTGGGTGAAAAAGGTAATTTTACTTTTTCTCCATTTTTTAAAGTAAAAAAATCAGGTCGTTCCATATCTTAATAAATCAATTAAGAGCAATATGTCTTTTGTTCCAACGCATTACCAAACTGTAATAGATCAAGGAAACAAATAGAAAAAAACCACCTACTATTGTGTAAGTATCGGGCACTTCATTAATCCCAAGGATTGGAAGCCATACCCAAAAAATTCCACCTATAACCTCAGTTAATGATAATAATGTTAATTCTGCAGCAGGAATCGCTTTTGAGCCAATAGAATATAAAATTAACCCTAGGCAAACTAGTGTTCCATGAAGAGAAAACAATGCTCCATTATAGCTTGTTGAAAAGAATACTTGTTTGGTAATTAAAAGCACTATAGCTGCAAAAACAAAACAAAAAAAACCTGAAAAAGCTACTGTTGTAAACTTTGGAGTCTCCGTTCTCCATCTTAACGTTACAGAAAAAACAGAAAATCCAATTGATGAAAGCATTCCAAAAATAAAACCAACGACAGAATTAGATCCAGAACTTCCAAAGGCCATAATTATAATTCCAATAGTTGCAATAAAAATAGAAATCCAAACATTTAATGAAATTTTTTCCTTAAGGAATAAAAAAGCAAGAAGAGCAGTAAAAAAGGGCATAGCTGCCAAACAAAGCAAAGTAATTGCAGCAGAGGTATTGGTAATTGAGTAAATAAAACTTATCATAGCAATTCCCAACCCTGTTCCACCAATAATACCTGAATATCCTATCTTTAAATAATTTTTATAAAATTTAATCCCTTCTTCAAAATAGAGATAAAGATTTAAAAGAATAAAAATTGTCAATCCTCTTCCAAATATATACTGCCACGGAACTTGATTAGGATTATCCATATACCTCACAACCAGAGGACCGAATGACCATAAAATTCCTGCAAACAAAACTACTGGTACTGCAATTTTTGGATTTTTTAATTCAAGCATTTTGGGAGATTAGTTCTAAAAATTTACAACTACAACAAAAATGAGATGACTTAAACACTAAATTTTATTTTTCCATTTAAAGTTGTGTTAAAACTATTTCTATTCTTGATTGGTTTTTATTTGTTATATAATTAATTTTAATATGGATTTAGAGGTTCTTAAGATTGCCGCAAACACAGACAACAATAGAAATATTAAGAACAGAACTCATGTTTCAAAGTTAAAAAATTCTTTGTGTGGAGATGAGATGCAGGTAGAGCTTATATTGAAAAATGAAAAAATTTTAGACTTTGGGTATCAAGGAAAGTCATGTGTTTACTGTCAAGCCTCAGCTAGTTTGCTATCAAAAATTTCAATTAACAACCAAAAAAAAAAGCTTAACGATTTATGTGATAAGGCTGAATTATATTTTGATGATAATATAAAAATTACTGAAAAACGATGGGTTTCCTTGAAAAAATTGATCAAAAAGGAAAATGTTAATAAGAAAGATTGTATATTGTTACCTTTTAAAACCTTAAAAAAGATAGTATCAACTTAAGAGATATGGGTAATCCGAAACAATCTTTTTTAGCTGGTCTTTTTTCAATAATTACTATTGGAATTTTAACTTTTTTAACTTACAGAACTGATTTTGGAATATTCTTGTTAGCCTCATTTGGCTCATCAATGGTCGTACTATATGGATATCCTGAAAGTCCTTTTGCCCAACCAAAAAATGTTTTTTTTGGTCATTTAGTTACTGCAATAGTAGGTTTACTTTTTTTACATTTTGTTCCATTGCCAATCTTTCTAACTATCCCTTTAGCTGTGGGATTTGGAGTTGGTTTGATGATTTTGTTTAATGTTCCTCACCCACCAGCAGGTGGTAATCCCATAATAGTGATTATTGGAAGTGTTTCATTTGATTACTTGCTAAGTCCTGTAATATCAGGAGCTGTAATAATTATTGTTTCTGCAATCATCATTAACAAATTTATTCTGAAAAAGTCTTATCCAAGCCAAAAATAATTTGTTTGCCTGAGATCCTAAAATAATGTTAGATGCGCTATATAAATTTATAAATATACAGGAGAATAAATGAAAATATTATGCGTATTATATGATGATCCAAAAGGTGGAATGCCAAAATCATATGCACTTTCAGAGTTACCGAAGATAGAAAAATATCCTGACGGAATGACTTTACCCTCACCTAAAGGAAGAGATTACACTCCAGGACAATTGCTAGGATGTGTATCAGGTGAACTTGGATTAAGAAAATTTTTAGAGAGCAACGGTCATGAATTAGTGGTTACTAATAGTAAAGATGGTGATGGATGTGAAGCTGACAAACATATTGTTGATGCTGACATTGTAATTTCTCAACCTTTCTTTCCATATTATTTAACAAAAGAGAGAATTGCTAAAGCTAAAAATTTGAAAATGGCAATCACAGCAGGAATTGGTTCAGACCATGTTGATTTACAAGCTGCAATGGATAACAAAATTGATGTTGTAGAGGTAACTTATTGTAATTCAAGATCTGTAGCTGAACACATTGTTATGATGATTGTTTCAATGGTGAGGGATTACCATAATCAACATAGAATTGTTAATGAAGGTGGTTGGAATATTGCTGATGCCGTCCAAAGATCATATGATGTTGAGGGTATGCACA
>FUFK010046682.1_pt1 | contig 11466 bp, 10 predicted proteins | sample 1021851 | NCBI WGS metagenome assembly FUFK01 (sample SAMEA51879418, study PRJEB19060) | metagenome
TGTGTAGCATCGAATCACTCATCAACACATCTACTGCATCATTACTTACGATTGACCCTGGGTGAACATGTTCAGCAAAGGGGGTCATCAGTCACGGAAGATGGTTTTAGATTTGATTTTACGCATACAAAACCTGTTACTGAAAAAGAACTAATGCTTATAGAAAACTCAATTCAAGATGAAATACATGCATCAACTAATACGCAAAAAAATATACTACCCTTTGATAAAGCAATTGAATCTGGTGCTCTAGCTTTTTTTGAGGAAAAGTATGCAGACAATGTTCGAGTAGTAAATATTGGAAAAGAGTCTATCGAATTATGCGGAGGTACTCATGTGGAAAATACATCTGAAATTGGTGCAATTAAGATTATCAGTCAATCTAGTGTTGCAAATGGAATAAGAAGGCTTGAGTGCGTAACAGGTCAGAATGCATTTAAATTTATAAATAATAAGCTCAATACCCTTGAGTCCATATGCGGCGAACTTAATTCTACAGATGAGAATGTAATTGATAAAATTATCGGTTTACAGAATGAGGTTAAGTCTCTCAAGAAAAAAAACATTTTGTATTCTAAAGATTTTTTGACAAACCTTTACAAAGGTTATTCAGGTATTAATTTAAAAAATAATATTATTTGTTTTGTTGAGTGTATTGATAATTTGGATTCTAATGAATCAAGATTACTTACTGACATTATTAAATCTAACCATGATAAAAGTCTAAGCTTTCTATTAAGTGAATCTAATAAAAATATAACTTGTTATATTTGTGTATCTAAAAATATTATTTCTAGTTATAATGCGAAAAATTTATCCANAGAGTTAAANACAAAATTTAACGGNAAAGGCGGAGGGAACGATACTTTCGCAACAGTTGTCTTAAACGACACAAATGTTGATAAAATTAAGACGTTTATAACAGAAATAATAAAATGAAAGTAATAGTAAAAAAATATGGCGGCACTTCTGTCTCGAGCGTAACTAANATNAAAAACATTGCNAAAAAGGTTGTGGAGGATGCAACTCGTAACAATGTTGTGGTTGTNCTATCAGCAATGGGTAAAACTACTGATCAGCTTGTTTCGCTAGCAAATAGATGCACAAAAAATCCAGATATGAGGGACTATGATCTACTGGTATCATCTGGTGAGCAAGTAAGCATTTCTCTATTATCAATGTCCATCAAGGATTTGGGNAGAGATTCTGTTGCATATACAGGGTGGCAAGCAGGTATAAGAACAAATAATTCACATTCATCTGCTCGCATTGTAGATATAAATGCTAAAAAAATTAAAAAAGACTTAAAAGAGAACAAAATTGTAATCGTTGCAGGATTTCAAGGNATAAATAACGGTTCCATAACTACTCTTGGAAGAGGTGGNTCCGATACATCTGCCGTAGCAATTGCTGCAGCATTGAAAGCTGCTGAGTGTCAGATATTCACAGATGTAGATGGTGTATATACAACTGATCCACGAGTTTGTTCAAAAGCTAAAAAAGTCGATCAAATGACTTATGAGGAGATGCTAGAAATGTCTGGTTTAGGCTCTAAAGTGTTACAATTACGATCAGTTGAATTTGCGAGTAAATACAATGTACCAGTTCGAGTTATGCATGCTCATAATTCAGGATCTGGTACATTAATTAAAAAAGAGGAGAAAAGCGTGGAAGATGCATTAATTACAGGAATAGCATTTACCAAAGATGAATCAGAGATAATGATTAGGGGTGTTAAAGACTCTCCTGGTATCGCCGCATCTATTTTGGGCCCTATCGGAGACGCAGATATCGAAGTGGACATGATAGTTCAAAACGTTGGCTCNGATGGATTAGCAGATTTTACTTTTACNGTNAGCAGAAAAGACTTTAATAAAGCAATACAAGTTATTGAAAANAATAAGAAAAAAATGAATTTTTCAGATGTTTCTGCGACTAAAAATATTGTAAAGGTATCTTTGATAGGGGTTGGTATGAGGTCTCATGCTGGAATAGCTGGACAGATGTTCTTATGCCTAGCTAGGAAAAAAATCAATATTCGTATGATTTCAACATCAGAAATCAAAATTTCTGTGGTAATTGATCAAAAAAACCTAGAAAACGCCGTTAAGGCGTTACATAATGAATTTAAGCTAGAAAGGAAATAATCTGGCCGGAAATGGAGGGGGAAATCATGCTTATACTAACTAGGCGTGTAGGAGAAGCTTTGATGGTAGGTGACGATACCAAAATTGTAGTTTTAGGGGTTAAAGGTAGCCAAATAAGACTAGGTATCAATGCACCCAAAGATGTCAAAGTTCACAGAGAAGAGATTTACGAAAAGATTAATGTAGATACTTCTGAAACTGCTACAAAGTAAACCAAATAATACAGGGAGAAGTGGCTGAGTGGCTGAAAGCGGCACCCTGCTAAGGTGTTATAGGGTTATTCTCTATCGAGGGTTCGAATCCCTCCTTCTCCAAACTAAGTTGATTTCGAAAGTTTTTGGAAAGCATCTAATGCTCTTTGTCTAGTAGTTGATAGATCTACAATTGGTCGAGGGTAGTCAGTATCAAGTTTCACACCATATTCTATTAGACTTTTTTCATCAAGATCAACTGGTAAATGTATGTATTTGCTAGGAATATTTTTCAACTCTGGAACATATTTTCGAATATAATCTCCGTTAGGATCAAATTTTTTACTTTGCGTTACAGGGTTAAAAATTCTGAAATAGGGTGCTGCATCAGTGCCTGTNCCTGCAACCCATTGCCAACTGGCGCTGTTACTTGCAATGTCTGCATCTACTAAAGTGTCCCAGAACCATTCTTGACCATATCTCCAATGTGTTAAGAGGTTTTTCACTAGAAACGAGCCTACAATCATACGCACCCTATTATGCATATATCCTGTTTGCCACAGCTGCCTCATACCTGCATCAACTATAGGATAGCCTGTTAGCCCTTTTTGCCAAGATTTAATATTTTTTTGCTTATTTTCCCACTCGAAAGAGTCAAATTTCTTTTGTAAATTATCATGCGTTAGATGGGGAAAATGAAACAGTAGGTGGTATGAAAATTCTCTCCAAACGAGTTCTTTGTAAAATATCTCGCTATCATGACTATTATCATCTTGAATAGATTCTGCTATTTGTCTAATCGAGATTTCTCCGAATCTTATATGAGGGGATAGCATGGATGTTTTTGGCAAATCAGGTCTATTTCTATCTTCTGCATAACCGTGTAATCCTGAGGATAAAAAGGTGTCCAACCTTGTATTAGCACCTTTTTCGCCCGGTTCCCACATACTATCCAGCTTTTGATGCCAATTTTCCTCTGGCACGACAGCTTCGATGACCGATTTGCTATCTTTACTCNCTGTTGTTGGAAGATAATGCAGTTTGCGGATATNGTAATNGTAAGATTCATATTTNAATTCGCTATATTTCTGCTTGTAGAAAGGTGTATATACTTTGAAAGGAGTGCCATCTTTTTTTAGAGTTTTACTCGGATCCCTAAGTAAAGTTGAATGATAGATATTTAATGTAAGTCCATGTTTTATAACATATTCTTCTATCTCATTGTCTTGTAATAACTCTTGTTTAGAATACCTTGCGTTCCAACACATATCAGTTATGTCATAACTATCAATTAACTGTTTAAGTATGGTTTTAGGGTCACCCTTTTTAATAACAAGATTGCCACTCATAGATTTGCAAAGAGACCCCAAACTTTTCTTGAGCCACCATCTGCTACTAGACCCAATAGGCATGGATTCATCAATAATATAAACTGGTAGAACACTGTAGTTATTCGCTAAGCATAAATTAACTGTATGATTATCAGTCAACCTAAGATCGTTTCTAAACCAAATAAGACAATTTTTCACTAATAATACTCCTTGTTTATCAATTGCAAATCGTTTGCTATAAATGCCAAGATTATCAGAGGTGATGCGTAAATTCACCTTTTTAGGCAGACAAGAGTGTATAATTAAAAAATGGAATTAAGCATAGAATACCTGGTAATTTTTCTGTTATTGNTNGCGATCNCATNCCTAGNTTANAAGAGTAAAAATACGNCAAATAACAGNACGATNGGNGNCCATAATCAAATAACTCTNGANNAGTTAAAAGATGCTGTNAAAGAGTTAGAGAGGGCAACCAATCAAAATTCGTCAAATATGAACGAGATGTATACGCTTTTAACTAAAGGAGGCTCGGTAGCTGGGAAATTTGGAGAGATTAACCTAAAGACAATACTTGAGAGCGCAGGTTTTAAAAAAGGTGTCACATATGACGAGCAGAAGGGTGTTGGCGGCTCAATTCCTGATATTGTCATCAAATTACCAGATAGTAAAAAAGTGATTATTGATTCGAAAGTCTCACTTGCAGANTATAATGATTACCTTAACGCAAAAGACGATATAATAAAAGACAACTCCCTCAAAAAGCATCAAATATCTGTTAAAAATCATATAAAGTCGTTATCTTCGTCTAATTATCGAAGTCTTTTTGGAGATGATTCTCTTGACTTGATTGTTATGTTTATGCCTATAGAGGGAGCATATATGCTTGCATGTGATGATGATATGGTTAGGAAAGCTTCTACTGAAAAAATAGCAATCGTAGGTCCAACTACATTAATTGCTATATTACAAATCATATCACGCATATGGAGCAGCAAGCGACAGTCAGAAGCAACAAATGAAATAATCCGTGCTGCAACTGATATTTATGACAAAACAAGATTAGTTGGAGAAGCATTTGAAGAATTTGAGAAACATCTTGAGCAAGCAAATAAATCTATTGCGTCAGGTAAAACAAGAACTAAAAACCTTGTTTCTAAAGTTGAAAAAATGCGTACAATAGGTGGCTTAGAGCCAATTAAGGATATTTCAGATAAACTTAAAGTCATTGATAAAGATTAATGCGCCTGTAGCTCAGGGGATAGAGCAATGGTTTTCTAAACCATCGGTCGGAGGTTCGAATCCTTCCAGGCGTGTTATAGTAGATATTAGTATTTTTGTTAGACATCGGAGGTCGTTATGATGAGTGTACACCCAATATTTATTCTTGTTTCAATTTGGAGTGGGGTAATAATTTTCTTTTCGGCAGTAGTTGCCCCAACTGTCTTTAAATCATTAGAAGAGAGAGAGGCTGGCGTATTTCTCAGAGCATTTTTCCCAAAATACTATATTTTTGGAATTGTGCTAGGGATAGCATCTGTGATAATACTAATGATTATGCCTATTAGTGTCATTTTGACCTATGCTATTGCTACAATGACATTACTGACTATATTAGGAAGAATGTCCATACCAGTAATCAACAATGCTAGAGATTCTGGAGACGAGGCNGGNTTTAAGAAATATCACCTCATCAGCGTTATGATGAACGTATTAACATTGATTATTGGACTCGCGATCTTAGCTACATATTTATAAATGGTATATAAAACAATAATATCTATAGATGATTTAAAAAATAATCTAAATAATGATGACTTTCTAATCTTTGACTCCCGCTGTGATATTAAAGACAGCGGATACGGTATTGATTCNTATACAGAAGGACACATTCCTAACTCGATTTTTGTTGATGTTGACACTGATCTTGCCAGCGAGAAACGGTCAGGAACGGGTCGTCATCCTTTGCCAGATCCAAATACATTCTCTGAGAAACTCTCTCATTGGGGTATGAGCAACAACAAACAGGTTGTNGTCTATGATGATGCAGGCGGNGCCTTTGCCGGCCGGCTTTGGTGGATGTTGAAGTGGTTAGGCCATGAAGCAGTAGCAGTCTTGGATGGAGGGCTAAATTCCTGGGTTAAAGGNGGAAATAAGCTTGTTACAACACCTACAGTTTTTGAAAAAGCACATTTTGANCCNNGTGTTCAAGAAAATATGATTGCTACAGTTGAAGATGTTGAGGAAGCCCAATTTAANATGAATACGATCTTGCTAGATGCTCGATCAAAAGAGAGGTATCAAGGGATAAATGACCCTGTGGATCCAATTGCAGGACATGTACCAGGTGCGATATCCCACCCACTGGGTACAAATCTTGATAAAACNGCNAAATTTAGGAGAAAAGAGGATCTGCAACATAATTTTAATAAAATCTCAAATGATTTGAAGGATAAGGAAATTATATCGATGTGTGGTTCAGGAATAACTGCTTGCCACAATATCCTCGCGCTTGAAATTATTGGAATAAGAGATGTAAAGCTTTACGTGGGATCATGGAGCGAGTGGATCACGGACGCCAACAGAACAATAGTTACAATCAAATCTAACTAATCCTCTCATAGTTTTTAACTATGTAGGTTTCAATAATGTTCAAAAAGTCCTCTTTGATACTCTCTCCTCTTAATGTCGTGACTTTTTCACCATCAACATAAACAGGTGCGCTAGGCGATTCATTTGTTCCAGGCAAGCTTATACCTATGTTCGCATGTTTGGATTCACCCGGACCATTGACAATACATCCCATCACAGCAATATTGATATTTTCAACATTTTTGTATTGAGATTTCCAAGTTATCATATTGTTTTCTATGTGATTATTTATATCCTTAGTCAACTCTATAAAATAGTTACTGGATGTCCTGCCGCAACCTGGACATGAAACAACTTTAGGTTTGTATTGTTTTAGCCCCAAGCTAGCAAGTATATTTTTACAAACATCGACCTCCTGTGTTCTTGCACCCATTTTATCTGGAGTCAATGACACTCTTATCGTGTCTCCGATACCNTGATTTATTAGTATGGATAATGCAGCTACAGAGGAGACTATTGCCTCGTCACCCATTCCAGCCTCTGTGAGGCCGAGATGAAGTGGATATCTACATTTTTTCGCAATTTTTGTGTATACCTCAACAAGCTGAGTGACTGATGATACCTTGCAGGACAATATAATCTTATTACTAGCTAATCCTAGTTCTTCAGCTAGCTTCGCCGATTTTAGGACAGAGTCGATTAACGCGTCTTTGATAATTTCCTCATACATATCAGATTTTTTACCATCTACTATCGTCTTTTCTAGGTATGATCTACTTAAGCTACCCCAGTTTCCTCCTATTCTTACTGCCTTATCATATTTCTTGGCAATATTAATGATTTCAGTGAAATTTTTATTATCTGAGGAGCCGACATTTCCAGGATTAATTCTGTATTTATCTAAAATAGATGCAGCTTCAGGGTAGCATGCCAAAAGGGTGTGGCCGTTATAATGAAAATCTCCAATCAAGGGGAGGTTATAATTAGATTTCACTAATAAATCCTTGATTTTTATGACACTTTTCGCACTATCTTCATTATTGACTGTTATGCGCACTAGCTCGGAGCCGCTATCATACAGTTCTTTAATTTGTGATGCAGTTTTGAGACTGTCCTCCGTTTGGGTGTTAGTCATAGACTGAATTCTGATAGGGTGTGAAGAGCCTATAATGACTCCACCTACATCTACATTATATGTCTCTCGCCTTTTAATCATTAGTGATATTATAGTGAATAGTTTTATATGTTAACAGAAAGAGAAAATATATTAATTGAATGCCTNGTTAAGGANTANATANCNANNGGNAATGCGATTAGCTCTGATAGGCTNCTNNNGANGACTGGNTTNAANTNTAGTACTGCAACAATAAGGAAAGATCTAATAAAACTTGAGAGTTTAGGGCTTGTGGAATCTACACATGTGTCATCTGGCAGACTTCCTACGGTTAAGGGTTATCGATATTACATTGATAACAATCTAAAAAGAAAGCCATTATCAAAATCTGAGCAGGAATCAATAAAAAGCCTTATTAGGCCCAATTTGAATGAGAGCTCTATAATCTCATCTGCTACAGAATATATATCTGAGCTATCAGATTTTGCAGCTGTAATTGGCTCGTTCAAAAACGATAAAAAAATATTCAATAAGCTAGAAATTCATGAACTATCATCAAATAAAGCTTTAGCAGTCGTTTATATGGAGAATGATCATATAGACAATAAAATTATCGATATAAATTGCTTATCTCTCTCTAAGCTAAATGCGTGTGTGAGTTATTTGAANCAGAATTTCNGTGGTATAGAGCTGAGAGAGATTCCATCAATTTTGACTAGAGGACTTGAGAGCATACGTGATGAGATTAATACGGCTCTTAAAGTCCTTAATAACTTCATTTATCCGGATGCAGCAGACTTTGTAGTTACTGGCCAAAAAAAACTTGTAGACTCTAGTGATTTTTACTCAATCGATAAAGTAAAAAACTTAGTAGAATTATTCGATAAAAAACAGACACTTAAAGACTTAATGTTAAAATGTATNNAAAATGANAACATTCAGATTTATATTGGTGACGAGTCTGGAACAAATTTACTAGCAGACTGCAGTCTAATCTCTGCGCCATACCAGAAAAATAATGAGACAGTTGGAGTTCTTGGTGTAATTGGTCCAAAAAGGATGGATTATGAGAGAATAGTGGAGATTGTAGATTTTACTGCTAAAATGTTTTCGAAAAATTAAGGTTCATACACATGATAGATAAAGAGAGCACAACAGAAACTGCGCCTGAGGAAGTCGAAGAATCTGATTCTGAAAATGAAGCTACTTCAGATAACGAAAAGGATAATAAAACCTGGGAAGAAAAATACAATGATACCTATGACGCTCTTCTTAGAGCAAAAGCTGAAGTTGAAAATATCAAAAAAAGGTCTGAAAAAGAGGTAAGTAATGCATATAAGTTCAGCACAGAATCGATATTTTTAGATTTAATACCTATTTTCGAGTCGCTTGACATTGCAGTTTCCCAAGATACAGACAGCATAAGTAAAGAAAACTTGATTGAGGGTAACAAACTTCTGAAAAATATGTTTGATTCATTATTAGAAAAAAATTCTTTAGAAGTAATCAATCCAATTAATGAAAAATTTGACCCCAATTTGCATCAAGCCATNAAAACTATCGAAAATGACAAAAAAGATGATAATACTGTCGAGGAAGTCCTTCAGAAAGGCTACAAATTAGTTGGCAGAGTAATAAAACCTGCTCTGGTAGTGGTAATTAAGAACAAGTTGACTTGAAAAATATCATTTTATACCCATATTACCTGTGTAANTAACANAACAGGAGAAATTAGTGGCAATCATCGGAATAGATTTAGGTACAACTAACTCATGCGTATCCATAATGGATGGCGACAAAACNAAAGTAATTGAAAACAGCGAGGGTGATAGAACAACCCCATCATATGTTGCATTCACTGATGATAATGAAACACTAGTTGGTCAATCAGCTAAAAGACAGGCTGTGACTAATCCATCCAATACTCTCTATGCTATCAAACGTCTTATTGGAAGAAAGTTTGATGAAGAAGCAGTCCAAAAGGATATTAAGCTAGTTCCATACTCTATTGTTAAAAATACAAATGATGACGCTTGGGTTGAAGTTAATGGTAAAAAAATGGCGCCGCCAGAAGTATCAGCAAAAATACTTATGAAAATGAAACAAACTGCAGAGGATTATCTTGGTGCAGAAGTTAAGGAAGCCGTAATAACTGTTCCAGCGTATTTTAACGACTCACAAAGACAAGCAACAAAGGATGCTGGTAAAATTGCGGGTCTTGATGTTAAAAGAATTATAAACGAACCAACAGCTGCTGCTCTTGCATATGGTCTTGATAAAGCATCNAACGAAAAGAAGGTTGTTGTCTATGACTTGGGCGGAGGAACTTTCGACGTATCAATAATTGAAATGACTAAGATTGATGGTGAACAGCAATTTGAAGTTTTATCAACTAGTGGCGATACGTTTCTCGGCGGTGAAGATTTTGATTTAAGATTAATCGATTATCTTGTTGATGAATTTAAAAAAGATCAAGGTATCGACCTTAAACAGGATCCACTTGCAATTCAAAGGCTTAAAGAAGCTGCTGAGAAAGCAAAGATAGAGCTATCATCAAGCTCACAAACAGATATTAATCTTCCTTACGTGACAGCTGATGCGTCAGGGCCAAAACACATGAATCTTAAACTGAGTAGAGCTAAATTAGAATCACTAGTGGATGACTTAGTTCAGAAAACATTGGAGCCATGCAAAACAGCTCTTAAAGATGCAGGAGTTTCTGTAAGTGACATTGGCGAGGTAATTCTAGTTGGTGGTCAAACACGTATGCCTAAAGTACAAGAAACTGTCAAAGATTTCTTCAACAGGGAGCCAAAAAAAGATGTTAATCCTGATGAAGCTGTAGCCATGGGCGCAGCTATTCAAGCTGGTGTTCTTGGAGGTGATGTTAAAGACGTGCTACTGCTCGATGTTACACCGTTAACATTGGGTATTGAGACTATGGGTGGTGTTAGAACTCCATTGATAGAAAAAAACACAACTATACCAACTAAAAAATCACAGGTATTTTCAACTGCTGAGGATAATCAACCAGCAGTTACAGTCCATGTACTTCAAGGTGAAAGGGAAGTTGCATCTGGCAATAAGTCCCTAGGTAAGTTTGATTTATCAGATATCCCACCAGCACCAAGAGGCACGCCTCAGATTGAAGTCACATTTGATATTGATGCTAATGGAATATTGAATGTCTCTGCAAAAGACAAAGCTACTGGAAAAGAACAATCGATCATAATCAAAGCTTCAAGTGGTCTCAGTGAAGATGAAATCAATAATATGGTAAAAGATGCTGAGAAGCATGCTGAAGCAGATAAAAAGGTCAAAGAACTTGTTGATGCAAAAAATCAAGCAGAAGCTATGATTAATGGATCTGAAAAAGCTATTAAAGATTTGGGCGACAAAGCTGATAAATCTGATGTAGATTCCACAAATAAGGCTATCGAAGATCTTAGAGAGGCTATCAAGACTGATGAGATAGAAAAAATAAAAGATCTAACAATGAAGCTTACTGAAGTTGCTGGTAAAATTGCGCAACAAGCTTATCAGGAACAAGCTCAAGCAGCAGGCGAGACTTCGCAGAGTTCCGATGGAAATGACAATGAAAATCCATCGAATAAAGATGCTGTAGATGCTGAATATCAAGAAGTTGAAGATAGCCAAGACGAACCAAAAGAAAACACTAAATAATGGCAAAAGCCGATTATTATAATTTGCTCGGCGTATCTCGAGACGCCTCCGAGCAAGAGCTTAAAAGAGCATATAAGAAATTGGCTATGAAATATCANCCTGATCGAAATCAGGGTGATAAGAATGCTGAGAANAAATTTAAAGAAGTTTCAGAAGCTTACGAGGTCCTCTCAGACCAAAACAAGAGGCAAGCATATGATCAGTTCGGACATGAAGGCTTAGATCAGAGATTTGGTCAAGGCGGAGGATTTCAGGGGGGCTCTTTTAATGATATTTTTGGTGATGTCTTTGGTGATATTTTCGGTGGAGGCGCAAGATCTCAAACTAGGGCAAGAAGAGGATCAGATTTAGAATATAGAATTGAGATATCTCTTGAAGATGCTATCAAAGGCAAAGAGATAAAGATTAGT
>FUFK010040457.1_pt1 | contig 11464 bp, 35 predicted proteins | sample 1021851 | NCBI WGS metagenome assembly FUFK01 (sample SAMEA51879418, study PRJEB19060) | metagenome
AGTTTGGTTTTTGGTGGGTCTAGCAATAGGAATAATTATATTTTAATGAAAGATAAATATAAACTTACNAAAAACGATNTNCANAATCTTAAAAGGTTGATGCTNATATANACTCTTGAAGGGTCTAAAGCCAAAAATGGAGTCTATTATAATAAATATAGAAATTGGAAAGGAAAGGGTCAATTATGCTTGAAACAATTATTGCAGTAGAGATAGCTCTATTAATATTTTATTTTGCAACTAATTAATGAATATATATGGTGATGTGAGAACTTGTTGTAAATGTCAAATGAATGCAGATGTGGTTGAAAAAGGTAAAGATTATTGTGCTGATTGTTGGTTTAAATATTTTTCTGGCGAAACATTGGAGCAATACGAAAAAAGAATAAGCCAATTAGATGATTTAAGAAAAGATAAAAAATGAAATATTTAATAATTTTTATAATAGTTTCTGCTTGTAGCGTAAAAGATTATGATTTTAACCCTAGCACAACAGTAATAAATCAATTTATAAAAGGATTGAATGATAAAAATTCTTCAAGGTAATTGCATAGACAAGATAAAAGAACTTGATGATAATTCTATTGATTGTGTTGTCAGCTCCCCACCTTATTTTGGTTTAAGAGATTATGGAGTTGATGGTCAATTTGGTTTAGAAAAAACTTATCAAGATTATCTTGCTGTTACAGTTAAGGTGTTTGAAACCTTTAAACCTAAACTTAAAGATACAGCTACTATTTGGTGGAATGTTGGAGATAGTTATTCAAGTGGATTAAGAAAATCTACTACAAATCAATCATTAAGAGGTGGCAAGGATTATGGAGTTACAAGAACTCCTGTCCAAAATGGTATTAAAGAAAAAGATTTATTAATGATACCTAATAGAGTTGCGATAGCTCTACAAGATGCTGGTTGGTATATTAGATCAGAAATAATTTGGCATAAACCAAACCCAATGCCTGAAAGTGTAAAAGATAGACCGACTAATTGCCATGAAAAAATTTGGTTAATTACAAAATCTAAAAAATATTATTATGATGCAGATGCTATTAGAGAGTCAACAACTGAGGCAACAAAAAAAAGAATGGAATCTGGTTGGAATGGAAATCAAAAAAAGAATTATGCAAGTGGTGGAGAACAAAATCATTTAAGTAATTATTTTGGATCTGATAAAGCTAAAGAAAACGCATTAAAAGGAAGAAATAAAAGAAATGTTTGGACAATAACAACCAAACCTTTTAAATACGCACATTTTGCAACCTTTCCTAAAGATTTAATTGAGCCATGTATAAAAGCTGGTTGTCCAGAAGGTGGTATAGTTTTAGATCCTTTTGGAGGATCTGGTACTACAGGAATTGTTGCAGCTTTAAATAATAGAAAATCAATTTTAATTGAATTAAATAAAGATTACATTGATATTGCTAATAAGAGAATAGAAAAAGAAGTTGGTTTATTTATATGAAAATAACTTTAAACTCAAATGATGTTGAATTAGCTTATACAATAGCTCAAAAGAGATTTATTGGTAATTTAAGGATGAATAAGGGTTTTAGCTATGGATATGATAAGAACCTNAAAAATCAGCTCTACGATGGCTTTTTAGGAGCATTAGGAGAGGTTTCTTGGGCAAAATGGACTAACTCCTACCATAATGCGTCATATACCGATAATTTGCAGAGATATGAGGATTCTGATTTTCAGAACAATATAGAAATCAGAACACAAGAAAAAAAACCATATAATTTTTTATTGATTAGACCAAATGAAAAGCATGGTAAATATGTTTTAATCATTAAAAACGATGACAAACATTTTAATTTTACAATAATGGGTTATTTTATATTTAATAAAGATATGCCAGAAAGACTATCTCATTTTGGCAATTATAATAGACCAGCTGCTTATAAAATTGAAGTTAATGAACTAACACCTTTGGAGGACAATGATAGATAAAAATAGAAAAAAAACCTTAACAGTAATTAGTTTAGGGGTTGGTGTTCAAAGTTCAACAATGTTATTAATGGCAGCTAAAGGAGAATTGCCAAAAGTTGATTGTGCTATTTTTGCAGATACAGGTTACGAACCTAAATCAGTTTATAATTATTTAAATCTATTAAAAAAAATAGTTAAGTTTCCTATTTATCAAGTATGCAAAGGTAATATTAAAGAAGATATTATAAACTCTATAAAAAATAATACTAAATTTCCTACAGCTCCATTTTTTACTCAAAACGCAATTACAGGTAAAAAAGGAATGTTAAGAAGACAATGTACATTTGATTATAAAATTTCTGTAATAAGAAAAAAATTAAGAGAACTATGTAATGTTGGTTATAAAAAAAGATTTCCTAAAGATAAATATATTGAACAATGGATAGGTATTTCTACAGATGAAATACAAAGAATGAAACCTGCAAGAGATCCATATATTTTAAACAGACACCCTTTAATAGAAATGAATATGTCAAGACAAGATTGTATTAATTGGATGAAAAAAAACGAATTTCCATTACCAGAAAAATCGGCTTGTATTATGTGTCCTTATCATAATGATGCTTATTGGCATTTTATGAAAACTGAAAGACCAAGTGAATTTGCAGATGCTGTTGAATTTGACAAAAACATTAGAACTGGTGCAAAAAATATTAAAGACAATTTATATCTACATAGATCCTGTAAAAATTTAGATGAAGTTGAATTTAATAAAAAAGAGGATGACAAACAATTAGATATGTTTAACAACGAATGTGAAGGGCTTTGTTCAATATGAAAGACAAAATTAATTTTAAAATATTTAAACCTTTTGGTTCATCAATGGCAAGAGCTGAACTACCTTTAGAACTAATAAAAGATTTTAAAGANGATTTAAAAAAAATAAGAGCTGANAANANNAAACAAAAANANCATGATTGGNGNGAAAGATTGGTCGGTCATGTNGCAGAAGAATATTTNATTACACCAGAGGTNATGCTNAAATGGAAAAGAGCTTTTTTTGANCCNATNATAGTTTCATATACAAATGCACATATNAAACATAANATTTCTAATATTTTGATAAATAGTGCNTGGTTCGTTGTNTCNAAANCTGGTGANTATAATCCTTGCCATAGACATACTGAATATGTTTATCCTAATTATCATTTAAGCTGCGTTGGTTATTTACAAATACCAGACTCAATGATTCCNACAGAAAATGCTAAACAACATAATGATTTTTCTGGTCAAACAGAATTTATTGAAGGNTCTGAAAATATGTTTGCTGATGTNAATTATAGGGTNATGCCAGAGGTTAGGCAGTGGATCTTGTTTCCAAACAATTTATCCCATGTTGTGTACCCATTTAATAGTACCAACAAAGATGATGAAAGAATATCTTTTTCTTTTAATGCAACAATAATTTTTGATAANGATAATGCACCCACAAATTGAAATAATTTTATACACAATATTGACTATTTTTGTTCTAATCTATATTACAAAACTATATGCTTAAAAAAATTGGAAAAGAATGGACAAGAAAAGAGCAAGGTGGAATGTTTACTGCTGATCATTTAAGTCCAACGCAACTGAATAAAAATATTGATCAATGGTTTTACGATTATTGCAAACTTACTGCTGCTGAAAGAAAAAAATTAAAACCTAATATGAAAATGATTTTTGGTGGATTGGTAGGTCAAGCCATGCAAGATATGATAGTTCATAATTTAACATTAGAACAAGTAATGAAAGGTAAGAAATGACAGATCAAATAATGATGGAACTTGCAAAACTGCAAACAGAAAATAGAAATCTNAAACAAGATATTAAAAAAAGCACACAATTATTATTACAAAGAGATGATGAAAAAACAGAATTACAAAAAGAAATAGACAAGCGACAACAATTAATAGANTTTTTAAATAAACAANTAAACGATGAGAGGAAAGACAATGAAAAAAGCAGAAAAAGTGCCAGAAGAAAAAAGTAAAGGTTCTTTTAAAGACAGAAGAAATATAGTGCTTAAAAGAAATAGGTAAAATACCAACTGTTCCCATAAAAGGAAAACAATATGCAGTTGTCGTAGAAAGACATAAACATTTGTTACAAAGATTTCCAGAGGCAAGATTTAATGAAGAAATATTACACCATGATAATGATAGAGTTATTGTTAAAGTAGAATTATATATTGGCGATACAATTTATAGTGTAGGTCATGCAGAGGAGTTTAGAAATTCATCTTATATAAACAAAACAAGTGCATTAGAAAACGCATCAACAAGTGCTTTAGGTAGATGTTTAGCTGCCTTTGGATTATCAGGATCTGAATTTGCTAGTGCTGAAGAATTAGTAAATGCTTTAAAAAATCAAAGTAATAANCAANNTTCTATTAAAGAACAAATAAAGCAGCAAACTACACAAACTAAATTGACTTCTTTATTTACTAAATGGGATGAAGAAAATGATTCTATAAAAGAGATTATTTAAACAACAAGAAACAATAATAAAAAAAAATGGAGGACAAAATGTCAAACAATGGTAGTGGTAAACAAAAAGATTGGGTTCTTTTCCCTTTCGATGCCAATAATGAAAAAGCTATCAAAATTAGATTTTTCTGGTAATGTCATTTTAGATAATGGAAAAAAAGGAACAATACTTGGTGTAAAAGGTCAATCCAATGATGGTAGCAAAAAATTTTTAAAAATTTATGCACAAGTTGGGGTGTTATTTAAAGGTGATGATAAATTTACCGGCGAAATGAATTACCCAGATGCAGGAGGACAAAAAGGTTTAATTGGTTGGTTAAATGATGAGGGTAATGTTTTATCAGGTTATAAAAATGAACCCAGACCAAAACAAAATAGTCAAAGACCTAGAAAAACAACAAGCTCCTTTCAAATTTAGTTAGTTATCTTGAAAGTTGTTATTTTAGTTTTGGCTTTACTTACAAGTGAGGGATATGTTTTACATAAAATTAAATTTGAAACTACCCTTACTTGTGAGGATATACATAAGTCAGTAATAAAATTTAAAGAAATAGGAAAAAAGATTTATCCAATATATCAAAACAAAGTAGCTTTTGCTCATTGGTGTGAAGATAATGAAGGTAATTATGTCAGATAATGTAAAATTTATAAGTGAAATAGAAAGATTATTAAAACAAAAACAAAATGATTATGGACACTTTGACCATACTTCCTATGTAATGGTAGGAATAATGGAAAAATATTTGTCAATTCATAATAACCAAGATGTTAAAATACCCTTNAAATTCTTTGGTTTATTTATGATTTTGCTTAAATGTTGGAGNGTNATGCAATCAAAAGATTATAAAAAAGATTCATTTGATGACATNAATGGATATGCAGAATTATTAAGGAGGTTAGTCATAGATGAAAANAAGAACAANTAAAAGACCNATGACNCCTAAAATGCTTAAGCTATTGCAATTTATTAAAAATTATACTAAAAANTACAAATATAGTCCGACTTTTTCAGAAATGGCTAAAGAGTTGGGTTATAAAAGTAAAAATTCAGTNAGTGTGCTGATACAAAAGCTAGAACAAAGAAATGAAATNAAAAGAGAATATTCTGGTTATAGCAGAAATATTGTATTNAATGACTAAAGTAATTAAAACATCNANNATNGANTTAGCNGCTGATTTTGAAGAAATTTTTGATGGTGCAAATGTTGAGGAAGCAACNNAAAAAGCANACNATCAAAAAATGCCTAGTGAGTTTGCAAAAGTAAATATCACCGAACACAAACTTGTTAGTGCAAATATTAAAGTTATCGGTGAGGTAAATGATGAGCTTAAGAAATAGCAACACAAGGTTGTACACAAAGCTAGACAAAGCACACAAAAAGATTATGGGTGCTAGAGAAAAAGGAAGACAATGTGTCAACACTCTGCAAGACTTCAAGGAATATAATCAATTGTTCCGAAGAATTGTTGAAGCAGAAAATAAAGATGCTAGATTTTTATATACTTAATTAAGTATGTACAAAAAGTTGCATTTATTTAATGGGGTACTATACCCTAAATGAAAGGAAAGACATGAAACTATCACAAAAAGCAAAAAAGAACTTTGAACAAGATAATGAATTTTACATTCATATCGGTAAAAAAATTAAACAAGCTAGGTTAGACAGAGAAATATTTTTTACATAAAAGATATTGGCAATTATACAGATGGACAATTTAAAGGATACTTATAGACCTGTTCATAGAAGAATAAGTCAACAAAGATTAGCAACAGCACTTAAAACAACTTTTCAACAAATAGGTAAGTATGAAAAAGGACAAAACAGAATACCTATTGTTAATTTAGTAAGAATATCTAAATTTTTAAATAAACCTTTAGATTATTTTTTAGACATAAATAAAGAAACTATGATTCAATCTTTTATGGCTAAAATGAATGATGAGATGCGTAAGTAATGTTTGTTCCAATAAAAGAAAAACTTAAAAAAATAATTCCTAATGTGAACCAACATGATGAGTTTGAATATTTTAAGGAAATCTTACCCAAGATGATAGCCAATGGTCATGCAGCTCATCAAACAATACCTGGATATAAAGATTGTAAACCAGAGATAGAAGCATTTAGATGGTTTGATAATATTAATATTCCTGTGCATGGTTATTGTGATTTAAAAGGTAAAGTTATTATTGAGGACAAGTGTAAGTTTCCAAAAAGAGGTAGAGTTAAAAAAGATGGCACTAGGTCTTGGCTAACTAATAAGCTACCAGAAACAGTAGAACCTTATAATTTTTTACAAATAGATTTTTATTATTCTGTATTTAAGTTGCCAGTTTATATCTGCTATATCAATGAGGAGTCTTACAAAGTATTTAGTGCAGATAATTGTGATGACCTAAAACCAGAGAATATAGAAAAGAGAATACCAAAGATAATACAAAGATGTAAGATAAGACAAAACTTGATGAAGTTAAGTACAGATCCAAAAGTTGTAAAAGATTATATTCAACCACAGTTTGACCATTATTTTTGGCGAAACGAAATGGAAGAAGATTATCTTATAGATGCAATAAAATTTTACGAAAGTTAAAAACACTAAAAAACCCAAAAAGTGTTTTGTTGTCGCACCAATTCTGAAACACCCAAAAATTTTAATCGTCTAGTTTTCAATAAAAATATTTTTTTACAAAAAATTAAAAAACTCAATGTGGTATAATAGGTAAATAAAAAAAACAGAAAGGTAAAAATGAAAATAAAAAAACAACCCATTGAGTCTAAAGATATTAAAGTTAATGTTAATAGACTTAAAAATTTAAGTGTAATAAAAAAATCTTTTATATGTCATGCTATTGGTAATAAGGGATTAGTTCATGCTTGGGGAAGGGGAAGGGATAAAGTTGAAGCTGAATTACAATGTAAATTAGCAGTTCAAGAGTCCTTACAAGAAACACCAAGTAAGATTAGACACTTTCCAATGACATACGAAACTAAAGAAGAATAGTTTTAATTTAGGCAGTCTGAAATATGGCTGCCTTACCAATCAAATTTACTTTCATTCTCATAAGTCTTATCCTCATCAGCTTTACGCATACATTTGTAATGAGCATGACCTTTAGGATAGAAACTTACAAAGCTATCGGTGTTTAAAATCTCTGCTGAACAGTATCTACAATTTCCAACTAATGTAACTATGACTTTTGATTTAACCCAACTCTTATTATGTTTTGGCATAGTTAGGTCTTTTACCTTTTCTTGATTTCCTTTCTGCTCTTTTCTTTCTTGATACTGCTGCTCTCCTTTGACTAGGACTCATAGCTCTTGCTTTTGCCAATGGCACACATTTAGGATAGTTTCTTCTTTTTTCTTTACCTGAACGACCACATTTAGGAAAAGAACCATCGGATCTAGGATTGGCAATGTCAACCCAGTTTTGTTGNACCCANNNTCTNAAACCTTTTTTNGCCATTATCTTTTTCTTTTTTTAGNTTTTTTCTTTTTCTTACCACCAGGTGTAATCTTACCTGAACATACANCACTAGCATACATATTAGNATAGGCACTAGGNTANACTTTAAANTTTCGNTTNGCTGCTGCNTTACCTCTTGCACATAGTTTTGCCATTATTCAAACTCCTTTAATATTTTTATTTTTTCNTCTGCATTAGCAATNTTTTCAATTAACTTATCTACTTCATCAATGTGTTGTGGGTGTTCTCCAATCCCTACACTATTGTTAAAATAAATTTTTATTGTGGCATCAGCTTCAGATATTTGAGCTTGATACCTTTTTTCTAACGCATCAAGTATTACTTGTTTCATCCTGTATGTCTTTTCTGTACCATAAATTTAGCTGTCTTAACAGCTCCTTTATGTGGTTTGTATGCACCTTTCATAAGTTTATATGAATTACCTTTTTTCATCCAATGAAACCCTTTGGGTGCTTTAACTGTTTTCATCATACTTTTCTCTTTTTCTTTTTTTTAAGTGCTTTAAAATCAGCACCTGTTATTCTATCAAATGGAGCAGCCATTCTTGCTATCTTCATTTGTTTTTTACTATACTTTTTGTTTTTACCTTTTGGCATATTTATCTCCTATTAACCCTCCGACCATACCCAACCATTAAAATGATTACACCTAATATTAATATTTGCTTTTCATTTTTTTATTTTTTTTCTTCTTCTTTTTTTTCTTTTTCATTCCATAATGTTTTGGCATGATTATCTCCTTTTGTTTTTACGACCCATATACCAATCACCAGGTTCATAGTTCCATTTTTTACCATGATGACCTCTTAAATCAGCATACAGCATTCTTGCTTTGACTATTAATTTTATAATAGACCTTACCATTTTTTACAAGACCAATATCTTGCAGAAAATACATCTTTNGCANNAGCACATNTNTGNCTTGCTCTAAAACTCTTTCTTCTNGCNGGNTTNTTTTTTTTGATTGTCATGTTGGCATCGCCATATCTAATAATCTTTTCTTTCCCACCTTTACAGGCTTTGACTACAAATTTTTTACCACCTTGTACTTGTCTTCTAGGTGAATTACATTTCATTTTTGATTTATCTATTGCCATTAGTCTATTTTATCAACTCCATTAAAGTATTTATAATCAAATTCTACAACTCTGCAATCATGTTTTTTACGCATGGATTTTTGTTTGTCTTTAAATTCTATAGCTTTTTCTTCTGATTCAAATATTGTGTTAGTAAACATCTCATATTTATCATTTCTTTTCCATACTACACAATATATCATGCTTTTATTTTAGGTTTAGGTGGAGGAACAATAANTTCCATACAACCAAACTTTGAATATATNTGATACTTATTAGTTTCAGACTTACCTATCTCTTTAGTTTTATCTAATGATTTTTGGTAGCCATCTAATAGGCAATCGTAATAAGTGTTATAAATTTTAGGGTATGTGTATGGTTCTAGGCAAGTGTTGGCTAGAGTGCTGCACATAATTATTGTAAGCATTACTTTCATTTATCATCCTTTTTCTCCTCCAACTCTTTGATTCTTTTGTTTGCATCTTCAAGGTCTTTGGTTAGGTGTTCTAGTTTTTGTAAACACCTTTTATTAGCAGAATCTTTAGACTTACCTGCGTCTTGAAGCTCTGCAACTTCTTGTTTAAGAATACGAACCTGATCCTTATATTCGTTAATAATATCTATGTTATCAGACATCTATTTTTTTTTAAATGTAGAAACACCTTTTATACCAAGTATCGTACTGAAAGCTCCGACTACAAGAGCTTGGTAGAACATTGGAAGATTTGCAAACTTATCAAAGAAAATATCTATCTTTTGTTGTATGTCAGGGTCATCACTAAACACAGACCATGCTAACAAAAGCAGAGGGATTGAGATCAGCACCAAACAAAATTCGTCTTTCCAGTCACCTTTATGTGAATCAATGACAGCTTTTTTAAATTCTACTTCACCATTAGCCATTCGTTCAGCTAATTTTAATTCTGCTACTGATTCTAATTCTTTTGTTTTTCTTCTATTAGATGCAATAGACATACCAGTTTTAATAATACCTGGAACTAATTTAGCAGCTATATTTAACCACATGATACCTCCTATGTTTTTGCAGATCGCATTTTAGTTGCAATTGCATTTGCTCTATTTGGAACTTGTCTTGCATAAAGTGAATCCATAATTTGAAAAGCAGCTTCACCATAATCTTCTCTATCTAAAGCAGATAACATTTTAACAAATTTTTTNGTTCTTGGCATACCAATATTAAAAACTAATTCTATAACACATTCTCTTGCTATATGATTTACTGGTTTACCCTCAAGTATTTTATTAGCATCATTTAAAGACATTTCAAAATCTTTTTCAAATACTAATTCTAATTGTTCTTTAGTGTATTCTTTATCTTCTTCAAATTGTTCATGGTCTAATACTAAATGACCATAACCAATAGTTCTCTTACCTAATGGACACTTATAAATTTTAGGTACAAAACCTTCATGTTCTTTTATTTGTTCTTTTAATTCTTCGTACATTTCTTTTCTCCAAGTTAGCTGTAAATCTTATTCGCCATCGCCAAACAAGACCATATAGTTTTCTGCACAAACATTCTAGTTTTATCAGTAAATATTCCATAGTTACACCTCATAAAATCCTTAATGTTTGCAGTTATCACAGGTACATAGATCGCCATCATACCAATGTGTATGTAATTGTTCATCACAATGACATTTACAATGACAATCTTTGCACTTCTTTTTTCTTTTCTTTTTTGGTGGGAAAAATACTCTATCTAATTTTTCTGACCAATTATCAAAGAAACCTAAAATTTTGTATATATATTTATCTATCATTCTAATATTAAAGAAGTAATTTTCTTTTCTCCCATATAAATTTCTATATTAGCTTTAGATTGAATACATTTAAAAACAACTCTGTCTTTACTGTTTCTATCTTTCATAGCATATCTTTTTGCTTTAAGACATGAACTTAAACTTTCATGATACCTATGCTCTACAATTTTATGATCTTGCAGAAGTAATAATGCAAATACCATTTCAACCATTAATGTCCACTCCCATTTCTAATTAATTTTTCTACATCTGTTTGTAGTTTTGAAACTTGTTCTTTTAAAAAATCAATATTAACTTTATTGTTTCTCATACCTTTTAATTCTTCTTCCATTTGTTCAATCAAACCACTCATGTGTTCTACAAGCATAAATAATTCTGCTTCCCCAGATGATTGACCTAATTCACCTCTTGGATATTTAATTCTAAATTCAGAGTTAGCTTCTAAATCTTTTTGCATTAATTCTAATGTAGTACTATGTTTATTAAGAGTTTCAACGATACCAAAATATGCCCATACTCCAATAGCCACAGCAATAACTATGGAAATCAAATTTTTCATTGGCATTGATATAGATGTATTTTCACTAACTTTCATAATCTACCATAACTAATTTTATACCTAATCTTTTTTGTTCTCTAGTAGGACTTCTACAAATT
>FUFK010072800.1_pt1 | contig 11463 bp, 7 predicted proteins | sample 1021851 | NCBI WGS metagenome assembly FUFK01 (sample SAMEA51879418, study PRJEB19060) | metagenome
TAAAAAAGATCTAGCTAAAATTAAAATTTTAAAAGAGAAGATATCTCAAAAAATTAGACAAATTTTAGCTGAACGTTTGTCATTTACTGCACCCTCAATTACGGCAACTATTGAAAAAGGAGGTTCACTGTATCAAGCGCAATTTTCTTATGAACAATTTGGTGAATGGCAAGGAACTATTTTAAGAAAACACTTAAATGCTGATGGTACAGTCGAGCATGAAATAGATTATCCTGGAAATTGGGATGCATCTATACAAGTTCGAAATCAATCTTCTAGTAGTGCTGGAAATTATAGTACTGATGATAGCAGAAACCTATGGACGGTAATAAGTGATGTGGAAGGTGGTGGCTATATTGGAAATTGGGATAATCTTAATGATAACAACGCACTTCTTCTTGAACCCGATATGGAGATGTTAGGTTTTCAAGTAACTAATTATCATACTTCGACTTCAAGGTGTGGTGGAGATGACACTACAGATGATGAAGTGAAAGGTCTTTTCCGCTTCTTAGCTGGCCAGGATTTTTTTGATTACGACGGAGATTGTACAACTGGGGCAAACGATACAGGAACAACAGAATTAAGAGATCATGTTCTCGGTGATATATATCATTCTCAGTTAATAGAAGTTGGAGCACCAGACGGTAATGTTGAATTCTCTTCAAATAATGAAGAGGCTTATTTCAGATCTATTAATAATTATCAAGCCTTTAAGACTGCACAACAAAATAGAAGAAACGTCATTTATGCTGGTTCAAACAGTGGGTTGATACATGCTTTTAACGCTGAGACTGGTGATGAAGAGTGGGCATTTCTCCCACCAATATTAATTGGTAAATTACCAAATATAATTAATGAATCTCTCAATGGCTCTGTTGATGGAAGCAANGGAGGAAGTAATGCAATATTTGGNGTCGATGGCTCACCAGTTGTGCACGATGTNTTTATAANAGGTTTAACACCTCNGGGANNANTCGANNNAAGCCCAAGTTGGCATACTATATTGTTTGTTCCATTTGGAAGAGGTGGATCTGGTTTTACTGTCCTCGACGTTACAAATCCAATTGTTGAGCCAGCAGCAGGTCCTCTTCACATGTTCACAGTATATAATGATTACATAAACAACGTTGTCCACATTGCAGACCATGATGGAGATATAACTAGTTATGAGTACGCATCAGGTCAGGCTTCTTTAACTCAGTCAGAGGAGGGGCAAATAGCACTTAATAATTACAATCAGGCCCGTGAAGATGATGGAGAAGACACTCTTTGGACACAAGATACAATAGATGATGCAATTGCAGATGGTACGTTTACAGATGAGACTGCTCCACAAGTTGGAGATATACAGATACCAGCTCCAACTACAAATCGAGATAACCGTTCAAGTTGCCAAGGACCAGATCCAGCTGATGGGAATATTGATAACTTTATAGTGGATGGAACGAATTCCTGTTACACGGGTAGAACTTTTACCTTCAGAGATATTCAGCTTAACACAGCAGAAGGTCAAGATATTGATAAAAATTTACTAAATGTTACTGAGCTAGTTGATGGCACATTCGAAAGGATTGATTTTGACTCTGCAAGAATGCAAAATAACGAACTTGTAATTACTTTTAATACAAGCAAAACTATTGACCGAGGGGACTCATCAACAGTTGATGCTGCAGGAAATGTAACTACATCGCAATCTGACAATATTTTTATCCAGACATCGTGTACGGCAACAACGATTGCCGATGCGCAATATGATTATAGTAAACTAGGAGAAACTTGGTCAACACCAAGAATAGTGAGGCTTCCATCCGACATAGCAGGTGAGCAAGATGAACCTTTAAACGATAAATATGTAGCAATTATGGGTGGTGGAATGTCTACTGCAAATGCATGTACTGGATCAGCTTTATTTTTGGTTGATTTATCTGATACCGCTAATCCTGGAAGACTCTATGGTTCGTCGACTAATGGTGGTCCAATAACTATTGTTGACACTCATCCTACAGGATTTGCTTTTGGAAATAGTGGAATTACAACAGCAAACGGTAGTGAAATCAATAATGCTGTTCCCACTACACCAGTAGTTATCACTCCTGATACAGCCTTTGGTATTCCATGGCGAGGAGCAATGGTTTATATAAATGACAGAGAAGGAAAAATTACAAAAATAAATTTAACAGACTCCACTGCAAATGGTGCAGCTCTTTTCAATCAGAAAACATTATTTAGATTAAACGCGAATACTACTAATAGAAGGTACTCATTTTTTGGAATGGACGCTGGAATAGGTAATACAACAAAAGATTTCTGGTTATTTGGTGGGACAGGAGACTTTAATGCGCTTGGAGATAAAACTATAGGCATGGATAATATTTTATATGGTATAAGAGATAGAGAGTATCCTTTTTTCGTACCCTCTCAGGTGCCACTACAAAGCTCTGACACCTTCGTCTCTGCTGCGCATGCTGACGCTGATGCAGCAAAATCTATTGATGATGCTACACATTGTTCAGATGTCTCTTTAGACGATACAGGTGATGCTTGTCCAGATACAGAAGATGCTTGGGTGTATCATCTAGATCCTATNACTCTTTCAACTACTAATCTTGGGACAACTGCTGGAACTCAGGACCAGGAGACTGTGCCAAACTCTGGTTTTAGAAAAGCATCTGCACCACCGACATTATTTAAAGGACAAGTTTATTTTCCTGTGTACGAACCACCTGCGGGACAAAACGTATGTAATATTGGTAATGCATTTATTTGTGTACACGATGATGAATGTGGAACTGACAATTCACACAAACTTGTTAAAGGCAGAGAAGCTTCGGTTCAGACTTGTACTTTCGTAAGAGAAGGGGTTTTATCTGAGCTAGTTATCTTCGGAGATAAGTTATTTGCAAACGTTGCTGGGCCTAGCGAGAATGCAGAAACTTTATACTCAATTCTATCAGTGCCTGGGGAAATTTTATCTAACAAAGGTGGATGGAGAGACACAGGGTTCTAGATCAAAAATAATTTAATTTGATCAACAAAAGTAATAAAAATAATATTTCCAATAATTAAATGTGGTCCAAAAGGTATTTGGGAGGAAAGTTTTTTTTTATTTTTAATTAANTCAGGAATTACACTTAATAGAGCTATCGCTGATGAAAAAAAAATTATAAACGGAATTGAAACCCAGCCGAACCAAAAACCCATTGCTGAAAGTAATTTGGCATCTCCCAAACCCATACCTTCCTTATTTCTCAACTTTTTATAAATAAAAATTATTAACCAAATGATAGCAAAACCAAACAGTCCACCTATTAAAGAGTTAAGAAAATTTGGAAATAAGTTAGTATTTAAATTTGGGTCGAATGATTTTAGAAAACCAATCACCATTAATGGGTATGTTATTTCATTTGGAATTATGAAATGTTTGAGATCTATAAAAAAAATTACAATAAAACAAATACTTAAGATAAAAAAAAGAAGTGTTGTTAAAGAGATCCCAAAAAAATAAAATATTATGACAAAACTGATAGCTGCAATCAATTCCACTACAAAATAATTCCAACTAATATCTGCTGAACAGTTTCTACATTGAGCTTTTAGAATAATGAAAGATAATAATGGAATGTTGTCATACCATTTAATCATTTTTTGGCAGTTCGGACAAATCGATCGATCTTTAATAATACCCATGTTTTTGGGAATTCTGTGAATGCAAACGTTACTAAAACTCCCCCATATACTTCCAAAGATAAATGCTATAATATAGAGCACAAACTATAACTTAATTTGAGAGGAAAGTTCTATGAGCCCATTTATGCAATATTGTACAAAAACCATTGCATCGGCTAGGTGTAAATAGAAATTGGGCGTATGAATAATGATTTCCATCACTTTCAAAAATATCAAAAATTAAATGAATATCAATTTATAAATAATATGTTTTTTGGCTCTAGAAAAAAAGAAATCCCTGTAAAAGAAGATACCAGTAGCAAAGATTTAGAGCTAATTACAAAAATGAATCAAGAGTTTGCAATGTCTCTTGACCTAAAAGAAACATTAAACAATTCGTTGGAATTAATAATCAAAAGAATAAATGCACAAGCAGCAAACATCTTTTTAATAGATGATAAAAGTCAAAGCTTCCAATGTATTGCATCAAAACATCAAGCTTATTTAGAAGATTTTGAAATTCCTATTACACAAGGTGTGATGGGAAAAGCAGCGGTAATGAAAAAATGTATTAGAGTTGGCGATGTAAGAAAAGATATAAGAGAGATTGCTGAATTTTATTTCGATTTAGATAACAAAACAAACTTTACGACGTACTCAGTACTATGTTCACCATTGATCGTATCAGAGGAATGTATCGGTGTTATCCATTGTTTAAATAAAAAAACAAGCAANAAACTTTTTGAAGAAAACGATAGAAAACTTTTGGAAACTTTATCNGGTCCNGCAGCTTTAGCGATAAGAAACGCAAAGATGGCAAAAGATTTAATTGATAAGAACAGAATGCAAAAAGAAATTGAAATAGTTGGTGAGATACAAAAAACTTTACTCTCCAAAAATCAAAAAGAAAATTTCCCAATTGCTGGTATAAATATTCCAGCGAAAGTTGTTTCAGGAGATTTTTATAATTTTGCAAAACTTTCTGAAGGAGTTTATGGTTTTGGCGTTGCAGATGTTTCAGGAAAAGGAATTAAATCTTCGTTACTAATGTCAAAGGCGTCAAGTCTTTATAGATGTTTAAGTAAAACAAATTATTCAGCAGCAGAACTTTTAGATATTTTAAATTCAGAAATATGTGAGACTACTTCAAGAGGAATGTTTGTTACAATGTTAATAGGAATTTATGATAGTAACAAAAAAGAATTAACTTTAGCAAATGCAGGACACGAACCACCGATAATTTATTCTGATGATGGAAACTTTTCTAATTTCGAAGAAGCTGGTCCACCGTTAGGCATTGCACCGAAATATAAATTCAAAGAAACAAAAATNAATTTTAAAAATAGTTCAATGTATATTTTTACTGATGGTATTACTGAAATTAAAAATTCTAAGGGAGACATGTTAGAGTCTGAAGGTTTTAAAAATTATATAAAAAAATATCAGCAAGTACCAAACCATGAGAGACTAAATAAAATAGTTGAAGATATTATTAGATCAGGTCGTATACAAAAAGATGATTTAACTATAGTCGTTGTTGATGGGAAATAATTTTTTATTTTATGTTTGGTATAAGCAAAGTAATGATTTTTGTTGCAATCATAATTACATCATTGATGTATTGGGCAACTTCAAACGTTTGCAGATATAACTTCGCAATTGAAAAAAAAACAAGTGATCTTAATATTATTGCAGCTGAGATAAAACCAGCTATCCCATTAACAGAAATTTATTATTTTAGAGAACTAAATTGTAATAATGTTGATCTCTCATGGGATTATGAAAGAGTTATTGAAAACTTAAACACTATTTCTGTAATGATCTATCAAGAATTAACAACAGACATAAAAGGAAACCCTAATTAAGTTAAAATTAGAAAAATTTTCTTTATAATTAAGTTAAAAATATTTTTTTTATAAAATTTCTCTTTTTAAGTGAAAAAAAAGATAATTTTTGGAAGAAAAAGTTCAATTTTTAGTAGAAATATAAATTTTAATTAAAAAAATAGGTTTAAAAATATTTTTTGGATATAAATTTGGAGTAAATTTTATTTCTAACAGATTCTCTAACACAAAAATTTTAACTCTAACACAAAAATACAAAATTTTTTCTAAAATTGAATTTTTGTTGATTTTATTGAGTTTTTTTTAATTTTTAAAAAAAATAAAACTCTAACACAATTCATAAATCACTCTAACACAATAAAAATTTTTAATTTGTGTTAGAGTAAATTTTATAATCNTAAAATTATGACTATAGAATATAAAATTAAAAATATTAAAAAATCCACATTTTATTGGCTTTTTTGCAATTTATGCCCATTTTGAACATAAAAATTTTTTTTGTGTTAGACTATTTTATAATTTTGTGTTAGAGATTCGAGAAATTGTGTTAGAGAAAAATATTAAAAGTTGTATATGAGCGATCAAGACGACGATAAAAAAATTTTAAACGAAGATTCAACTGATAGTAAATCAGATGATCAACCTTCAGTTGTTGAAAATAATCAACCTGAAAGTGTAGAATCTTCAATTGATCAGTCATCTAGCTCGCAAAACGATGATAAAGAGCAAAATGATGACAAATCAGAATTTTTAGACCCTTCTAGTGAAAAAAAAAATGAAGATCAAAGTCTAACAACGGAAAATAACGAATTTAATAAAGAAGAAAACGCTGAACAACAAGGTTTAGATATTCCTGATGAAAAAAAAGATGAGGATATTGGATCTGGACATCAAGTTATACATAAAAAAGATGGGCGATTACATATTTATGTAAGGCAAGACAAATATAAAGGCGAATTAAAATCAAAAAATTGGGTTGGTAGACTTTATATTGATGGAAAACAAAAAATTTCTTCATCAGGTACCACAAACTTAGATGATGCTATTCCAATTTTAGAAAAATGGTTCGATGACGTTCAAAAGGAGAGTGAAAGATTAAAAAATCAACCTAATGATNCACAAATAAGTGATAATCAAAATGTTTCGAGTGAAAATATTTCAGCAACAGAAGAAAAAGAAAAATCTCAAGCACCGATTGATAATACTCCTAGTCAAGCGCAAGAACAATCATCGCCAGTTACATCTGCTGAAAATACTGAACAAAGCAAGCAAGAGCAATTAAAAGGAAAACTTTCAAATATATTTGGAAAATTGAAAGACATTAAGTTGAATAAACCTTCTTTTGCCAACAAATCAAATAAAAAAACTTTTGATAAATCTAAATTTGGTAANTTAAAATTAAAGTTTGAAAGTTTTTTTAAATCTAAATTAGGTAAGTCAAGCGTTCAAGGTGAAGAAATATTGGGTGTTGAACTAGCTAATAAAGAAATTAGATTAGTTCAAGTTTCAAGCAATAAAGCTAATCAGTGGGTATTAGATAAACTTTATATTCATCCAGTTGAAATTACAGATGACAGCTCACCTATAGAAAATGCAGATAAATTTTCAGAAGAACTAAGTCTTGCAATTCAAAAATATAAGATTTCATCACCAAATGTTGCAATCTCTATTCCAGTAACAAGTGCGATTATAAGAGTTGTAACGGCACCTCTTATGAAAGAGGAGGAACTTAATAAAGCTATTGAGACAAATTCTTTATGGGAAAATTTAGTTCAATTAACAGACAGTTTAGAGGATTATTCTATTTTTCATCAGGTAATTAGTAGAAATCAAAAAGAGAATACCATGGATATATTGTTTGTGGCATCAAAACTAACTGACATTAATAGCTATACTTCAATAATTAAAAATGCTGGATTAAATCCTGTAATTATAGATGTAAAATGTTTCGCATTAAAATCTGCAGTAGATCAATCTAATCAATTAACNAATAGACCAGATGACGCTAATTTAACTGCAGTTTTAGAGTTTGGTTTAGATGAAAACTATTTAATGATACTTTACGATAATAATCCGATTATCACAGATATTTTTATTAGAGGACAAGATAGAAAAATATTATTAGACTCGCAGGATGCTGAAGAAAAAGAAGGTTTAGTAAGAAGATACGTTACTCAGGTTAAACAAGCCATTCAAGATTTTGAGACAAAATACGAAAAAAGAATTAGAAATATTAAAGTAGTTTCTGACATCAATAATATTGAGGAATATTTAGGAAGTTTTAGAAAAAGTTTACTAAATGTTGGTTTTAATACTTTTGATCCTACTGAAGGGCTAAAAATACCAAGCCAATTTCAGCAAACTCTTGATAGTAAAAATGATAGATCCTTCTTGTCTACTGCTGTTGGTTTAGCTTTTAGAAAATTAGACGTNTTTGGTTACTATAAATTTGTNACTGCAGTCAAAAATATTAATTTGTTACCTGATAGATCAAGCGTCATGAAGCAAAAAAAGATGAAAGCTATCTCAGGGTTTGCCTTTAAAGGTATAACAGCTGCTGTGGCTGGAATATACTTGATATTATTTGGCCTATCTTTTTGGAACATTTTTTCTTACAACGCAAAATTAAAACAATATAACCAAGTAAAAGCTGAACATGCAAAAGTTGTAAAACAAAAGAAAATAATTTCTAAAGAACTTGGTCTTATTAACACGTCTTTAAAATTAAGTAGAACTTTAACTTCTAACAAAGAGTTGACGTACAGAATTTTAGCTCAAGTTGCATCTAGTGTTCCAAATAGAGTAAAATTCGACCGAGTAGAATTCGATGGATCTAGAAATTTGACTGTTCAGGGCGTAGCTGCAAGTGACCAAGATATTTTAAAGTTCATAGAAAATTTGAGTAAACAAAAATTAGTTGAGCAGGCATCACTAGCTTCAATGAGATTACCTAAAGGTAAAGCGGGTTCTGCAACTATGAAAGGTTTTAGAGTAATAGTAAGAATTAAAAGAGGATAATTATGGCAATGAATATAGATTTAAAAAATTTAAACATGTCCGATATTCAAGATCAGATAAAAAAATTAATGGCAAACAAAAAACTGGTTACAAAAATTGGAATTATATTTGGTGCTATTGTTTTCTTCTTAATAATTTATTACGCAGTTTTAAATCCAATGGTTAATTCAAGAAAAGCTAAATTGGATGATATGAATAAAAAAAAACAAGAAACAGAGCAATTTACTAAAGACATTAATTCTATGAAAGCAAAAATAAAGAAACTTAAACCAGAATATGAAAATTATTCTAAATTATTTCACTCAAAAGCTGAAGTGGAAGGCCTTTATCAAACATTAAGTGTTTTTGCTGGACGAAATGATTTAGTTATCTCAAAAATCGTAAAAAAACCAATCGAGTCTGTCTTGAAGTCACAGGCTTTAGCAAAGGCCTCAGGAAAAAAAGCCAAAAAGTCAAAAAAAGGAAAAAAAAATCAAACTAAGAGCGTAAAGAATATAGCATACTATAAGATACCTGTNGATTTTGAGATAACAGGCAACTTTTTAGGCTATATCAAGTTTAAAAGGGAGGTATCTCTCTCGCAAAAAATGCTAAATTTTGACAAAGAGTCAATACAAGTGTTAAAAGGAGGAGATACAACCGGAGCGATAAAAGTAAATGGCACATTAACAATAGTGGGATTAGCAGATGAATTTTTTTAAAATTATACTAATTACTATTTTTCTGATTTTTTCAGCTTATAGCGTTCAAGCGGACAATCATGATCAACAGCAAAACATTGTTGATAAAGCTAAAGAGATAAATCAAAAAGTTAAAAAACAACAAGCATTAAAAGACGCAGCTATAAAATCAGAGGTTGGTGAAGAGCCATTACCCTTGAATGATCCTTTTGTTGGTGATGGATCATTAGGCGGATCTAGTGGAGGAGTTAAAGTAATTGCAGAGACTGAAGAGGATAAAAGAAATTTAAGCGTATTTAATTTTAAATTAGTTGGAATAATTGAAGGAACTGATGAAAGTTATGCATCTATTATAGATGAGAGTGGTGAGATTATAACATTAGCTGCTTATGAGGAAATAGCACCAGGTGTTTCTCTTGTTGGAATAAGTTCAAAAGAGATCGTTTTTGATAGAGAAGGTGGATCTCAAGTGGTTATTAATTTTAAAAATCAAATTATTGAGAGAGACAACTAATGATTAAAAATTATTTAAAAACAATTTTGAGTTTAATTATTTTGGTCTTGTTTGTTTCAGGTTGTACTACAACAGGTAAAAAAGGATCTAAAGGATTTAAACATGATACCCCATTGATAAAAACTGATGTAAAAAAAATGGGTAAAGCTGAATTAGAAAAAATGGCTGAGATGGGTCCTGTGCCAGTAGAGGCTGATGTTGTAAAACTTAAAAAAAGAAAAAAAATATCTTCTGTAAAAGAAAAAAATTATTTACTGATCCCTGATGAATATCCAACTCTTAAACAAAATGTAAGTTTCAGATTCCAAAATATGGATTATGCCGAAGTCATGACATTAATGGCCAAGATTGGTGGCGTTAATATTTTAGTTGGAGATGATGTTGCAGGAGCAATTTCTGCAGAGTTAGATAATGTTCCGTGGGATAAGGCCTTTAATGCATTATTAGATATGAAAAATTATGCAGCTGACATTGATGTAGCAAGTAACATAATTAGAGTTGCTACACCTGCTACTTTAACTTCTCAAGAAAGTTATAAATCTGCGAGAGCACAGGCTGTTAAAAAAAAGGTAGAGCTTGAAGATTCAGTTGAACCAATAATCTCAGAAATATTTAGACTTTATTATATTTCCCCAGCTGAAGCTAAAGCAACAATAACCGAATTGTTTACTGCAACGGGTGCAGCTGGATCCTTTATTCCTATTCAAGTCACAGAAGAAAAAACCACAAGATCAATAATAGTTAGAGGTAAAGAAAAAGATTTAGATGTTGTAGATAAAGTAATTCGAGAGATAGATGTTAGAACTAAGCAAGTTTTAATGGAGGTATTCATTGTCGAAGCAACTTCAAGTTTTGAACGTGAACTAGGAGCTAGACTTGGTGCAGCTTATTCAAGAAGAGGAGTTAGAGCTGGAGGTCAACAAGATGGAAGTACCGTTCTAGCGCCATCAGGTGCTAACTCTAGAATAGGTGATGATACAACAGTTGGAAATGATAGTTTATTTAATTTTCCAGCTGCAGCAGCAACAAGTGGAATCGGAGTTCTTAGAAAAACTGGATCAGCTGTTTTAAAAGTTGAACTTGAGGCTCTAGAGTCTCAAGGCTTATCTAAAACAATATCTAATCCAAAGCTTTTTTCTTTAGACAATCAAACAGCAACGATCAAACAAGGTGAGCAAATCCCAGTTTCAGGAGGAGAAGGTGCAGATACTTATAAAGATGCAGCATTAGTAATGACTGTAACACCTAGTATAATCGGAGATGGAAATGTTTTGTTAGATGTTAAAGTAAATAATGACTCACCAAATAGACAAAACGCAGGCAGTGTAGCGATTAATACTATGGAAATTAACACTAAATTACTGGTGGCAGATGGAGATATTGTTGTCATAGGTGGGATTAAGAAAAACACGATTGGAGACAGTAAATCAGGCATTCCAGGGGTTTCAAATGTTCCAGTTATAGGAAAAATGTTTTCAGGAACAAGTAAATCAGATACACTAAATGAATTATTGGTCTTCATAGCACCAAGAATTTTGTAGAATTATGCTTAAAATAAGTAGAGAAAGTGAAATCAATTTAATCAATGTATTAATTGATAATGATGTTATTTCTGGAAAAGATTTAATCAATATTAAAAAAACTAGCTCAGAAGGAAATAAGTCTCAAATCGAAGCAGTCTTTGACCTGAAACTAACCGATGAAAAAAGAATTCTTGATATTTTAGTTAAAGAGCAAA